>Ga0194132_10000127_pt1 | contig 145848 bp, 153 predicted proteins | sample TA2KigOf80mmetaG_FD_148612 | JGI IMG/M metagenome (GOLD analysis project Ga0194132, IMG submission 148612) | Freshwater microbial communities from Lake Tanganyika, Tanzania - TA2015054 Kigoma Offshore 80m | ecosystem: Environmental > Aquatic > Freshwater > Lake | place: Tanzania: Lake...
ACGAACAGCGGCGCTGACCAGTCGCCGGGTCACCCGCTCGATTATACCGCCCCAAACTGCCGCCCAGCATCCGCGTCTACGTATGTGCCGTTGACCGTCGGTGCGGAACCTTAGAGCGGAGTTATGGAGCGACGCAAATCGTTGAAACCAGCGCAGATATTTGGGTATATTGATCGGGACGTCATCGTCAGACGGCAAATTCTACAAAAGGAGTAAAAGACGGCATGATTGAAGTTGGCAAACAAGCGCCTGACTTCGAGCTGGTGAGTCACTTGGCCGGAACCAAGTTCACCCTCAGCCAGTTCAAAGGTCAGAAAAACGTCATGTTGGTGTTCTATCCCCTGGATTGGACTCCCACTTGAAGCAGGGAGGTGCCTGGACTCGAAGCTCTGAAGAGCGATTTCCAGGCCTGTGACACCCAAGTTTTGGGTGTGAGTATCGATAGCAGATTTTCCCACGACAACTGGGCGAAATCTTTGGGCGGTGTGTCGTTTCCGCTGCTGCAGGATTTTCATCCGAAAGGGGCGATGGCGGAGAAATACGGTGCCTATATGGCTGACAAAGGCATCACCGATCGCGCCACCGTGATCGTCGACAAACAAGGCGCGGTGCGCTACTCGGTGTCGGTCACGCCGGCCGGCGAGCGCAATCCGAAGGATCTTTTGGCGGAATGCCAAAAAGTTAACAAAGGGTAAGCGCATCGAACAAAGAGTTTCTCGCGCAAAGCTCGCAGAGGCCGCAAAGGAATTAAATCGATTCCGAGCATGGCGGCTTTTGCGTTCTTTGCGCGAGACAATCGACGAGTAGCAATATGGCGATGGAACTTTTTTTCTACAACGAATGCGGATTTTCTCAGAGCGTGCTCAACTGCATGGTCAATCTTCATTGCGAAGATAAGATCGTCAAGAAAAATATCCGGGAGAACCCGGACAATGAAAAAGAGTTGATCGACTGGACCGGCGCTAAGACCGTTCCGGTTTTGGTTGTCGATGGCAAGCCGATTAAAGGCTCGGAAGCGATCAATCAGTTTCTTGTGGGGAAGTTTCTGTAGTTGGTATTGGATCAGTGCGCAAAAAGGGGATGGATGACCTCCATCCCCTTTTTTTTGAGATTTGCTTTTGCTTAACTCACTTTTGGCAAGACCGCAGCGACCTTGTCGGCGACGAAATCCAATTCTTCCTTTGATATCGTGAGCGGTGGCAAGAAGCGCAACACCGTCGCGCCCGCCGGCATGGCGAGCACGCCAAGCTCCATCAGCTTGACCAAATAGGGCTGGCCTTTTTCTTTCAAATCCATTCCCACCATCAAACCCATGTGGCGGATCTCGCGGACATTGGCGAATTTTTGTTGGCCGAGTTTACCAATGAAATATTCGCCTTTTTCGCGCGCCTGATCGGCGAGTTTGTTTTCGGTCATAAAATCGATAGCGGCGCTGCCGGCAGCGCAAGCGAGCGGGTTACCGCCGAAGGTGCTGCCGTGTTTGCCCATCGGCGGTTGAATTTTTTCCGAGCAGACAACGGCGCCCATGGGCACGCCGCCTGCGATGCCCTTAGCCAGGCAGAGAATGTCCGGCTGTAGATCGAAGTGCTCGCAGGCGAACATTTTACCGGTGCGGCAAAAGCCGGTTTGTACTTCGTCGATGATCAGAAGAATATTTTTCTCGTCGCAGAGCTGGCGCACCTTGGTGAAATAGTCGCCCGTGCCGGGATGGACGCCGCCTTCGCCTTGTACGATTTCGAGGATAATGCCTGCCGTGTCGTCGGTAATGTTTTCTGTGAGCTTGTCGAAATTGTTGAACGCGACGTATTTGAAGCCCGGCACCAACGGCTCGAACTCTTTGCGATATTCCGGATTGAACGTCGCGGTGGTCGAGCCCAGGGTGCGGCCATGGAACCCGCGCATGGCGGTGATGAATTCTTTTTTCTTGGTGGTGAAGCGGGCGAACTTGATCGCCGCTTCGATGGCCTCCGTGCCCGAGTTGCAGAGAAAAGCACGCGTGAGATTCTTTGGCGTGACCGAAAGCAGCTTTTCCAGGAAACGCGCGCGGGTGTCATTGTAGAGCGTCATCGAGCAGCTGATGAGCAGGCGCGCTTGTGCGGCAATCGCGGCAGCGACGCTTTCGTTACAGTGGCCGACGTTGGCGACGCCGTGGCCGGCAATGCAGTCGATGTATTCCTTGCCGTTCGAGTCCCAGACCTTGGCGCCTTGGCCGCGCACCAAGACCAGATCGCGTTTGGGATAGACGTCGAACTCGTGGTTTTTTTCCAATTCAATGAAGTCAGTCATTGGATCGTCGTTCCCTTTCCCGCCAAAGCGTCTTGGATCGGATGGGCGACGCGGCCGTCGCTTATCAGAATTCTCTGCGCGCCCGATTCGGCGAGCTTCTTAAGAGCGAGCATTTTGCGTTTCATGCGACCTTCGACCTGGGCTTCGCGCGCGTCGAGCTCTAGCTTCGAAATCGTTCTTACCAGTGAGTTTTCGTCTTTGAGATCGTCCATAAAGCCCGGCGCTTCGATGAGCTGAATCACAGTCTCCGCGTGCAGTTCGTCTTGCAGCAGGGCGACAATGTCGTCGTTCTCGGAATTGATCGCGAAGTTGTTTTCGTCGATGATCGGGATGCAGATCACCGGCACGTAGCCGTTGTCCAACAAAAGTGTAATCAGACTTTTGTTGACGGCCTTGGGCTTGCCCGAGAAGTCGCGCATCATGAGGGTCTTTTCATTTTGCCGCACGCGGATGCCTTTGTTGCGCGCGCCTTGCACCAGCTTGCCGTCGAGGCCCGACAGTCCGACGGCGTTGATGCCATGCTGCTGGCAGAGCTCGACGAGTCGCTTGTTCTGGATGCCGGCGTAGCCCATCATGATCGCGTCAATGGCATGCTCGTCGGACAAAACGCTGGAGTAGCCGGAAACCGAAGTGACGGTCTTGGTGGGAAAACCCATTTTCGCAGCGATCTCGTCGCGCACTGCGTTGGCGCCGTGGACGATGAGGAATTTTTCATTCAATGCGGCGAGGTCTTCGACCACGCCTTTGAGATTGTTTTCTTTGCCGCCGCCGATTTTGACGATGATCATGTAACTGCCTGCACGGTGTTGTTTTCAATGGATTGCCAGGCCGCATCGCCCGGCAGCGGATCGGAAGCCACGATCAATGTGCCGTTCTCAGTGGCGCGCCGCATGGTGAAGTAGTCCGGGTCTTCGTTGAAGATGGACGCGACGTAGGCATTGTCCTTATCGGCCAGAATGATGTTCATGGCGCGGATGTATTTCGTGCGCTTGCGAATCAGCTCAGTGCCGCGCTTAAGCGCTTCGAGCATATCGCCATGATCGAAGCGCTTGATGAAATTGAAAATCTTCTCAGCGCCAATGCGCCCCTGCTCGGCGATTTTCACACCGCGCAGCTCGCCGTTAAAAATAAACACGTAGCGATCGTCGTAGAAGGGCATGTTGTTTTCGACGACGATGCCTTCGTCTTTAAAGGCGCTGCGCGCATGGGCGACTAGCAATCGACTGCTGCCAAAGGAGGGAAAATCATCTTCCCAGATTGGTTTAATGTTCTTGTAGTAGCGCCATGCGCCGTTGTCCAGATAGGCGCAGCCCCAGCCGTGGCCTTGGAACTCGCGGCTATTTTTCGCGATGTGGGCGAAGCGCCGCAATTGTTCGGCGATGTCGACGTCGCGGTCTGATTTGACGAGTAGGAGACGGCACATGACTAAAAGATTTGTTCACCACGAAGCACACGAAGATCACGAAGTTCGGAAAACAATAGGCTGAGACCTTCGTGTTCTTCGTGACCTTCGCGGTGAATCATTGCATTTTTGAACATGACGCGACTCTTCGATCAGAGCGGATGAAGCCCAGTGAATTCTAAACCCATGGTTTCATCGAGGCCGTGCATCAAATCAAACGCTTGCACGGCCTGGCCGGCGGCGCCTTTCATCAGGTTATCGATGGCGCTGATGATGACCAGGCGATTTGACTTTGGGTCGCGCTCGAAGCCGATGTCGCAATAGTTAGTCCCGGCGAGCCATTTTGGCTCGGGGTAGCGATGCGTGCCGTCGGCTTCTTTGACGATACGAATGAAAGGCTCGTTGCCGTAGAACTGGCGCAGCGCTTTCCAGATGTCTTTGTCTTCGAGCTTGTCTTTCAGAAATAGGTGCGACGTCGCCAGTGCGCCGCGGACCATTTCGATGGATGTAACAGACATGTGTACTTGATTGGATTCAGCCAGGCCCAGTTCCTGCAGCACTTCGCCGGTGTGGCGATGGCCCGCCGGCATGAACGAACGCACGGCGCCGCTGCGCTCGGGGTGGTGCGACGAAGCGCTGGGTTGATTGCCGCCTTCGCTCGAGCCGACTTTGACTTCGACCACGGTGCGCCCAGGTTCGATCAGGCCAAGCTTGTAAAATGGATAGAGTCCCAAGATTGTCACGGTCGCGTTGCAGCCGGCGCTCGATACCCAGCTCGCTTTCTTCATTTCATCGCGATGGAGCTCGGGAATACCATAGACGAACTTGCCGAGCAGATCGGGGCGCGCGTGCGATTTACCGTACCACTCTTTGTAGGCGCTTTCGGAAGCGAGGCGAAAATCTGCGCTCAGGTCGATGAGTTTTGGCGCGAGCGCTTTGAAGGAATCTATCTTGCCCATGGATTCGCCGTGCGGCAGACAAAGAAACAGCAGGTCACAAGGTTTCAACTCCGCCATCTTGGTGAACTGCAGCGTCGTGCGCTTGCGCAGGTTCGGGTGAGATTTGAAGACCAGTTTGCCGGCGGAGCGTTCGGAGGTGATCTGGGTTACTTCGGCATTCGGATGTCCGAGCAACAGTCGGAGCAATTCGCCGCCGGTGTAGCCTGAGCCGCCGACGATGGCGACTTTAACTTTCTCGGCCATCTTAGTTCTTAGCCGCCTTGAGCACGTAATCGACGATCAACGCCGGAATATTCACGCCGGTGGTGGCGATGCTGTTGCGAAATTCCATCGTGTAATTCACTTCGTTGACCTGTAGACCGTGCTCGGTTTCAAACACATCGATGGCGACGACACCGCCGCCAACGGCGCGTGCGGCGCGCACGGAGAGATCTTTCAATTCATCGGTCAGTGGGCAATTGGTTGCCTTGCCGCCCTGGGCGGTGTTGGTGATCCAGTGCTCGGAATTGCGATAGATTGCCGCGATGCATTCGTCGCCGACGACGAAGCTGCGAATGTCGCGGCCTTTTTTGTCGATATACTTTTGCGCGTAGAAAATCGAATGGTGATAGCTGCCGAGGGTCACTTTATGTTCGAGAATGGTCTCGGCGGCGTCGCGATCGTTTACTTTCGATAACAGTCTGCCCCAGGAGCCGACTGCCGGTTTCAGCACGACCGGATAACCCATCTCTTCCATGGCTTTGACGGTCGAGTCTTCGGTGAAGGCGATGCGCACTTCGGGCTGCGGCACTTTATTTTCCTCCAGCGCGATCGAGGTGAGGATCTTGTCGCCACAGATGGTCGCAACTTTGGAGGTGTTGACGCATTTGACGCCGGCGCATTCGAACAGCCTTAAAGCATGGAGCGCGCGGGAGTGATTGATCGAGCGCTCGATGACGACGTCGTAGTCGAACTTGTCTTGGCCCAAATTGAAGGCGAGCTTGCGATCGTCGATCATCGCCAGCTCGACGCCGGGGCGGCTTTCGAACTCTTTGATCAGCAATTTCTCTTCGGGGCGGATCAGCGAATGGAGAAATCCAACGTTCATGTCACTCGCCCCAATCTTCTTCTTCTTTGGGTGCTTCGGCGAGCACGAACGGATTGACTCCGGTGACTTCAAGCTCGGAGCCGCACTCAGCGCAGGGAATCAATTCTCCTTCGACGGTGTCGTCACCAAGCGTTACTGTGGCGCCGCATACTGGGCACTCGGGCATGCCAAATTCCTCCTGAAAGTTACTCTCCCGTTGTAGTCCTCGAAAATAGCGAGCGCCCGAATCAACGGGCGCTCATGTAGGACCTTCGGGCAGTGTCCGAGCATACATTTTCCGTCGAATCAGCTCAAGTTATGATTGGGCAGCGGCGCGGTTGCGAAGCCAGCAACTGACTATCATAATATTTCGCTAGATGTCTTTCTTAGCCGCCTCTTACAACGTTCTTGCGACAGCCTATGTCGAGCGCGCCTGGTATCCACGCACGCCGGCGCTGCTGCTCAATCCTGCTGCTCGGGTTCCGGCGCTGGTTCAGCATATCGCCCGCCTCAATGCCGATCTTCTCTGCCTGCAAGAGGTCGAGCCGCCGGCGTTGGCGGCGCTGCGGGCGACGCTCATTGGCCGCGGCTACGACTTCCAATATGCGCGCAAACGCAACAACCGGCCCGACGGTTGCGCGATCTTCTATCGGCACAGCTCCTTCGAGCTGGTGGAGAGCCAGACCATCGTTTTCGCCGACGGCGGCGGCAGGGCCGATTCCGGCTACGTGGCGCTAGCCGCGACGTTTCGTTTTGAGGATCGTTTGCTGCAAGTGATCAGCACGCATCTCAGTTGGGATCCGCCCGGCGTGAACTCAGTCGAGCAGCAGCTGGGTTATCGACAGGTGCGCCAATTATTAGCAGAACAAGCGGCGACTGCCCCGCGGGCCGACGGTCTGATTCTCGCCGGTGATTTCAATGTGACCCCTGACAGCGCGCTGGTGCAATCGATCGAGCAGTCCGGCTTGCAGCGGGCGCACCGCGGTCTCGACCGAGCCTACACCTGCAACGTCAACCGCGACGCGCGGGTTATTGACTATATTTTCCACTCCGGTTCTCTAAGGGCCGAGGCGTTGGCGCCCATGTCCATCGACGATCACACGACTCTACCCAACGCCGATCAGCCTTCGGACCACATCGCCATTCTTGCGCGATTTCACTGGCAGAGTTAACCCCAAACCGACAAATACTTCGCTTGTTGTTGCGTTCCGTTGCGGAGACAGCGTTGGGAACGGCATTCCGTAGGGTGTCATGCTGAGCGAAGCGAAGCATCTGCTTGGTCGCCCAACGCAATCGGCAGATGCTTCGCCGTCGGCTCATAAAAGGTGATGCCGTTTTCCCCGGCGTTGAGCACGGTGAGGTTTTCCAGGACGATGTTGGTTCCGGAAGTCGCGCGCACGCCGTTGCGCGCGCTGTTCTGCACGATCAGTCCTTTGACTGTGACGTAGCTGCGGTTGTCGAGCTGCAGCAGCGCATCGGTCGAGCCCATCGCGATGGCCGTGCCGTCAAGAATCGCTTTCTCGCCGGTAAAATTCTCGTAGGTGATTCTCGCATTGGCCGTGCCGCCGTTGGCGAGCCTGATGCGCTCGTTATAGGTGCCGCCGCGGATCAGCACATGATCGCCGGCAACAACCGTGTTTGCCGCCTTTTGGATAGTGCGCCAGGGTTGACTCTGTGTTCCAGCGTTCGCGTCATTGCCCGAGAGAGACACGTAGTACGTCGCAGCCAGGGCGTTGGCGCCGAGCTGCGCGCAGCATAGGAAAACCACAGCCATCAGCCGGACGAAGCGGTATTGGAGTCGGTGCGGCGGCGGACCGCTGTGTGTCGCCGGGTTCCTTTTTGTTAACTGCAAAACTTGCATGGCATAGCTGGTTTTCTGTCGATTCGCCCGCCGCCGGCGGCCGCGAGCGCCTTCAACCTGATATTGATTCCTTGCTCGGTCTAAGTCTTTTGCCCTTTGTGCCAGATGAGTTGGAAAGTGTTGGTAAAAGTATTCGACCCGCCTGGGCCGGTCACCGTAAGACTGGCGGTGTAGGTTCCCGGCGCTGTGTAGCGATGACTCGGATACCTGCTCGTGCTCGTGGCGCCGTCACCAAAGTTCCAGTTCCAGCGGTTAATTTTTCCCTTTGATATATCGGTGAACACGACCGTTAGAGTTTTTCTATTGTTCACGAGAGCGACTTTGAACCGGGCCATGGGTGCCGGCACGGGCAAGGGGATGCTGGCGCGGACTTCCGGCGAAAAAGAACTCTCATTTTGCTTTGAGGGGTCGTAGGCGGTGACAGCGAAATAATAAGTCTCCCCGGGATTCAGGTCGGAGACAACATAGTTGGTTTGATTGCCTACGTCCACCACCTTGGCGTAGTTCCCAGATGTTTGCCCATAGTAAAGCATGTAACCGCCAACCTGCGCCTCGGAGTTGGCCTCCCACTCGAGTGTCACTTGCGCCGCGAAGGAGTTGACGGCACATGTTAACAGCAGAGAAAACAGCGCCGCCAGCGAAATTGGCAGCCGGCATTTGAGGCAAACGAGGGTGGCGCCGTAGTTGGACCGGTTGCGCAAGCAATAGAGCGGTTTTGACCGCGAAGGACGGACGTCGATCATTGTCATTATGTCACTTGTCGAGAATTCTGCGATGAAAGGCCTATCAGCCTTTAGGCCGAAACGCATTCGCCACTTGCACAAGCAACAATTATTCCGCGCGCGAGTGAAAAAAATGCGTCGCACGTTGCTGCCTCCACCGGGGCATTTTGGACTTCAAATGCCGAGTTGAGAAGAGCGAGCGTGGCGCCATGTAGTTTTATTCCATCACCTGATGCGAAGGTTTTTTCGACGCTAAACCGATATGAGGGCGCAGCGCCGCATCGGTCCAAATGAGTGGTTCAACGAAACCGGAGCGATTGTTCCTGGACGTTTTCAGCACGGTCGCAGAGAGCCACAATCAACTTGACTGGCTGTGACGATTTGGTCTATAGCTTCCGCTGTTGGCATAAATTGTCGCGCAGGATATGAACGCATCGGGAGGAAGGAGATCGTTTATGCGAAAATCAGCGGCGGGGATGTTTGGTGGTTTTAGCTAGCAGCGAATTTTGGCCGGCACCTGGGCTCGCGCTTTGCCTGCGGGTTCTCATACCCGCAGGCAAAGCGCGACGAACGATTGTAGCTGCACACGCCGACCCGGCGCCGTCACAGCTACAGCAACTCAAAATCGATCTCACTGCGAAACGCATTGATGCGCGCGACTTTGACCCGCACGTTGTCGCCGAGCCTAAACCTTCGGCCATGGCGCCGGCCTTTGATGAGATATTCTTTCTCGTAATAGTCGTAGTCGTCGTCGGTCAATGACGATAGTTTGACCAGCCCTTCGATGAAGTAATCGTCCAATTCGACGAAAAAACCAAAGTTCGCCAGACTGTTCACGAAGCCGCCGAACTCTTCGCCAAGCTTGCCCATCATGAACTGGGCTTTTTTCAAGTCGACCATTTCCCGTTCCGCGTCCATGGCGTTGCGCTCGCGCTCCGAGGTATGCTTGCCGGCTTCGACAAGATATCGCTCCAGATCGGCTTTCGCGTTCGGTTTCAGTTTCTCGCCGCGCAAGCTGTTGGCGAGCATGCGGTGGACGATGAGATCGGGATAGCGGCGGATCGGCGAGGTGAAGTGCAGGTAGCAGCTCGATGCCAAGCCAAAATGGCCGATATTTTCCGGCTGATAGATCGCTTGTTTCATCGAGCGCAGCAGCACGCGATTCAACACGCGCTCCTCAGGTTTGCCTTTGCACGATTCCAGTAGCCGTTGGATCTCGCTCGGCTTGACCGTTTCCTTGCTGATCGGCAGGCGGTAGCCGAGGCTCAAGAGAAACGGCGCCAGCGCTTCAAGCGCTTCGCGATCAGGTCCCTCGTGGACGCGATAGAGTGTCGGCAACTCTTTTTCAGTCAGATGGCGCGCCACCGCTTCGTTGGCGGCGATCATGAACTCTTCGATGATGCGGTGCGCGATGTTGCGCTCGGCGCGGACTATGTTTTCCGGCGCGCCCTGGAGATCGAGAACGATCTCCGCTTCGGGCAGATCGAAATCCAAGTTGCCGCGCGCCTTGCGCGTCTCATAGATCCGCAAGGCCAACTCTTCCATCAGTCTGAATTGATCGACCAAAGGGGCGTAGCGCTCCAGGCAGGCGGGATCGTTGTCGACCAGAATGCGGCGCACATCGGTGTAGGTCATGCGCTCATGGCTGCGAATGACCGAGTTGAAAAAACGGCTGGCCGTGACTTCGCCTTTGGCGTTGAACTCGATCCAGGCGGTTTTCGTCAAGCGGTCTTCGCGCGGGTTCAAGCTGCAGATGCCGTTGGACAACGCTTCGGGTAGCATGGGAATCGCCCGGTCCGGGAAATAGACGCTGGTGGCGCGGGCGTAGGCTTCTCGATCGATGGCGGTCTCGGGACCCACGTAGTAGGCGACGTCGGCGATGGAGACAAACAGCTCATAACGGTGGTCCGTCTTGCGCACGAAAACCGCGTCGTCAAAGTCGCGCGCGTGCTCGCCATCGATGGTCACGATCGGCAAGGCGCGCAAGTCTTCGCGGGCGGCGAGCTCCGCCGCATCGATCGCGAAGGACGCTTGCTTCACTTCGCGATCGACTTCCTCGGGAAAGCTCGCCGACAGGCCAAAACGAAAGACGATCGACTGGGTTTGCACTTCGGGATCGTCGGGATCGCCGATCACTTTGACGAGCGTCGCCTCCGGCGGCGACATCGCGGTGCCGTAGCGGGAAATCTCCACCGCAATGATCTTGCCTGAGTCCGGCTTGAGGGCGCCGGTTTTTAGCGGCATGGCACCGATGCGCGTGTCCATCGGCACCAGATAGCTTTTGCCGGCAATCTCTTCGTAGCTGCCGAGCAGGCGCTGCAGGCCGCGCTCGGTGATTTGCACGATATGGGCTTCGCTGGCGCCGCGTGCTTTGCGATCGAGGCGCACCATGACCCGGTCGCCGTGCATGACCCGGCGCATTTCCCGGCGGTTCAGGTAAACGTCATCGCTGTCTTTGTTATCGGGAATTAGAAAGCCATAGCCGTCCGGATGGGCGTGAACTCTACCGGTGAGCAGATTCTGGCTATCGGGCAGGCCATAGTGATTTTTCTTAAGCCGCACCATGCGGCCGGCGCGGCAGAGCTCGCGCAGGGCGTCTACGATATTCTGCAATTCATGATTGGCGAAACCGGCGCGCCGTTGGATTTCCGCCGGCGTCAACCGCGTGCGCGGTTTCTTGGCAAAGAGCGCAAGAATGCGCTCTTGCGCTCCTGCGGCGGGAGCGTTGGGTTGGGTGGATTTTTCGGTCATCAAAAAACGTCGCTCAGGCTGTGGATTCGGAATCGTCCGGGGTATTGTTGGCCGGTTCGAGCTCGAGCATCAACCAATCGTCGGTCTTTTCGGCGGGACGCGGAATGACCCGAATGGAGATTTCTTTCTCAAGTGAGCTAATGATCTGGCGCGCCACCTCGAGGTAGGCGGGCATGGTCAACAGGACGATCACGGCCTGCTTGCGATACACCGTGCGAATGATGCCCACCTCTTCGTAAGATTCGATCACGAACTTCACGTAGGCGACATTTTTCGGGTCGGTTTCGAGGTAAATCTCGTGCAAATCCATATCCGGTCCTAGCGCAACATCTCTTCAAGCGAGCGTGGCAGCCACTCGTCTTTCTTCTTTTCGGCGCCTTTTTTTTCCTCGCTGCCGCTTGAGCCGCCGCGGACTCCCGTGCCCCAACGCAAAGCCTGGGCTAAAGCGCGATTCTCCGGGCGAATACGGAGGTTGGGCAGCGTGCCGTCAACGCGGAACGCGATGGCGAGCCGGCCGCGCCGATCGACAAAATAACGCAGCATCTTGTATTCCCGCTGAAGCTCCTGGGTAAGACTCGGCGAAAGCACCAATAGTCCGTTCCAACGGGTGCTGCGATCGGTTGCCACCCAGCCGGCGCCGGTAATGGTGTAATTGGGCGTCGCCAGTATCAAGTCGTCGCTCGACAGCCGTTGCGCGCGCCATTTGAAGCTGCCCTTGAAGGAGTCAAAAACCGTCTCGGGGCGTTCGACCAAAGCTTGTAGACCGGCAGGGAGCCGTGACGACGGCGTGCCACGGTTGCCGTGGCCAAACAGTTGGGCGACCAGGTTGAAGTTTTTAATCAGACCCTTGTTGATGAGCACTTCGCCGTCGCCGGTGAAAGGGTGCTCAGCACTGGATTCCATCGGATAGCCGCCGGCCAGGCGGCCGCGAAAATCGAGCCGGCCGGCAACTCGGGTTTTGAGGCGGGGAAACTTCTGTTCGAGCAAAGCGGTTAGGTCGACGGACTCCAAGCGCGGCGACCACTCGACGATTTGGCTGCCGTCGCGGTTACTCGCCCAGGTGCCGACAGCTTGCACGGTGCCGCCAAGCGTGCGCAGCGAAAGCTGCCTGACCCGTGTGCCCTGCGGTGACCAAACCAATTCCGCGCGCAAATCTTGAAAGGGTAAGTCCTCCAGAGTTCCCCCTGACGAGTTGACTGTTGCGCTTAGCGCTGGCGTGGCGTTTTGCCATTCAAAATTGCCATCGGCAACGAAGTTTCGGAGCAGATTTGCATGATTTGCAAACAGCGGCGCAAAGTCGGCGGCTTGGATGGCCTGGGCGCGCGCCCGAAAGGCCCCACGCAGTTCGGTTAAATCGACCAGGGTCACATCGAGGGCCAAAGGCGAGGCGCCGTAGCGCAACGTGACATTGTCCGCGCGAGCTTGGTCGCCGGTGAAATGGACCGTGCCATTGACGGCTTGCAAGGCTTGCCCCCTCTGCTTGGGGCGCAAGGCGGCGTCGTGTAATTGCAGTGTGCCGCGTAGGAGCCAAGGGTTGTCGCTGTTGGCCAAATCTTTGTTGAAGCGTAAATCCCAACTTGCCGCGCCGCTTGCCGAATGGTCCGGCTGGGGTTCTAAGAAAGCAATCAGCGCGGCGATGTCGCTGCGGCTTTCACTGGCGCGCAGCGCGACGGCGTCCGACGCAATGTGGCCGGTGAGCGTGGTCGCGAACCCGCCGACGTAGAGTCTTGAGTCGTGCACAACCACGTCATCTGCGCGCCGGGCAAATTGCCCTTGCCAAAGAGCGCGGGTTCCGGCGGGTTTTTTCAAGTGGTGCGCGTAGCTGAGCTCGGCGGCGCCAGCGTCGATGCGCGCGCCCACGCGCAAGAAACGCCAACTCCCGGCAAGGTTGCTACTGACGCCGATGGAACCGCTGGCTTGGAAGCGCTGTGAGAAAACATTCTTCAGATAGCTGAGGCGACGCAGCTGGGCGATATCGATGCCCGGCATTTTTACGGTGCCCGCAACCTCAGAGCCGGCCCAATCGCGATCGGCGGGAATCTTTACCGTTCCTTGAGCAATCGCATTGTACTCGGTGGCGCCGAAGAGCGGCACTTTCAGCAGCACCTCATTCAGGATCGGCGCTCGCAATGTCCCAGTCAGGCGCGCCCGCAGGGTGGACGGTGCCGTGATGCCGAGCTCCGAGAGCAGGTTGTCCTTGAGCCCGGGCAGGGCTGCTACCACGAGGGGCAAGTGCAAAGAATCGAAGCGCAGGTCGAGATCGAGCTGGCGCTCGGTCCAGAGTTCCGGTTTGGGCGGCGCACTTACGCTGCCCTGGATGGTGATGTCCTGAGTGAGGCCTCCGGTGAGGGCACCGGTAATTTTTACGCGCATCGGGCTGGCGACGCCCAGGCCAGTGGCATGCATCTGCACGTTTCTAATTTGCAACGTCGCCGCCGAGCTACCGGAGCGGTCAACGCAATAGAGCTGTCCATCGACGATTTGCACGCTGCGGATGGTGAAATTGACGCGATCGCGGAGCTTTTCCGGCCCCGGCGCGGCGATGCGCGGGAACGTGCTCAAGGCTTTCTTACGTTCCACCAGCGCAGTTACGTTCACAAGGCCGTTCTCGTCGGCGATAACTTGAAACTCCGGCCCGTCAAGCGCAAGGGAATCGATGACCAACCGGCCTCGGGCCAGGTCGAGCAAGCTCAAACCCAGATGCAGCGCGCGGGCGCGCAAAAACGGCGTGGCGGCGAAGCGGCGGTCGTCGTCGATGCGAAATTCCTTGGCGACAAAGCCGAGCCCGCCCCACAGGGTTGCTTCCAAACTGTCGAAGTTGACGTCCTTGCCGAGAATGCGGTGCAATTCCTGTTGGACGGTGTCGCGGTGGCGCGCCGCCAGATTGTCAAAGACCTGCAGCAAAACAAAGCAAGCGCCAACCAATAGCAGCACCCCGAGCAAAAGATGTCTGCGATAACGGCCCACGGCGCGCAGCAGCAACGGCAAGGAAAATCTGCGTGTCGTAAATGGGGCCACGATCGGATTCATAGGGGGTTAAAGGCGAGGCCAAGCACACCGTCCCAGGGGCGAACCAATGTCGCGCGCTGATGGTTTGGACCAGGAGAGCAGGCGGTTACGTCGGTCCTGTCGATGTCGGGACACAACGTCAGTGTACAGCGGAGCCTGAGAAGGGCAAGACCTTCAAGGTTTGGCGGATTTTCTGAAGCTATAGGCTAGTTCACGCGCTCGACGATCGTGGCGATCCCTTGGCCGACGCCGATGCACATGGTGGCCAGGCCATAGCGGCTGCCGCGCTTTTGCATCTCGTGCACCAACGTCGCCATCATGCGCGCGCCGCTGCAGCCGAGGGGGTGGCCCAAGGCGATGGCGCCGCCATTGACGTTCAACTTGTTCAGGTCGATGCCGAGCTCGCGGCAGCAGGCGAGGACTTGAGAGGCGAAGGCTTCGTTCAACTCGACGAGATCGATTTGATCGATGGTGAGGCCGGCGCGTTTGAGCGCTTTCTGGGTGGCCGGGATGGGGCCGATGCCCATGTAGTTTGGATGGACACCGGCGGCGGCCGAGGCGACCACGCGGGCCAGCGGTTTGAGTTTCAACTGCTCGGCTCTTTGCGGCGAGGTGACCAACAACGCGGCGGCGCCGTCGGACAGCGGCGATGAATTTCCGGCGGTCACGCTGCCGCCTTTTTTGAAGGAGGCCGACAGCTTAGCGAGAACCTCCAATGACGTATCGGAGCGTGGGTTCTCGTCTTTGTCATGCACCAAAGTTTTGCCGTTGCGCTGCGGAATTTCAAACGGAATCATCTCTTCTTTGAAGCGCCCGGCTTGCTGTGCCGCAATGGCTTTTTGGTGACTCGCCAACGCGAGCTTGTCCTGGTCTTCGCGGCTGATGTTGTATTTCTCGGCGACGTTTTCGGCGGTCTCGCCGTTGTTGATCAGCGAATAGAGCTCGCCCATGCGTTTGTTGGGAAAGCGCCAGCCGAGCGAGCTGTCGAACATGTTGATATCGCCGCGCTGAAATGCATTGGCCGGTTTGCCCATGACCCATGGGCCACGGGTCATGCTCTCGACGCCGCCGGCGACGTACAAATCGCCATTCTCGGTTTCGATCGAGTGCGCCGCCTGATTGATCGCTTCGAGGCCGGAGCCGCACAACCGATTCACCGTTGCGCCAGGAATCGTGTAGGGCAGCCCGGCGAGCAGCGAAGCATTACGCGCCACGTTGCGGGAGTCTTCGCCGGCCTGATTGGTGCAGCCGAAGTAAACGTCCTCGATCTGCTCTTTGTCGATGCCGGTCTTCTCGACCATTTTCGCGATCACGTAGGCAGCGAGATCATCGGTGCGAACGTCTTTTAAGATGCCGCCGTGGCGGCCCATGGGCGTGCGCACGGCTTCGACAATGACGGCTTCTTTCATGGTTTCACCTGAGTTTCATTATAGCTGTAGAATCCGCGGCCGCTAGTCTCGCCCAAGAATCCGGCCGTGACCAGCCGTTTGAGCAGCGGCGCCGGGCGGTAGCGATCGTCGCCGGTTTCGCCGAGCAAGCCTTCTAAGACCGCCAACACTTCGTCGAGGCCGATCTGATCGGCCCACTTGAGCGGTCCCTGAGGGTAATTCACGCCGAGGCGCATGGCGACGTCGATTTCTTCGGCCGACGCCACGCCTTCTTCGAGGGCGCGCGCCGCTTCGTTGATGATCAAACTCAAAATGCGCGGGAAGGTTAAGCCGGCGGTGTCCTTGACCAGAACGGTTTCCTTGCCCAGAGATTTGAAAATTTCCGCGGCACTGCGCGCTGTGCTTTCGCTGGTGCGCAGGCCGCGCGCCAACTCGACGACCTTGCGATCTTTCAATGGATAAAAAGTCGCGAAGCCGATAAGGCGCTCAGGCTTTTTGATCCACGATGCCAACTCGGTGACGCCGAACCCTAAGCAGGAACTGACGATGACCGCATTGGCGGGTAGAAAGTCGTCAAGCTTTTGCAGCAAGGCCTTCTTACGATCTCGATCGCCGGCGCAGGTTTCGATGACCAAAGGGGTCGTCGGCTCTAAATCGGCTGCGTTGGCCGAGAAGGCAGCCTCGAGGTTCTTTTCTTTGCAGGCCGCGGCGAGATCCTGGGCCAACCGGCTGTTGCCGACGATGGCGAGATTACTTTTTGGCATAGACGTAAAAACCGCGGCCGGTCTTTCTCCCCAGGTTGCCGCCGAGCACCATGCGCTGCTGGATCGGGCTCGGGCGAAAGCGCGGGTCCTCAAAAAACGAACGGTAGAGCGATTCCGTCGCGGCGAAATTAATATCGTTGCCGATGAGATCCATTAACTCAAACGGCCCCATGCGGAAATTGCCGGCCTCTTTCATAACCTTGTCGATGTTTTCGACCGAAGCGTCACCGTCGCCCAGGATGCGCAGCGCTTCATTATAAAAGGGCCGGGCGATGCGGTTGACGATGAAGCCAGCGGTGTCCTTGGCGCGCGCCGGGGTTTTGCCGATGGCTTTCATCAGCGCGGTGGCTTTCTCAATCGTTGCGCTGCTGGTGCGATCGCCTTGAATGACTTCCACGAGTGCCATCAGCGGCGGCGGGTTGAAAAAGTGCAGCCCCAGCACGCGTTCCGGGTGCTGCGTGCTGGCAGCGATGGCGGTGACGTTAAACGAAGAAGTATTGCTTGCTAGCAGTGTTTCCACACCGCAAACGGCATCGAGCTGCCGGAAAATATCGCGCTTGAGCTCGAGCTTTTCCGGCGCGGCTTCGATCACCAACGCGCAGCCTTTGCAGTCGTCGAGGCTGGTGGTGAGTTGGAAGCGATCGAGGATTTCTTTCTCTTGTTCCGCGCTCAATTTGCCGCGCTCGCGGCTGCCGGCGAGGAAGGCTTTGATCTTGCCCATGCCGGCATCGATGAATTCCTGTTTGATATCGTAGAGCAGCGTCGGGAAGCCGGCCTGCGCGGCCACCTGCGCGATACCCGCGCCCATGGTGCCGGCGCCGAGGACGGCGATCTTTTCAGTTTTGTTGGCCATAAGATTCTGTTTCGAGTTTCGGGTTTTGGGTGCCGGGTTCAACTCGAAACCCGAAACTCGCAACGCAAAACTATTTGCCGGTAAACACGGGTGTCCGTTTTTCCAAAAATGCTTTGACGCCTTCGTCGTAGTCGGCGCTGCGACCGGCGATCTCCTGCAAGTGTGCCTCGTATTCCAAATCGGAATCGACGTTGGGCAAATTCGCATGATTCACCGCGCGCTTGATCAAACCGATACCGCGCGGCGCCTTGGCGACTTGCTCGGCGATCTGTCTTGCCGACGCGGCGAATTCCACCGTGGGAAACACACGGGCGACCAGACCGATGCGCTGCGCCTCTTTGGCGTCGACGGTGTCGCCAAGCAGCAAAAGCTCCATCGCTTTGCTCAAGCCCACCAGGCGCGTCAGGATGAAACTGCCGCCCGAGTCGGGCGCGAGACCGACGCGCACGAAAGATTGGATAAACTTGGCGTCCTCCGAGGCAACCCGTAGATCGCAGGCCAGGGCAAAGTTGCAGCCGGCGCCGGCGGCGACGCCGTTGACCGCGGCGATGACGATCTTTTCCATGGCGCGAATCTGTTTGATCATCGGGTTGTATTTTTCCCGCAGCGACGCACCGAGCGAGCCTTTTTGATCGGGGGTGCGACCTTTTAAGTCTTGGCCGGCGCAAAAAGCCCGGCCGGCACCGGTGATCATCATACAGCGTACTTCTTTGTCGCGCTCGCCGTCTCTTAGCACGTCGAGCACTTCCTTGTTCATCTGCGGAATGAACGCGTTGAGCGACTGCGGCCGGTTGAGCGTGATGGTGCCGACGCCGTTTTGTTTCTCGTAGAGAATCGTTTCGTAGGCCATGATAGATTAGCTGGATTAACTATTCACCACGAAGGCACGAAGGTCACGAAGTTTCGGGCTGAATATAAATACTTTTTTATCTTCGTGTTATTTGTGTCTCCTTCGTGGTGAGTCATTGTTGGCGCCCGTGAACACAGCGAGCTATCTTCCTTTGAATTCCGGTTTGCGTTTTTCGAGAAACGCTTTCATGCCTTCGCTGCGGTCCTCGGAGGCAAACAGCAAATAGAAAGATTTGCGCTCGTATTCCAAGCCCTCGTCGAGGGGGGCGTTGGCCGACTTCAATACCGCTTCCTTCGCAGCCTTGATCGCCAGCGCCGGTTTGGCGGCGATTTTTTTGGCGATGGTTTTGGCTTCTTCGAAGACTAACTCGTTGGGGACGACCCGATTGACCAAGCCCAAGCGCTCCGCGTCGGCGGCGCTGAGCATATCGCCGGTGAGCACTAACTCCATGGCGCGGTGTTTGCCAAGCACGTGGGTGAGCCGCTGGGTGCCGCCGCTGCCGGGAATGATGCCCAAATTGACCTCTGGTTGACCGAAGCGGGCATTTTCCGAGGCGACAATGATGTCGCAGCTCATCGCGAGTTCGCAGCCGCCGCCGAGGGCAAAGCCGTTGACGGCGGCGATGACCGGCTTGGTAATCTTGTTTATCTTGTCACGGTAAGCGAGGCGTTCGAGCACGGGCGCATCGAAGGGACCTTTGCCGGCCATTTCTTTAATGTCGGCGCCAGCAGCGAAAACTTTTTCGCCACCGGTGACGACGATGACGCGAATATCCGCGTCGGCATCCAGTTCCTGCATCGCCAACGACAAATCTTTGACCAATCCGTAGGAAAGCGCGTTCAATGCTTGCGGGCGATTGAGGGTGACAACGCCGATGGCGCCGTCTTTTTCAACGATGACGTTTTCGTAACTCATGGCGTAAGCGTTCTAAGACATACACCAAGGGTATGGGTGATTCAAGAAATGCTGGGAAGACTTTCACCACGAAGACACGAAGGCCACGAAGGAAAAAAAGAAGATGATTTTTGTCCGAACTTCGTGTCCTTGGTGCCTTCGTGGTGAAATTAGAATTCGGCTCGTTGACAGCCCAACGCTTTGCCAATATCTTTTTTGCGATGTCCAATCGGGTTGAACCGGCGACTCGTCATCACGACGAAAAGCTTCAAGACATTCTGAAAACCTCGGCGCGGATTTTCGCCGAGAAAGGCTTTCACCACACCTCGGTTCGCGATATCTCGCGTGCCACCAAGATGAGTCTGTCCGGGCTCTACTACTATTTTACGACCAAGGAAGACCTGCTCTATCTGATCCAAGAGCGGTGTTTTTTGACGCTGCTGCAGAGTTGGGAGCAGACGCCGCGCGGCGAGCTCGATGTGCGCGCGCGGATTCGTGCTTTTGCTGAGAATCATTTGAATTTCTTTCTGCACAACATGCATGAAATGAAAGTCATGGCCCATGAAGACGAGTCGTTGACCGGTGACTTCGACGATAAGATTCTCGTGCTCAAGCGGCGCTACGTCAAAGTGATCATGGATTTGATCGGCGAGCTACAGGCGCAGGAAGGCGCGCAGGGGATCGATTTGCGCGTCGCGACCTTTGCGCTGTTTGGCATGATGAACTGGATCTACACCTGGTATCAGCCGCGGCGCGATTTGCCGTTTCCGCAGTTGATCGAGCAAATGCTGCGTATCTATTTTTTTGGCGTGCTGCAGGGCGGCGCGGCGGATGCCCCCTGGTTCGCGGCGGGAGCGGCGATGGCGGACAAAGATGCGTTTTCGCTTTGGCAAAATCATTCATCGTAAGAGGTAGAGCCTAATGTTGCGCATCGGCGAGAAAGCCCCTGAGTTGAATCTGCAAGGCGTTGCGAACGGCAAAGTCGCAAGCTATTCGCTGCGCGGGTTCCAAGGAAAATGGCTGGTGCTGTTTTTCTACCCCGCCGATTTCACATTCATTTGTCCGACCGAAGTGACGGGCTTTAGCCAATTGGCCAGAGAGTTTCGCGCCGAAGGCGCGGAAATTCTCGGTGTCAGCGTGGACTCGATCGAGAGCCACCGCAAATGGGCCGAGGAATTGGGTGGGTTGAACTATCCGCTCTTGAGCGACGAGACGCGAACCTTGAGCCGGTCCTACGACGTGCTCGACGAAAAAGAAGGTGTCAGCGCCCGCGCCACCTTCATCATCAGCCCCAGCGGCGAAGTAAGCTACGTGGTCGTCAGCCACACCAACGTCGGCCGCAGTGTCGAAGAAACCCTGCGCGTCGTCAAAGCGCTGCGCTCCGAGCGGCTGTGCCCGGCGGGATGGAAGCCGGGTGAGGCGACGGGCGACGTGAGCTTGAAATTCTGAGACAAACTCGATTCCAAATTCAAAATTCCAGATTCCCAATCCGAAAATCTTGAATCTGGAATTTGTAATAATTTGTAATCTGTAATTCACCATGGCCGTTTCCCTCGAAGAAAAGAAAGCCGTCATCGAAAGCCGCTCACGCATTCGTGAGCTGGTGTTCGGCGTGCAGGATGGTTTGATCAGCACGGTGGGCTTGCTTGCCGGTGTGCAAGGCGCGACGGAAAGTACGGTGGTCGTTATCATTACCGGCCTGACGGCGATGTTTTCCGGCGCCATTTCCATGGCGGCCGGGTCCTACCTTTCGTCCAACGCGCAGAAAGACATTTTCGACAAAGAGCTGCGCGAAGCGGAGCTCTTGGCCGCGCAGGAACCCTATGTCGCGGCTGAAGGGCTGCTCAAATCGCTCAGCGACGAAGGCCTCTCGCGCGAGCAAAGTTACGGCATCGTCAAGCAGCTCTTACAGCAGGAGCAGGTTTTTCTGAGAACGTTTCAGGAAAAAGTATTCGGTCTTGGCTCGGCCGACATCAACCAGCCGCTCAAAGGCGCGCTGGTCATGGCGGCGTCGTTTATCTCCGGTGCCGTGATTCCGATCCTGCCGTACTTGTTCATCAAGGGAAATCAGGCGCTCTATCTTTCCATCGCGCTGTCGGCGCTCACGCTCTTTGGCGTCGGCTATTTTAAAGGCGTGCTCGCCGCCAAGTCGCCGGTGGCTTCCGGCATGCAATTTTTTTGTATCGCCGTGAGCGCGGCCGGCTTGGGTTATCTAATTGGCTTGGTGGTGCAGTACTTCTTTCCCGGCGTGCAGATTGCCGCGTAGTTGGTCTCAGCCTTTAATCAAGCTTCTGAGCAGCGTCAGATTCTCGCGGTCTTCTGTTAGCTCTTTGTCCTTCGGTGTTTCTAGGCACATCGGCAAGCCCCAGAAGCGTGGGTCGTTCATCAGCAAGCGAAACGCTTCGACGCCGATGAAGCCTTTGCCGATATGTTCGTGGCGGTCGACCCGCGAGTGAAAGTCTTTTTTTGAATCGTTTAGGTGAAAGGCGGCGAGGCGATCGAGGCCGATGGCTTCGTCGAATTCGGCAAATGTCCGCTCATAGCCTTCTTTAGTGCGAATGTCATAACCGGCGGCGAAGGCATGTTCGGTGTCGAAGCAAATGCGTATGCGGTCGCCGGCTTTCGTCGCGTCGATGATCTTGCCCATGTGCTCGAAGCGGTAACCGACGTTGGAACCTTGGCCGGCGGTGATCTCCAAAGTGACCTTGACGTTGAAGCCTGGGCAGGCCTTGTGCACTTCGTCGAGCGACTGGGCGATGGTCTTGATCCCTTCCAACTCGCCGGCGCCGACGTGAGCGCCGGGGTGGGCGATGAGATTCGACACGTTCAAGGTCTCGCAGCGCTCCATCTCGTCGATGAACGCGCCGATCGAGCGCTTGCGCATGGCGCTGTCCGGCGAGCCTAGATTTAACAAATAGGAATCGTGCGCGACGATGGTATCGATGCCGGTTTCTTTGCGGTTGATTGTGAATTGATCGATTTCGTCTTTGCCCAGCGGCTTCGACGCCCACTGGCGCGACGATTTGGTAAAAATCTGGATGGCATTGCAGTCGACCTTCTTGCCGTCGAGCAGCGCATTGCCAACGCCGCCGGCGATGGACATATGGGCACCGAGCAGCGGGCCTTTCTTCTTCGGTTTGGTGGAATTCGCCATTGGTGAGCGGTCCCCTCGCGCCTCAAGCCACCTGCCGCGAAAAATGTCGTCTTTCGACGAGCGGCAACGAGATGCTGCCGGCGCTCAACAGCTTGTCGTGAAATTCGCACAAGTCGAATTTGCTGCCGAGGCGCTGACGTTCCTGTTCGCGCAGGCGATTGATAATCGACCAGCCGAGCGCGTAGCCCATCGGCACGGCCGGTGACTGGCTGTACCAGTTCAAATCGCCGCAGGCTTGGGCGCGGGGAAAATGCAGCTCGCGCGTCATCAAGTCGGCGGCTTCGTCGTAGCTAAGTCTGCCGGTTTGGGTTTTGACGTCGATGATGATGCGAAGGGCGCGCCAGAGCCGGTCTTTGAGCATGACGAAGCGGTGCTCTTTGGATTTTAGAAATCCTTGCTCTTGCATGAGCTGCTCGCAATAGAGCGCCCAGCCTTCGTAGAACACCGACGACTCGTTCATTAGCCGCGGCAATGTCGCCGCTGCCGCTGTGCAGTTGGCGATGGAAAACTGCAGGTGATGGCCGGGGTAGCTCTCGTGCACCGAAGTGTTCTCCAAGCCGACCCAGTTGTGCTCGCGCAGCAAATCGCCATCGGCGGCGGGCGTGACGTAGTAGTAGCCCACCTGGTTGGGATCTTTCGGCGACGGCGACATATAAGCCGCAAACGGAATCTCGTGGCGGCGAAACACCGGCGTGTTCACCACATGCAGCTCTTCTTTGGCGGGGAACGTGACCAGCTTGTTGGCGCGGACAAATTCCCGCGCGGCTTTCATCGCCTTGTCGTAGGCCGATAGAAGGTCGTCGCTGCTTGGATGGTGCTCCTGAATTTTTCGCGCTGCCTCTTCGATACCTCTGCCGGGCGCGAGCTCTTGCGCTAGCGCTTGGAGCTCGCGTTTGGTCTTGGCGAATAATTCTTCGCCGAGCGCAAGCAAGCTGTCGGCATTGTAATCGAGAAAGTGTTTCTGTTTGAGCAGTAAATTGAAATGCTCGGTACCGACGGCGTAAATGCCGCTGCTGCGAGGTAGAAGGTCGCGTTCGATAAACGCGACGTAATCCTGGATCGCACTTTTGGCCTTGTCGATGGCACTGTGCAGCGCGGCCTTGTCCGGCACCCCGGCGGCGACTTTGGGATGTTCAGGGAGGCTGTCGAGAAACGTGATGCCGCCGTTGGCGCCTTCGATGGCGTTCTCAGTCCAGAGTTTGGGCGGGTTGGCGTCCTTGCGGCCCAGGTTGGTGATGCCCTGCTCGATGACCGCGGGAATGCGATTCAACCGGCTCAATAAATTGCCCGGCAAATCATTGGTCTCGCGCACCGTCAGAATGTAGATCGCGTCAGTCGGCACATAGGTGTCGGGCCATTTGAGACGATAGTCTTGCTTGTTGTGCTCGTAGTTCTGAATCGTCAATTTGCCTTGCAGCAGCGCATGATCGATGGTCTCGTCGGCGCTGAGATCGCCGGTTGGAATCTGCCGGAGCGTGTTGAGCGACTCCTCGACGAAGGCTTTCTCGGCGAGATAGGCCGCGTCGGAATAGTCGTTCAACAGGTGGTCGTATCCTGCGATGCCGTAATAGATGGCATCGGTGGGATGGAGGTCGAAATAGCGCTTGAAGTACGAAGCGCAGAAATCACTGAATTGGGACATAGTATAGTTCCTAGCTTAGACTGTTCGCAGCATGAGCGCGATCGAGGCGAAACCCTTCCGGAGCAAAGGCAACAGGGCATTGCATCAACGCCGCGATGTAGGGGCGACCGGCGGTCGCCCTGCTCTGCGAATCGCAGTGGAAAGGTCGAAGAGATCCCAAGCATCGGCGAATCAAACCGAACGATCTACGCTGATGCCTCCGCTCCTCCAGAGTTCCACTTCGATCGACACAGTGTCATGGGTTTTCCCCGTCGCATGAATAATTCGGGCTAGGGAGTCAGCTGCACCTTGTCGATGAAATATTCGGTTTCGCCGAAGCAGGAGCTCGGCACGCCTTTGTGCTGCGCATAGCTGAGCGTAACGCGCTTGCCCATACTGTCCATCAGTCGTTTGGCCACTATGTCGTCGCGCACGGAAAAAAGAAACTTCTCCGGAATGGCGCCGGGCACTGTGGTTAGCAAGAGCTCGCCCTCCCAGGTTTTGCAGATCCAGCCCTTCTTGGAAAATTTCTGAATGAACCCAGCTCGTTCGCCAGTGGAGTAGGACCAATTGAGCGTAACCCAAGTGTAAGCAGCGGCCAAGCCTACTACAATAGCAAAAAACGACAGCAAGCCGACGATGACTTTCATGATTTATTTATTCCTCAGTCACGGACTCGACGAAATATTGCTCGACCCGCGCTATGAGGCGCGCCGGGTCCGGAGATAAACGGCGTCGTTCGTCGGACTGGTAGAAGGCCTGGTTGTTGGCCTGCCAGTTCGCCGCGTCGTCGTGGCTTAAGAACCAGACAAACTGATTGGTTGCCGCCACGGTCCAGCCGCCGTCGACGCGAAAGCCGAACTTTTGCCGCAGCGGCTTGATGTGATCGCGCCATTCGGTGGCGAACTCCTGCAAGGCGCCGCGATTGATCGTGTAGATATGCAGCTCAGTGGGCATGATTGGCTCGGATCAGCTAAACGGTAGTCGCTGGATATATAGAATTGGCGTTATCGTCAAGGGATTGTATTGCTAGGGCGTGTCGTTTTATAAACCGAATGCAGGAGGGGTTTGGTAATATGGCAACGCGTTGGTTATTTAAAAGTGAGCCATCGGTCTATTCCTATCAACAATTGGTCAAAGACAAGAAGACCGTGTGGGACGGGGTGGCCAATTTTCTGGCGCTCAAGCATGTCAAGGACATAAAAAAGGGCGAGCTGATTTTTATTTATCACACCGGCGACGAAAAAGCCGCAGTGGGCGTGGCGCGCGCGTTAAGCGGTGCCTATCCCGATCCTGAAAAAGACGACCCGCGGTTGTTGGTGGTCGACGTCGAGCCGGTGCGGGCGCTGGCCAAGCCGGTGACATTGGCGCAAGTCAAAGCCCATCCGAAGTTGAAGAACTTTGATCTGGTCAAGAACTCACGGCTGTCGATGATGAAAGTCACCGACGAGCAGTGGGAGATCATGGAAGAGATGGCCAAGAAATAAATTCAAAATTACAAATTCAAAAATATAAAAGTAGGAAAAAAGATGGCGGACGAACATAAGCACGGACACAAGGGCGAGCATGCACATGGGCATGACCATGGCCACGATCATGGACACTCCCAGTCCCATGGCGAGCATAAGCAGGATCACGAGCCTAAAGCGCATAGCCACGATCACGGCCATGAGCATGAGCATAGTCATGGCGAGCACTCGCATAGTCATGATGCGCATGGCCACGGCCATGGTCACGCGCATGGCCATTCGCACGATCACGGCCATGGACTCGATCATAAGTCGCGCTTTCACGATCCGGCGCACGCGCGAGACTTCGATAGCCGCGGCTTGTCCGACATGCGCACCGACTTGACCGAGAAACTCATCGAAGCGTTGACGCTCAAGGGCGGCGAAGCGATTCTCGATTTGGCCACCGGCACCGGCCGGGTGGCGCGGCCGCTGTCCAAGAAGCTCAAAGGCGGCCGCATTGTCGGCGTCGATGAAGCGATGGCGATGCTCGACGTCGGCCACCACCACAAAGATCCGATCGAGCATTATGAACAGTCCGCCGGCCAGGCGGACAAGCTGCCGTTCAAGACCGGCACCTTCGACCGTGCCTTTGTCTCGTTTAGCTTGCACCATTTCGGCAATCCCGCCGGCGTAGTAGCCGAAGTGCTGCGGGTGTTGAAGCCGAGCGGGCGTTTCGTGGTCGTCGATCCGATCATCGAAGAAGCCAAGGACGCGGTCGATAGCGCGTTGGAGGCCAAGATCAATCAGGTTTTCCGGCGCACCCATGGCGACGGTTTCAAATTTCACACCTCCAGCAGCATTCAACGCTTGCTCTCCAAGGCGGGCTACCGCGTGCCGCGGGTGAATGTGCTTTCCTATTCCTTCAATCAAGAAGGCATGGACGGCATCCCCACCGGGCGCCATTGGCTCGAGGCCGCGCTGGAATTAGAGAAGGAAGCGCCGGAGCTGGCCGAGCGCATGAAGAAAAACTATTTTACCTGGCATTCGCACGGCGATCATGCCCATGTGAAGGGCAGTTTTTCCTACGCCGTGATCACCGGAGTAAAGCCGGCGTAATTAGCCGTCTGGCGTTTAGCGTCTAGGGTTTCGCGTGCTTGGCCACAACGCTAGACCGCAGACGTCAAACGTAATCTGCCAACGGAGTAATTGTGAAGAAAGCCGACTTCCGAACCTTCTACAAAGATGCCCACGCGGTCGAGTGTCTAACTGAGCGGGAAAAAATGCTGATGGGGCTGGCCGTCGCAATCATGCGGTTGTGCGATCCCTGAGTGGAGCGCCGCCTTGCGGACGCAAGGAAAGCCGGCATGACGGAGGAAGAATTGGACGCCGCCGTCGATGTCATCGCCGCCGTCGATGCCGGGGTGTTGCAGTCGCTCAACCAGCGCATCAAGGCGCGCGCCAAGGTCTGACCATTTCTGGTATCGGTCCGGTGGAATTTTAAGGACGCGGTGGCGGCGCTGAACCTTCTGCCGGGCCCTGATGGCGCTTCGAGCTTGACAATACTTCGAACGATCAGTTAGTGCTAACAAATTGAAATTGAACGGCAAAATTCGGGAGGAGTTACTATGAAACCGCAGGAATGGCGCCAAGCGCTGGGCGAATGCGTGCGCGATTTGTTTCGCTCGCCGGAGATGGAGCATTTCTATTCGATACCCATGAACATCAAACGGGCGCAGATTTACCTGTTGCAGCTGAGTCTCTACGTCCGGCAGCGGCGCAATTTTTGGCCGCAGGTCGCCGCCAATTGCAACGAGTTCGACGTGAAACAACGGATTATGGAACATGAGCATGAAGAGTTAGTCGAGGACGAGCATTCCAAACACGGTCATCTCGATTTGATTTTTCGCCAGGGCAAGGAGCTTGGATTGAGCGTCGACGACGTGCTCAACGCCGAGCCGCTGCCAACCACCAAGGCGGCGATTTACGGTTGGTTCTGGATTGCGCGCAATCGCCCCTGGCAGGAAGCCATTGCGGCGTCGACCATCGCCGAGTGGACCAACGATGATCGCTTGCTTGGCGATTTGGGCGGCGCCAATTGTAGCCGGCTCTACAAGATCTGGTCGCGCGATCTGAAATTCACCGACAAGCAAATGCCCAACTTTACCGCGCACAGCAAAGCCGATGTGAAGCACTCCGATATGTTCATCGACGTGTTGGAAAGATATGTCGAGCCGGGGCGGGAAAAAGACGTGCTCCATACGGCGAAGGAATCGATGGATTTGCACCGCGCTTACTTTGGCGGCATGGCGCATGCGATGGAGAAAACTGCGTAAGTTAATCAATCGGGGTTGCAATGAAGCTTGAAGAGCTTGACAGCCAGCTTGAGAAGAATCAACTCTCGGGCTTTTGGCGCACGCGCGTGCCGGGGCACGCGTCCGAGGCGCCCTACCTATGGAAATGGGAGCCGCTGCTCGACGGTTTGCTCAAGGCGAGTGAGACCATCGGCATCGATCAAGCGGAGCGGCGCGCGATTCGCTTGGTGAGCCCGCATTTGCCGATCAAATCGACCTCGCACACGCTGCAAATTACGTTTTCCATCGTCAACCCCGGCGAAGTGGCCAAAGCGCACCGACACAACATGGCGGCGATTCGCTTCGTCGTCCAAGGCAAAGGCGCCTATACCGCGGTGGACGGCGAAAAGTTTTTCATGGAAGAGGGCGATCTGATCTTGACGCCCAATTGGACTTGGCACGACCATCACAACGAATCACAAGATCCGATCATCTGGCTCGATGGCCTCGACGGACCGCTGATTCAGTCGTTGAACGTGTTGTTTTTCGAGGATGCGGAAAAGCCCGAGCAGGAGATTACGCGCCAGACCGGCGAATCTTTGAGCCGCATGGGTTTTGCGCGCACGACTAAACCGAACGAATCGTTCAAGCGCGGCACGCCGTTTCGCTACTCATTCGTAGACACTTACAAGGCGCTGAAGGCGATGACCGAGGCCGATCGCGATCCCTACGACGGGATTTTGCTGCGCTACATCAATCCCGCGACCGGCGGCTATACCTACCCGACCATGTCGTGCGAAATTCAAATGCTCAACGCGAAGGATGTCACCAAGCTCCATCGCCACACGAGCACGGCGCTTTATCACGTCAACAAAGGTCAGGGCCGCACCAGGGTCGGCGAGGGCTATCTTGAATGGAAAAAGGGCGATTCCTTCGTGGTCCCCCTTTGGCAGTGGCACGCTCATGAAAACTTGGGCAGCGACGAGGCCATTCTTTTTTCGATGAACGATCGCCCGGTGATGGAAGCGCTGCAGCTCTATCGCGAAGAATCGGCCAGCTGAGAACTTTTCACCTCTCACACGGAGAGGTCAGAGTAAACCCCTATGGCTTCTCCCATTCACGTTCGGCTCGCGAGCCGCGCCTACGACGGTGTTTTGCCGATCCTGCGCGGCCAGATGAAAATTCCCGGGTTCGAATTTGACGTCACCGAAACCGAGGACGTGCCCGGCATGTTCGCCGGCATGTTCAAAGGACAGTACGATATTTCGGAGATGTCGCTCGGCGAATTGATTTATTATACCTCGCGCGGCAAGGCGGATTTTGTCGCGATCCCGGTCTTTCCCTCGCGCATGTTTCGCCACGGCTTTATCTTCACGCGCAAGGCTTCGAACATCAGAACCCCAAGCGATCTGAGCGGCAAGAAAATCGGCTTTCTTCGTTGGGTGCAAACCGCGGCGATCTGGATGCGCGGCATGTTGATCGACGAGTACGGTGTGTCGGCGAAAAATTCCGAATGGTATGTCGCTTCGATTCATCACTGGGACGATCACGATCCCGGCGCGACGGTCGAGCCGCGCGACGGTTCGGTGATCCGCATGATTGAAAACAGCGGCAAGAACACTTCCGAGCGCGCTTGCAAGGCTATTTTCGATGGCCAGGTCGATGCGCTGGGCGTGACCGAGTCGCAATTTGCCACACTGCTCGCCAACGACACCGTCAAGAAGTTGTTTGAGAACTCTCGTGAAGTCGAAGCCAGCTATTTTCGCAAGACCAAGATCTTGCCGATCATGCACGTGCTGGCGATGCAAAAATCGCTGGCGGAAAAACATCCGGAGCTGCCGGCGCAGCTGTTTCGTCTCTACGTCGAAGCCAAAAGCTGGGGCCAGCGCTGGCGGCGGGCGGTTCCCAGCCTGGCCGAGGCTTGGCCCAATCCGTACATCGAGGCGGAACAAGAAATTTTTCAGTGCGATCCCTGGGCGTACGGCTTGGAAGCCAATCGCCACGTGTTGAATCGCTTTTTCGCCTATTGCGATGCCCAGGGCGTGACCGCGAGAACCACGGCCCCTGAAGAAATCTTTCATGGCAGCACAGTCAAGCTCAGCGAATAGCAATAAGGAGTCCCCTATGGCGACGGCAGCGGCGACCCAGGCCCCATCCAGCTCAGTGTGCGATCTGCGCGATTGGCTCAAAGACGTCAAGCGCCTCGAACAGTTGGAGCAAATTTCCGGCGCGCATTGGAATCTCGAGATCGGCGCGCTCACGGAAATTATTCTTGAACGGCTGTCGACACCGCCAGCGGTGGTCTTTGACAACGTGCCGGGCTTCGATCCTGGCCGGCGCGTCCTGGTCAACATGCTGGAGACTCTGGAGCGCACGGCGCTGACGCTTAACTTGCCGCTCGATCTCAAAATCATTCCGCTGATCGACGCCCTGCGCGCCAAACTGCGCGCCATGCAGCCGGTCAAAGCCAACGTGGTCAAGACCGGGCCCATATTTGAAAATGTCGAGCGCGGCGATCAGATCGACCTAACCAAATTTCCCGTGCCGTTCTGGCACAAAGGCGACGGCGGCCGCTATCTCGGTACCGCTCACCTGGTGGTCACCCGCGATCCCGAAACCGATGTGGAAAACGTCGGCTGCTATCGCGTGATGCTGCAGGATAAGGACAAAGTCGGTTTGTACATATCGCCGGGCAAGCACGGCAAGATGCATTACGAAAAGGCCATGAAGGCGGGCAAGACTTTCCCAGTGGCGATGGCTTTCGGCCAGCATCCACTGCTTTATGTTGCGTCATCGCAGGCCGTGCCGTTTGGCGTCAACGAGTACGACTGGGCCGGCGGCTTGATTGGCCAACCCATTGACGTGATCGAAGGGCCTATCACCGGGCTGCATTTTCCTGCCAACTCGGAGATTGTCATCGAGGGCGAGATCGTGCCGGGGGAAACGATGCAAGAAGGGCCCTTCGGTGAGTGGCCGGGCTATTACGCCAGCGCCAACCGGCCTGAGCCGTTTGTGCGCGTCAAGGCGCTCTACTATCGCAACGAGCCGATCATCTGCGGCGCTGCGCCGTTTAAGCCGACGATACACGGCATGTACCGCTCCTGCTTGCGCGCGGCGACGGTTTGGAACGGCATGGAGCAAGCCGGCGTGCCCGACATCAAAGGCGTTTATCTGCCGCCGCCGGCGCAACGCTTCATGATCGTGGTGGCGATCAAGCAGCGCTACCCCGGGCACGCCAAACAGGCGGCGTTGGTGGCGTGCCAGTGTCATGCCGGGGCCTATCTCGGTCGCTATGTGGTTGTCGTCGACGACGATATCGACATCACCGATACCAACGAGGTCCTGTGGGCGATCTGCACCCGGACGGATCCGGCCCTTCACATGGACCTGCTGCGTCGCACCTGGAGCGGCCCGCTCGACCCCATTATCCCTCCAGGCCAAAAGGGCCTTAACTCGCGCATGATCATCGAAGCCGTGCGGCCTTGGGAATGGCGCGATAAGTTCCCGGCCACCAGCGCGATCACCGATGAGACCCGCCGGGAGTATTCGACCAAATGGGCCAAGCAGCTTGCGAATGTCCAGGCGCGCCAGGCCCAGGCTCGTTTCCGCCAAGACTAGACGCGGCCCGGACATGGGTAGCCTCGGCCTTATCAAGGGAGCATCAAAACAATAATATGGATTGTCATTCCATTGGTTTTTGCGGTCCTCTGGCTAGTCACCATGATTAGAACGGGTAGGCAGAGAGCTGGCTTGTTCGCGTTCGTTCTCCTAGCGCTCTCTAGTCTCGTCATGTATGTGCTTGCGGACGGGTTCTTCCTTTGGTTGTGGCTACCATCACGCTACGTTCAATACACAGTCCCGATCGTTTGTGTGGCCATCGTTAGTTTAGCCATTGATCGTTTAGTTGCCAAAATCCCGCTGGCGCGCGCCAGAGTCGCGGCGCAGACTTTTGTCGTCGCAATCCTACTTTTGCATTTTGACCTCAATCAGAGCGCTGCGTTGGATAATCAATCGGACAAGAAAGAGCTTTTCATGACCGTAGCTGCGCTGCCGAAAGGAGCGATGATAGCGGCACATCCAATGCTTGCCGATTACATTCCGACATTCTCCAGGCGCAAAGTGTTTCTAAATTACGAATTGTCTCAACCCTACAAAGACCGCTATTGGTTAGTTCTGAAAGAAAGAACATTTGAATTTTTTAATGCCTATTACTCCACTGACATTTCGAGCGTTGTGCAGTTCTGTCAGAAAAACAAGATCGATTACTTGATCGTTGACAGGCGACATTTTACTTCAGAGTTTCTTCGTGCGAATCGCCTTTATTTCGAGCCCTTTAATTCTTACCTAAAAGAGTTGACACGAGATCGATCCCGATATGCATTGGCCTCGTACGCTGGAGAGCGTAGAGAAATCATGGACAATAGCATCTATATCGTAGACGTGCGTGCGCTCGGTCAATGAGCGGTGCGTCGAGCTTTGATTCCTTAGAACAATGACAGCAATAACGTCAAACCAAGCCCGACGAAAGGTCGTCGTCGTGATGCCGGCTTACAATGCCGCTCGGACCCTCAGAATTACCTATGACGCGATTCCGATGAGCAATGTCGACCAAGTCATTTTGGTGGATGATGGAAGCCGGGATGAAACTCTGAAGATCGCCAAAGAACTTAAGCTTGAAGTGTTCGTGCATGCTCGCAACATGGGATACGGCGCTAACCAGAAGACGTGTTACACCGAAGCGCTCAAAGCCGGTGCTGATATCATCGTCATGCTCCATCCGGATTATCAATATGATCCGACTCTGCTGCCGAACTTGATTGCCCCTATCAAGGCGGACGAGGCTGACATTGTGCTCGGTTCGAGATTGCTGGGTGGTGACGTCGTTGCTCAGGGGATGCCGTGGTGGAAATTTTTAGGGAATCGGTTTTTGACTTGGGTGGAGAATAAGATTCTTGGGCTGGCATTATCCGAATATCATACCGGTTACCGGGCCTATAATCGCCGAGTGTTAGAACAAGTGCCGTTCTTGCTCAATTCGGATAATTTTGTTTTCGATCAAGAGATGATCGTTCAAGTCGCACATTTAGGATTTCGTGTTAAAGAGGTGCCAGTGCCAACGCGGTATTTTCCCGAAGCCTCAAGCGCGAGTCTCATCGCCAGCGTTAACTATGGGTGCAGCATTCTTGTGCTGATGGCGCGTTATGTGTTGCATCGGCTCTCTTGGTTCAATCAAAAGCAATTCGAGTGTTTTGCGGCGCGTTACAAGAGAGCCGATTAGTTCTTTTTGAAAAACCTGCATTGAGCTCATAACAGACTGGCTTCATGTCTACTTACGTGCTGGGAATATCAGCTTTCTATCACGACTCAGCAGCCGCGCTTGTGCGCGACGGTGAAATCGTCGCTGCTGCGCAAGAGGAGCGGTTTACCCGTGAGAAGGGAGACGCGCGATATCCCGCAGCTGCGATCGATTATTGTTTGACAGAAGCCAGCATTGGCGTGCGCGATCTCGATTACGACAGCGCTACGGTGTGCCGGTGGGTTATTCCGGCCATGAAGTAGGGTTGGCGCCTTCGTCGATCGCGGCTGCGGCTTTGGGCTCGTGTATGATCGAACGGCATATCACGCTGGACCGAGCCATGTGGGGCAGTGACCAAGCCGCTTCGGTGGAATGGCAAGGGTTTTGGCGCCTGGTGAAAGATGTGCGCGCCATCGAGAAATCCATGGGCGATGGCATCAAACGCGTTTATGCGAGCGAAGTGCCGATCATAAAGAAGCTGCGACGCGTCGGTGGCAACCTCAACAACGGCTCTTCGGCCAGCGCAAGCAAATGATGGCGGGGTCCGGTGTCCTATGAGCCTGGCATCATCTAGTGTGCGCGAGCGCTTTGAGCTGAAGGACCATGTCGCCATCATTACCGGTGGCGCCGGTCTACTGGGTACGCGCCATGCCGAAGCGATTGCGGAGATGGGCGGCACGCCGGTGCTTGTCGACGTGGACGAACGCTTGGCGCAGGAGCGAGCGCGCCAGCTCGCAGCGACTCACGGATGCAAGAGCCTGGGCATTGGTGCAAACATCTGCCAGCCCGACGAAGTTAAGGAAGCTTTGCGCACTGTGCTTGCTAATTTCCAAAGAGTCGATATCTTGATTAATAATGCAGCTAATAATCCCAAGGTGGACGCAGGAGCGCAGAGCGGCGGCCACTGGTCGCGTCTGGAAAATTTTCCTCTGGCCACGTGGGAACAGGCTGTTGCGGTGGGCTTAACCGGGGCTTTTCTCTGCAGCCAAATTATCGGTTCGGAGTTGGCGCGGCGCGGCTGCGGAGTCATTCTCAATATTGCGTCCGACTTGGGCATCATTGCACCCGACCAGAGAATCTATCGCGACAGCAAGCTGCCGGCCGATCAACAACCAACCAAGCCGGTGAGCTATTCGGTGGTTAAGCATGGAATCGTCGGCCTGACGCGCTACTTGGCGACTTACTGGGCGGACCGCGGGGTGCGCGTCAACTCGCTCTCTCCCGGCGGTGTATTTACTGGGCAGGACGAGGATTTCGTCGGGCGTTTGGTCAACCTGATCCCGCTCCAACGCATGGCTGATAAAGACGAGTACAAGGCTGCGATCGTGTTTCTCGTTTCCGATGCCTCGTCTTACATGACCGGGGCCAACTTGGTGATCGACGGGGGCCGGACAGTATGGTGAAAGATATTTTGGTTCTTGCGTTGGATATTGACGGCGTTCTTACTGATGGCACTGGGGTGTTCCAGCAGAATGAATCATACGAACCTCGCTTTGACTTCCATGATCTAGATGCGGTGACCACCGCACGCCGTTCTGGCCTGGTCCTCGCGTTGGTGACGGGCGAAGACACCGAGCTTGTCGATCGCATTGCCAAGCGCTTTGCTATCGAAAACGTGATGCGCGGCGCGAAAGACAAAGTCGCAGCGTTGCAGGAGCTTTCCAAGAAGCTTGGGGTGTCGTTGGAAAACTTCTGTTTCGTTGGTGACGGAGACCGCGATGCAATGGCGTTTCCAATCGTTGGATTTGCTCTGACGCCGCGCAACGCCACTGCCAAGGCCAAAGAAAACGCACACCATGTGTTAACGTCCGCTGGCGGCGCGGGCGCGGTGGCGGAGACGGTAACTTTGCTGCAACGTCTCAGAGCTGACAGCGCAAGCGGTGACAAGTTGGAAGAAGAATTGCGTATCATCGTTAGAGACAGCATAAATGCCCACCAAGAGCTACTTCGGCACTCTTTGCCGGTGCTTGTGGAGGTCACCCAGACGCTTATTCGAGCGATTCGGTCAGGGCATAAGATCCTGCTTTTTGGTAACGGTGGCAGCGCCGCCGACGCACAGCATGTGGCGGCTGAATTGATCGGACGCTTCGCCCAAGAAAGTCAACCTTTTGCAGCGGTTGCACTAACGACCGACACCTCAGTTCTAACTTGCGTCGGCAACGATTGGGATTACAGCCAAATATTCTCCCGGCAAGTTCGCGCGCTTGCAAAGCCTGGTGACGTGGTTGTCGGGATCAGTACCAGCGGTAAATCACCCAATGTCCTGCGTGGGTTAGACGCTGCACACCAATGCGGTGCGTTTAGGATCGGTTTTACTGGCGCTTCTGCGGGACCCATCGTGCAATCGAGCGATCTCTGTTTCATCGCGCCGGCAAGGTTCACGCCGCGAATTCAGGAGCTCCATCTTCTGGCATGGCATGCCGTTTGTGAAATGGTGGAGCGACGGCTATTAGCGGCCTCTGACCCAAGCTAATCTATGACTTTGGCTTAAGGACGTTTTTGATGGCGACTACGGAAACGCATTCTCGGCGCACACTTCCCTGGCATAAGAAGGCGTTGTTTTCGCTGATTGTCGCTTGCGCCACAATAGTCGCCTTGGAAGGCGCCGCCACAATCACGGGAACGTCACTCCAGGTCTCGGCGATGCGTTGGCTCAGCTCCACGCCGCTTATACCCGGCAGGCGAACGTCGGTGATGACGAGATCGACGTCTCGGTTTTCGAGAATTTCCAGTGCTTCCTCGCCGCGGTGAGCGACGGTTACCTGAAAATTGTTGAGTGCATAGAGGCGCTGCAGCTGCTCACAAATGACTGTGTCGTCATCGACGACGAGGATGTGCGGTGTCAGGGTGAGCGGCGCAGAAGTTGCCGGTCGCGTCGAGTTTGTATGGGGTTTCATTTTTTACGTCTAGCCGGGTCGCCTGGCGATGTAAGGCATCATTATAGCCCGCTCCAGGCGCAGAGCAAGATTTTGGCCTTTCGCACGACCTATTTCCCGCAAAACTTTTCCTACTCCCACCCTCCAAGTCCTCGTAACCTCCTTTCTTCCCGTCCGTTTCTCCTGTCGGGTTTCCAATGTTTGGCTGCTGAGCCGCGCGAAGCTTGGTCGGTAAGTCAGGCTTTCGCGTAATATTTCTCCATCATGTTTTTGACGCCGGCCTTGGTGCAGGCCTCGTCGAACCATTTTCTTACGACCGGCGCTTCGTCTTCGTATTCGATCTGGTTGCCGCCGAGCTTGACGTCGATGTCGACCTTGCCGCGGCCTTCGCCCCAGAGCTCGTGATACTTTTGGCTGCCCCAGCGCAAGGCTAGGTAGCGCGCCGGTTCGCTGCCAGCGTTGAAATGCTGGTGGAACCAGCCGCCCGGCGGCACGACCAGGCTGCCTGGCTTCCAGTTGTAACGTTTGATCTCTTGGCCTTGCTGCCATAGCAGCGAGTAACCTTGGCCGCGCAAGATGATCACATGCGCACCGGGGCCGTGGAAGTGGGCTTTTTTGTAGGTGCCGACGGAAAACTGCGAGACGTGCCCGCACAAGGTGTTTTCCGACAATTCAAACCGGACTTGCGAGCCGCCGCCACCCCGCTCCTTCCATTCGAGCAATGGCAAATTCTTCACGTCGGCGACGAAATTCGTTAGCCAGGTCCGCCCAGAGTACCAGGTCCCCGGACTGCTGAAATAGTTTTCTTCCGAGTTGAAACGTTCGCGAAACACGTAGGGACAATTGAAAATAAAGTCGGTGCTGTGCATCAGGTTCATCATGATCGGCGCGCTGGTGACGGCAAGAAAACGCGCCGGCTCGGAGCCGTTGACGTTGAAAATCTGATGCCAGGAGTTGATCGGCGGGGAAAATAGCGAGCCTTCCTGCCATTCGAAAGTCCGCTTCGGTCCACCTTCGTTCCAGATCGTCGTCGCGCCGCGGCCGCTGATGACGTAGATCAGCTCTTCGTACATGTGCTTTTCCGGCTCCAGCGCTTTGCCTGCTGGAATCTCGCAAATGTAAGCATCGTTGGTTTCGCCCGTGCCTTCCAGGCAGAGCCGCACGCCCAGGCCGCCGGTGCGCTTCCACGGTTCCAGCGGCACGGTGGCGACGTCTTCGACGAAAAAGCTTTCGACGAGCGGAACGCCTTCGCTCTCCACCCATTTTTTATATGTGCCGCCGGTGCCGACGACGGACTCGGTGGATATTATTGGTTCTGTCATGGACTAGTGCTCCACTGATTTTCGGATTGCCTCGCGCAAAGGCGCAAAGGGCGCCAAGAAAGGAGTTAAGAGATTGTCATTTCTTTGAGCGTGCGTCGAAAAACTTCTTGTAGAATCCGTCTTTTTCCAATTCGTCGATAACGCTCTCGTCGACGAATCCGGCCAGATTTGGTTCTTTGACATCTGTTGTTTGCCTCACAAGTTCAAGAGTCGTCGTAATGCCGCTGCGATCCAGGCGCGGTGGAAAGGAAAATTTTGCGCCGTAGAAGTTGTGGGTTTCTTCGAGGATCGTCACATCCTTTTGCTTGAGCCGATTGCCGTAGACCTTAATCGCTTTTTCTTTGTTGGTTTTGAATTCAAAAATTCCTTCGCTATAGGCGCGCAAAAATCGTTTCACGGTATCTCGTCGACTTGTCAGGTAAGAGCGCCGTGTCATGACGAGAGTTTGGGGGAACGATGCGTTCAAGTCGCCCAGGTTGGCCAGAATACGCAGCCCGGCGCGCGTCGCGGCGATGGTCTCCGGCGGCGACAGAACCGTAGCGTCGATATTGCCGTTCATCAGGGCCGCGAGCCTTTCGGGTGCGCCGCCGGCAGCGAGAATTGTGACGGCGCTGCGCGGGATGTTCCATTCCTTAAGGGCCAGCGTCACGCCAAGATCATTGGAGCCGCCGAAATTGACGATGCCCATCTTCTTGCCGACGAGCTCGGCCGGCGCGCGTATCTCCTTGCGGACCACCACGCTCAACGGCAGTTTGTTGTAGGCGGCTGCGATAACGACGACGTCCGCGCCGCGCACGTAGGCGGCAAGTGGCGCCGTGGCGGAGCCTTGAATGAACGGCACGCTGCCCGAGAGCAGTGCCGCCATGCCGCGGGCGCTGCCGGGAATCAAAATCAATTCGCCGTTAAGGCTGTGTTTTTCGAAAAGGCCAAGATCTTTGGTCGCCCAGATCGCGCCTTGGAAACCCGCGTGGCCGTCATAGCCGACGAGGATTTGCTCTTGGGCGAAGAGGGGGGTGGAGAACGCGAACAGAACCGCGACGAGGATTGAAAATTGAAAATGGAAAATTGAAAACGTCGGAATTGCATGATGGGAGGGGGAGCGGTGGGCCATTTTCGATTTTCCATTTTTTAGAATTTCAGCCTGACTTCGACGCCGTTGTTGGCGCATTCTTTGATGAACGTCTCGTGCACTTCGGGGTCCTGGTCTTTGTAATCGATCTGGGTGCCACCGCTGGCTTCGACCTCCAGCGTCTTGACCAAATCTTCTACTTGATAGGTGAAGCCCCACGGTTTGAGCGCAAGGTAGCGCGCCGGCTCTTTGCCGGGATTGAAGTGCTGGTGAAACCATTTGGCCGGCGGCACGAACAGGCTGCCGGGCTTCCAGTCGATGCGCTCGCGCTTTTTTCCCGGCTCCCAAAGAAACGAGTAGCCTTCGCCGGAGAGGATCAAGATGTGCGCGCCGGGGCCATGCCAATGGGCGCGCGGGTACGTTCCTACTGGATACTCTTCGATGTGCGCCGACATCGTGTTGGCGGCGAAGTGCAGCAAAATGCCGCGCGCACCCTGGCCGCGGGCGTTGTGGTCCAATAGTTTGAAATTGGGAATGTCGGCAATGAAGTTGGAGTCCCAAGTCCGATGCGTTTCCACCGCTGTGCCCTTGCCGCTGAAATAACCGTCTTCGCCGCTGAAGCGATCGGTGAAGGCAAAACTGTTGTTCATGACGAAGTCGAGATTGCGAAAGCGGTTGATCATCACCGGCGCGTCGGTCAAAGCGACGAAGCGCGCCGGTTCATCGCCGGTGGCGTTGAAATGTTGCCGCCAAGTGTTCAACGGCGCCGAAAACATGCTGCCCTCGTGCCATTCAAAAGTCTGCTTGCGCCCGCCCTCCTGCCACACCGTCGTCGCACCCCGTCCTTTGACGACGTAGACCAGCTCTTCGAATAGATAGTGCTCTGCCGCTGTTTGGCTCTTGGGCGCGATCTCGCAGACGTAGGCGTCGCAGCTCCGCCCGGCACCGAGCATGTTGATAAACGCGCCGGAGGCGCCCTTGCGCTTCCACGGCCCGAGCTTCATCGCGCGCAGATCGTCGATGCCGAGGCCGCGGTAAATCGGAATGTCTTCCTGCTCTTGCCAAATCTCGTAGGGCGTCTTGTCCGAGTAGGCGGCTTGTTTGGTCAGATCGATGGCCACGTGTTTCTCCGGATCGGAAATTTAACCGCAAAGCATGTCCTGAGCACCTTCGAAGGGAACGCAGAGAACGCAAAGTTCGGAATCGGAAAGAACCACGAAACACACGAAAGACACGATAGTAAGACTTTGTAGAGTCGCGGTGCTCAAATTACGTATGTTTCGTGCTTTTCATGGTTATTCTTCTCTCCGAACCTTCGTGTCCTTCGTGCCTTCGTGGTGAGTGACTATCCGAGCGCTTTCGAATATTTCTCACGCAGTTTGGCGTAGCGCTGGCCGCCTTCGGTGGCCGCCTTGCGATACTCCTCTGGCATATAGTTGTACGGCGGGCGGATCGGGCCGGTTTTGCAATAGCCCGAGGCGGCCATCAGGACTTTTTCCAATTGGATGTTGTACGCCGCGAAGATTTCCTGGGAACCCGTGATCGCGTGGTGCGGCTCGTTGGCCCAGGCGATGTCGTCGGCGACGGCTTTGGCGCCGGCGGCGTCCTTCGCTGCAAGAGCTTTCATCAGAGCGATGGCGACCTGCGGGCCGACTGAGGGTATCCAGCACGTTGTCTGCGACTCGGGCGAGATTTGCGCCATTTCATAAGCCAAGCCGACGGGTGGCACGAAGTTCACCCGGCCTTTGCTCGCCGCGACGCATTGTTTCAGGATCGCCTTGCTAGAAAACTTTGCCGACATGACCGTCGGCGCTTTCTCCGATACTGGACCCCAGAAATCGGCGCCAAAGTCGTAACGAAAAGCGCGCGGATTGGCGTAGACCATGATTGGAAAATCGGGGAAGGTCTCGGCGACGTCGGCGTAGAATTTCACCGCCATGTCGGTGTTGGCCGGCTGCCACATGGGAATGCCAAGCAACGTACCCGTGGCGCCGATGCCCTTGACGAATTTGATGCGGCGCGCGATCTCGTGGCCGCCCAGCGCGGTGGTGCCGACAAACGTCGGGATACGGCCGCGCACGGTCTTCACCAGGCAATCGACGTAGGCCTCGTAGTCAGCCTGCGACGTGGTCGCGCATTCGCCCATGGTGCCGAGCGCCATGATGCCATTGGCGCCGTCGCGCACCAACGCTTCGGCGAGGCGAGCGGTTTCGTCAAGATCGACCGTGTTGGTGGTGTCCAAACGCTCGGCGCCGGGGTTCGCCGGCGTCGGCATGATCGCCAATGCACCTTTAATATCTTTTGCGGTTAGCATGTGAGCCTCCTTGAGTTAGTGGGTTGAGAAACTGAAAGATATCTATGTGTGCGTGTCTATCATTGATGCGGCGTGACAGGCAAGTTTGCGGATAGGCAAAGGTGTGTCATCCCGAACGTGCGAGACCGGATTATTTTCACGGTAGGGGAGCGATCGAGGTGAAACCCTTCCAGAGCGAACGCTAGTCTTCGCTCTCTCGCTCGGAATCTCAGATTACAAATTTCACATTGCAGAATCTGTACTCTGAGATTTGCCATTTGAGATGCCGAAGGCCGCGCTTTCGCTCCGGAAGGGTTTTACTTCGATCGCCGCGAGCAAGAAGGAGGGGCCCTTGCTTGGAATGATTGTGCGGAAAACACCCTCGGAGTTCTTCTATAAGCTCAGGACGAACGAAACGAAGTTGAATTCGTTCGACAAAAATCCGTTCATGCTGAGCCCGTCGAAGCATTCTTAGGTTTTTCAGCAGAGTCTTGAAATGCGCACGATGGTTCAGGATGACCGCTTGTTCAGAGCCGGGTCTCGATCCGTTCAGTAAGAAATATTTCTTTCGGTGTGACTTTGGCGATGTAAGGCAGTGCTTCGACTCCAGCCTTCACGGCTTTGCGCAGCCAGCGGCCGTATTCCATATCGATCTCATCGGCTGGACGAAACGCGTGGCAGTCGGGACGTTGAATCACGAAAACGATCGCCGCTCGGTGCCCTTTACGGTGCAGCCGCATGAGCTCTCGCAAGTGCTTGGTACCGCGCTCGGTTATCGCATCCGGAAACGCCGCCACCCCCTCTGTTGCTAGCGTGACGTTTTTCACTTCGACGAAACAGTTCCCGTTCTGGCTCTCTAGGCACAAATCCAGGCGGGTGTGGGCACTGACTTTCACTTCTCTACGGATGCAGTCGTAGCCAGCGAGCTCTTGGATCGCACCGGATGCGACGGCTTCGGCGACTAACCGGTTCGGATGCATGGTATTGATGCCCACCCAGTTTCTATTAATTTCGATCAACTCCCAAGTGTAGGGCAGTTTCCGATTCGGGTTGTCGCTGCGCGAGAGATAAACGGCGCTGCCGGGCTCCTTGCAGCCCATCATGCTGCCGGTGTTGGTGCAGTGAGCGATAACGATTTCACCGCTCGGGAGTTCCACGTCAGCGAGAAAGCGCTTGTAGCGCTGGATCAACGTGCCGCGAATCAGGCGTGAGTTGAAACGCATGCCGATGGTTATAGCGAAAGTGACGAACGCATTGAAGTCCAACTGGCGCTTTGTTAGGTATCGAAAAGGATATTTTTACTAACGGAGAATTCATGGCCAAAGCGGAATTGAAATATGTCGGCAAAAACGTGGCGCGGGTCGATGGCGTCGAAAAAGTTACCGGTAAAGCGAAGTTTGTCGGCGATATCACCTTGCCGGGCATGTTGTACGGTAAGATTTTGCGCAGCACCTACCCGCATGCGCGCATTCGCTCGATCGACGCGTCGCAAGCCGAGGCGCTGCCGGGCGTTGTGGCGGTGCTGACCGCTGCCGACATTACGGATCTGACGCCGACTTACAATGGCCGGCCGGTGATCGCGCGCGAAAAAGTGCGCTACGTCGGCGAGCCGGTGGCGGCGGTGGCAGCGATCGATGTCGCGACGGCAGACGAAGCGTTGTCGTTGATAAACGTCGATTACGAGGAACTGCCAGTGGCGGCCAACATCGAAGCGGCGCGCAAGCCCGGCGCAGCGCTGGTGCACGACGACAAGCCCGGCAACATTGGCACCCATGAGAAGGTGAACCGCGGTAACGTTGATGATGGCTTTGCGCAGTCCGACGTTATTTCGGAAGAGAACTTCACGTTCCCGATGGTCTATCACTACGCGATGGAGCCGCACTCGGTCATTGCGCACTACGCTGCCGACGATGAGATCACGGTATATTCTTCGGCGCAGCACCCGTTTCAGGTGCGCGGCGATATTTCCAAAGTCTTCAAAGTGCCGGCGGCGAAAGTCCGTATGATCATCAATTACTTGGGCGGCGGCTATGGCAGTAAGTCGTACACCAAATTTGAGCCGCTGGTGGTCGCGCTGGCACGCAAGGCAAAGCAGCCGGTGCGCATCTGCAATTCCGTCGGCGAGTCGATGGTGACGATTCGGCGCCACGGCGCGCGCGTGCGCATCAAGACCGGCGTTAAAAAAGACGGCACGATCATGGCGCGCGAGGCGGAAATTTATCTCGACACCGGCGGCTACGACGACAATGGGCCGCAGGTGACGGCGCGCGCAGCGACGCGCATTCTTGGGCCTTACTGGATTCCCAATATTCGCACCAACGCGTATCAGGTGTATACCAACACCGGCTCGGCGGGCTCGTACCGAGCCATCGGCGCGCCGCAAGTGATTTACGCTGGCGAGTCGCAGATCGAAATTCTCGCCGGCAAGCTCGGCATGGATCCAGCCGAGTTGCGCATGAAGAATCTGCTCAAGCCAGGGCAGGAACTGCGGCCTGGTTTGAAAGGCATCGACGCGAAATTATCGGCGAGCTTGAAGGCGCTCGTCAGCGCGAGCCATTGGAAGCGATCGATCAAGAGGAAAAACGCGCCGGTGGGCATGGGCTGCGCCGTCACCAACGCTGGCGCCACGCCGGTCTCCGTGGCGATGATCCGCATGCAGTCCGACGGCATCATGAATATTGCCGCCGGCAGCACGGAGATGGGGCAGGGGGTGCGTACGACGCTGACGCAGATTGCGGCGGAAGAATTGACCGTGCCGATGGATCAATTTCGCGTCGCGGGTGCGGACACTAAAGTGACGCCCTATGACAGCTCGACCGGTTCGAGCCGTTCGACGACGTTGATGGGCACGGCGGTGCAAAAGGCGTCGCGGGATTTGAAACAACAATTCATCAAGCTCGCCGCGCAAAAAATGGGTGCAAAGCCCAACCAAATCAAAGTCGTCGATGGCGCGTTGATCTGCGGCGAGTCGCGCATGACGTTCAAGGAAGCCTTCGAAGTCCGCTTCGGCAAAGCCTCGGGCGGCGAAATGATCGGCCGCGGCGAAGCCGGGCCGGATATCACCGACAACCAATTGCCGGTGTTTTGGGAAGTGGGCATGGGCACCAGCGAAGTCGAGATCGATCGCGAAACCGGCGAAGTGAAGTTGAAAAAATTTATTTCCGTAGCTGACGTCGGTAAAGCGATTCATCCCGAGCACTGCGTTGCCCAGGAAGAGGGTGCGGCGATGCAGGGAATAGGGCACACGTTTTTCGAGCAGCTCGTTTACGACAACGGCCAGCTGCTCAATCCCAACTTGGTTGACTATCGCGTACCTTCCTTCAATGAAGTCCCGGAGGAGTTTCATACGGTTTTGGTTGAGAACGGCGACGGTCCCGGCCCTTTCGGCGTGCGCGGCATGGCCGAGGGCGGCATTCTTTCCGTGGCGCCGTCGGTGTGCAACGCGATTGACCGGGCGACCGGCGTGCGCATTCGCGATTTGCCGCTGACGCCGGAGCGCGTCTGGCGCGCTTTGAGAGACGCGAAGCGGAAAGAATAATCTCGCGCAGGGACGCAGAGGACGCAGAGTTCGGAACCGTAGGGGCGGGTTTGAAACCCGCCCTCTTTTTTGAATCGATCGACAGGAGTCCAACCATGCCCAACATCCCCGCCTACGAAATTCGCGTTGCGACAGAATCAGAGATACCGACGATTTTTTCTTTCATCAAAAAACTCGCCGAGTACGAAAAACTTTCCCATGAAGTCGTCGCGTCCGAGGCCTTGTTGAAGGAAACACTCTTCGGCGCGCGGCGTACCGCCGAGGTCGCCATCGGCTATTTCGAGGGAACGCCGGTGGGCTTCGTTTTGTTCTTGCACAATTTCTCGACGTTCTTGGGACGGCCCGGACTCTACATCGAGGACCTGTTCGTTGAAGAGCCATACCGCCGCCGCGGCTTCGGCGGTGCGCTTTTGCGCTACGTTGCGAAGTTGGCGGTCGAGAGAAAATGCGGCCGGCTCGAATGGTCGGTGCTCGATTGGAACCAGCCGGCGATTAACTTTTACAAAAAGCTCGGGGCTTTTCCGATGGACGAGTGGACGGGTTTTCGGGTAACTGGGGAGAATTTGAAAAAGCTCGGAGCAGCCTGAGTCCGAGCTCTCCTACTGTTGCCTTTGTTCCTATCCCAAGTGCCGCTTTAAAAATTCCAGCGCGCGCGGCCAAGCTTGTTCGGCCGCGGCGGCGCGGTAGCTCTCCTTTGTGTTGTCCAAGAACGCATGGCCGGCGTTCGGGTAAGAAAAGAATTCGTGCGGCTTATTTTGCTTCTTTAGTTCAGCGTCGAGCTTTTGCATATCTTCGGGCGACGGGTTCTTGTCGTCTTCACCGAAATGCCCCTGCACCGGGCAGTGAATTTCGCCGCTGCGCTCGAACGGCGATGGGATATCGCGGCCCCAGGCGCGACCGGTGTTGCCGGGGTAGAAGGTTACAGCGGCTTTGAATTCTGGAATCGCTGCGGCCATCAAGTAAACCACTCGGCCGCCCATGCAGAAACCGATGATGCCGATCCTGTCGCGGTTGACTGCTGGGTTCGCTTGCAGCAGCTTCACCGCCGCGGCGACGTCGTTGGAGACGCGCCGGTCGCCCAGGCGCGTGCTGCGCGTGCGCATGTCGTCTTGGCAATTGGGACCGTCGCGATGGTACAAATCCGGGGCGGCGGCGACGTAGCCTTGTTCGGCCAGGCGCTTGGTCATGCTTTGAATAAATTCATCGACGCCGCTTTGGTGCTGGATGACAATCATCGCTGGGAAAGGGCCGCCGCCGTCGGGCGTGCTGATGTGAACTGGCATTTTGTTGCCATCGGATTCGGTCTCTTGCCAGTTTGATGTGGTCATGAACTCTCCTTGGATTCTGTTCAATCTAAGTGCTCTAAGATTTGCTGTAAGTCACTAATGCGGCCTTCGGCGCGGGAGGGATTTTGGCTCCGATCCACCAATAGGCCTTTCAATCCTGCGGCATTGGCGCCGCGCCAGTCGTTTTCTTCGCTGTCGCCAACATGGGCGGCGTTCTCCGCATTGAGTCCATGGTTGCGCAGTGCCAATTCAAAAATGCGCCGATCTGGTTTTGCATAGCCAACCCGACTCGACACGTAGATTTCTTCAAACCATTCGGTTGTGTCCAGGCCGTGTAGAATTTTGATCAGGCGCGAGTCGAAGTTGGAAATCACCGCCAGCGTCATGCCGCGCCGTTTCAGCGCACTGAGAGTTTCCAATACCTCGGGAAACAAGGTCCATGCTTGCGGTTGGGAAAAGTAATCGAACAGGTCATCGAAAAAGTCATCGAAGCGCTCGAACGGTTCCCAGGGCTCGAAGACTTGGCGCACTAAGGTTTTCCACCAGTCGCGTTCGAGTTGGTCGATTGTGGAATGATCTGCATTAGGGAAAGCGAGGGGCGCGGCGCGCCCGAAGGTAACTTGAAAGCGTCCGTTTAACTCCGCCGGCGCAACTTGGACGCCGTACTTGGCCGCGGTGACGGCGTAGCTCTCGCCGACTTTTCTGACCGGCTTAATTAACGTGCCCGCGGCGTCGAAGAAAACGACTTTGATTGCCATGAACGTGACCGTTTGATTGCATGGACCGTAGCATCCTTTATAATGAAAATCGATGGAACGTGACGCTGCGCTGATTCTCGTCGACGTGCAGAACGACTTCTGTCCCGGCGGCGCGCTGGCCGTCGCAGAGGGCGACCAGATCGTGGCGGTGTTGAACCGCTACATCGAGAAGTTTGCTGCCGCCGGTTTGCCGATCGTCGCCACGCGCGATTGGCATCCGGAAAAAACTCGCCACTTCAAATCAGGCGGCGGTATTTGGCCGTCGCATTGTGTGCAAGGCAGCGAAGGCGGCAAGTTCCATCCGCAGTTGGCGCTTGACGATCGCGTGATCGTCATGTCCAAGGGCGAAAGCCCCGACGCCGATAGCTACTCAGGATTCGATGCGGTGACCAGCGACGGCGTGCGTCTAGGCGAATGGCTGCGCGCGCGTGGTATTCGCCGCCTCTACGTCGGCGGTCTGGCCACCGATTACTGTGTCAAGCACACGGTGCTCGACGGCTTGAAAGAAGGATTCAAGGTTGTGCTTTTGGAAGACGCGATTCGTGGCGTAAATCTGCAGCCGAGCGATTCTGAGCTTGCGATCGCAGAGATGGTACGCGCCGGTGCACAACGAGGTGCGGAAAGTTCGGTAATCTCATGAGTGAAGGATATAATTATCGTCAAGAGCTTGCCGTCGCAGAGACGGCTGCGCGCGCTGCCGGCACACTAATCATGGGCTTGTTCAAGGGCAAGTACGACGTCCAGGAGAAGTCGAAGAATAATCCCGTGACAACGGCCGACCTCGAAGCCAATCGGGTGATCCGCGAGACGATCCACAGAAATTATCCGGGCGACGGTTGGCTCTCCGAAGAAGACGCCGACAACACGCAACGGTTGAGCGCGTCGCGGGTGTGGGTGATCGATCCCATCGACGGCACGAAAGAGTTCATCGAAGGGGTGCCGCAATTCGCCGTCTCCATCGGTTTTGTTGTCGATGGCCGCGCCAAAGTGGCGGTGGTGTACAATCCGGCCAAGCAGCGCTTTTACAAAGCGTCGGCAGGACAGGGCGCGTATCTAAATAGTCAACCGATCCAAGTGACCACGCGCAGTGACGTCAACGGCGCAAAACTTTTAGTCAGCCGTTCCGAGCCGCAAAAAAAATTCCAAGTTTTCGTCGATCGCTGCGAGATCAAACCCGTTGGCAGCATCGCTTATCGTTTGGCCAAAGTCGCCGGCGGCGCCGGCGACGCGACGCTGACGTTTCGAAACATTCACGAATGGGACATCTGCGCCGGCGTGCTGATGGTCGAGGAGGCCGGCGGCAAAGTCGTCGACGGCGACGGCAACCCGATGTTGTTTAACCGCGAGACGCCTAAGCATCGCGGCGTGGTCGCTACCAGTAAAAATCTTTTGTCGGGTTTGCAGGGGCTCTGGGCCCAGGCGATGGCGCAGAAGTAATCCTATGCGACAATGCATCTACTGCGGCCAGGGAGCCGGGTTGTTGGCGCGCATCTGCGCTGACTGCAAAAAATTGCTTGCGTGCGTGGAACAGCTGCGTGGCAAAGTCGGCTACGGCGAGTTTCTCGATGGCTTGGAGCGCACCGGCGTCGCCAAAGAGAAGATCATGGTTTTTTTGAAAGCCGACCCCGAGGGCAAAGGCAGCGTGCAAGATCAAGTGACCGCCGAGATGACCACCGACCTGATGAAGGTGATGGGAATCGCCGGCAAGCAGACGCCGCAGGGGGTCAAACAGATCCGTCAGTTCGTCGATAAGGAATCGAAGTAAAACTCTCACCACGAAGCCGCCAAGGACGCGAAGTTCGGATTTGGGAGGAGAAGCCGAGCTGCAGTCTTGAGCTCAAAACCCGAAACGCGGAACCCGAAACAAATCCCTTCCCGATGGCCCTCACGATTTATCTCTCCCTGTTTTTTCTGGCGGCCTATCTTATCGGCCTCGCCATCCATCGCTTCGTTTTCGTGCGCGACAAAAAACGGATGGCGGCCGAGAGCCGGCTCGGCGGGCGGGCGATCGCAAACGTAGAAGAAGTGGCGCCAGGGACGGTGAAAAAATTTTGGCTGATCTGCCAGCAGTACCGGCTCGACGCTTTTCTCGTCAACGATGGCGGCAACTTTCATGCGTACGTCAATCGCTGCCGGCACATGCCGACGCCGCTCGATTTCGTGCGCGACGAATTCCTCACCGAGGACCGCAAGCACCTGCGCTGTTACACGCACGGCGCGGTTTATGAATTTGGCACAGGGTTGTGCATCGACGGGCCCTGCAAAGGAGAGTCGCTTTACAGACTGCCGGTTCAGGTGGACGATGGGGAAGTGTTGGTCGGCTGCCCCGAGGGGGACTTGAGGCCGCTCGCTGAGTGAGTGTAGAAAGAGGCTATGACAGTAGACAAGAAACCTTCTGGGACCCTAGTGGCGGCCATTGGCGAGATCGAGCCGGGCAAGAGTCGAAAATTTCGGATGAAACGGGGCAACCGGGAGTTGGAAGCATTCCTGGTCAACTATCAAGGTAACCATTTCGCGTTTATCAATCGCTGCCCGCATACCGGCATCGCCCTCGATTTTGTCGATAATTTGTTCTTCAGCTCCGACGAGCGCTACGTCATGTGCGCCACCCATGGCGCTGTGTTCGAGCCGCCGACGGGCGAATGTATTTGGGGCCCCTGTGTCGGTCTCTCGCTGCAAAGCTGCCCCGTCGAAATTGCCGACGGGCAGATCTACGCGCGCCTGCCGGGCTCGGACTGATTGAAAATTGGAGAGCGCTATGGCGGATTGTCTTTTTTGCAGTATTGCCGAGGGCAAGATCAAGGGACAGATCGTTTACCAAGACGAATCGGTCGTGGCGTTCAGAGACATCAGCCCAAAAGCACCGGTGCATATCTTGATTATTCCGCGCAAACACATTGCCGGCGTGTTGGACCTGAAGCCGGAGGACGGATCTTTGGTCGGTCATATCTACCAAGTCGCGGCAAAGTTGGCGCGCGAAGAGGGCATCGCGGAGAGCGGCTTTCGTGTCGTGGTCAACTCCGGCGCCGATGCCGGGCAGTCGGTTTTTCATATTCACTATCATCTCCTCGGCGGCCGTCAAATGAGTTGGCCGCCCGGATAATTGTTCCCAACCAGTATTACTTTTGCACGGAGACATCATGGCGATTACCGAATCGACCAACGCGACCCAGGCGATGGCGGTGCAGCAGTTCGAAACCGCTGCGGCGCGGTTGAACCTCGATCCAAACGTCGCAACTCGGCTGTGTCGGCCCGATCGTGCCATGATCGTCAGCGTGCCGACGCGCATGGACGACGGCCACGTGCATGTTTTTACCGGCTACCGCGTGCAGCACAACGATGTCTTGGGTCCGTTCAAGGGCGGTATCCGTTACCATCCAGAGGTAAATCTGGGTGAAGTATCGGCGTTGGCGATGTGGATGACGTGGAAATGTTCGCTGGTGGGCCTGCCGCTGGGCGGCGCCAAGGGCGGCATCACCTGCGATCCGGCGCTGCTCTCGCGCCACGAGCTGCAGTCGATGACGCGCCGCTACACCGCCGAAATACTCAACTTTATCGGCCCCGAGGTCGACGTGCCGGCGCCGGACATGGGCACCAACGAGCAGGTGATGGCCTGGATCATGGACACCTACTCGCAGCACAAAGGCCACGCCGTGCCGGAGATCGTGACCGGCAAACCGGTGGCGATCGGCGGCACGCTAGGGCGGCGTGAAGCAACCGGACGCGGCGTTGTTTATACGATTATTGAGGCGGCGAATCATTTGAAGATTGATTTGCAGAAATGCACGGCGGTTGTGCAAGGTTTCGGCAACGTCGGCTCGGTGGCGTGCAAGGAGCTCGCCGCCGCCGGCGTGAAAATAGTCGGGGTGGCTGACCGCACCGGCGGATTTTACGATGCCAAAGGATTGCCGATCGACAAACTGTTGGAAGTGGCCGATAAAAATCACAGCTTGGAAAGTTGCCCGTACGGCGAGAAAATCACCAACGCGCAGTTGCTTGAATTGAAATGTGACATTCTCGTGCCGGCGGCTTTGGAAATGCAGATCACCCAGGAGAACGTGGGCAGATTGCAGTGCCGCATCCTTGCCGAAGGCGCAAACGGTCCGACCACTCCTGAAGCCGATGAAGTGCTCCGAGATAAGGACGTGTTTTTGATTCCCGATATTCTCGCCAACGCCGGCGGAGTTGTGGTCTCGTACTTTGAGTGGGTGCAAGATCTGCAAAATTTCTTTTGGACCGAAGACGAAGTCAACAAAAAGCTCAGAGATATTTTAGTCAAGGCGTTTCACGACGTGCTGGCGATGAGCCACAAGCACAAAGTCGATATGCGCCAGGCGGCGCTGATGATCGGCATCGAGCGCGTCTCTAAGGCGATGTTGTGGCGCGGGCTGTACGCTTAATCGTTGTTCAAACCGTTGGGACAACGATCGCGCGCAGGTGAGCGTTCCGGCGAATTGAAGGTAATGCCCTAAACTGCTAGAAATCTACGATTCCGCTTAGGAAGGATTGCGTTTTATGGTTCAAGCGACCCAACTACGGCCGGGGATGATTATCGTGCACGAAAAGGATTTGTATCGCGTTACTGCGGTGCATCATTTAACGCCCGGCAACAAGCGCGGCTTCATGCAGACGAAAATGAAAAACCTGAAGACCGGCATCGGCACCGAGTACAAGTTCCGCTCGGAAGACCGCGTCGATCAGGCGATCTTGGACACGCGCCGGATGCAGTATCTCTACGCCGAGGGCGACATGTACACGTTCATGGACACCGAGAACTATGAGCAGATCGCTCTGACGGCCGACGATATCGGCGATTTGCTCAAGTTCCTGCTGCCTAATTCGGTCGTGAGTATCGAATTCTACGAAGAGAAACCGGTCGGTATCAACCCGCCGTCGACAGTCGACTTGGAAGTGATCGATACCGAGCCGCCGATGAAAGGCGCGACCGCGAGCGCGTCTTATAAGCCGGCGAAGTTAGAGACCGGTGTCACTGTGCAGGTGCCGCCGTTTATTACCGTGGGCGACAAGGTGAGAGTCGATCCGACCGACGGCAGCTATCAGGAGCGGGTCAAGTAGCTTTGATTCTATCGATGACTTCGTGCACTTGACGCTCGAGCTCGGCCAGACTGCCGTTGTTTTCAATCGTATAGTCGGCGAGTTTCCGTTTTTCATCCAGACTCATTTGCGCATCGATAATTTTTTGCGCAGCCTCGGAGCTGACGTTGTCGCGCTGCTCCACGCGGCGCCGCTGGGTTTCTAGGTCGCAAGCCACCAAGATGACCGGACGCAGCCATTCATGAATTTTGCCCTCAAAAAGCAGAGGGACTTCGTAGACGATCAGCTCGAAGCCGGTGGCTCGATGCTCGGCAATGCGCTGCTCTGCCAAGGCGCGAACGCGTGGATGAATAATCACTTCGAGCTGTTTGCGCGCGCCGGGATTGTCGAAGATAATCTTGCGCAATTTTTGCCGGTCGAGCTTTCGGTCGGCTTGCAGGACATCGGCACCGAAGGTGTTGACGATCTCTTGCCAGGCTTGCTGGCCAGGCTCAACAACTTCGCGCGACAAAACGTCGGCATCGACGATGGCAGCACCCATGCGCCGAAGGATGTCTGCGACTGTGCTTTTGCCTGAAGCGATGCCGCCGGTGAGGCCGATCAATTTCATTCGCACAGTAATTACAAATGGTCGCTAAAAACGCAAAGGACGCAAATAGAAAAAGCGCAAAGTGAATCCGAATGCGGGGCGAGTTTGAAACTCGCCGGCCGATTGGACGGATGTCGGGTATGCGCATTGCTGGTTACGCAAGGGGAGCAAGCAAACATGGCAACAGTTGTGATCTACACGACCGATTGGTGTCCCTATTGTAAGGGCGCAAAGCAATTGCTACAGGCGAAAAAAGTAGATTTTGAAGAGATCGACGTAACCGACGACCCCGCGCGCCGCGCCGAGATGGAGCGGCTATCGCAACGCCGCACCGTGCCGCAAATCTTTATCGATGGCCGGCCGATCGGCGGCTACGACGACGCGCGCTATCTGGACTCGACAGGGGAGCTGGACAGGTTGCTCGCCGCCGCGAGCTGAAACTCTGAAACTGCTTCTCGATCCGGGATGTGGAGAAGAGAATTTGGAGGCGGCGAGCGGATTCGAACCGCTGCATCGAGGTTTTGCAGACCTCTCCCTTAACCACTTGGGTACGCCGCCCCGAAGTGATTAGGTAACATGAACGTTCCGGCACTTGCAACAAACCCGCAAATGATTGACTTCGCAGCCCGGACCGAGTAATAAAAATCAATAAAAACCGGGGGTTTCTGAATGGCCACGATGATAGCGGCCGATTGTATTAATTGCGGCGCATGCGAACCGGAATGCCCCAATAATGCGATCAGTCAGGGCGATCCGATCTTCAAGATCGACCCGTTACTGTGCACGGAATGCGTCGGATTTCACGACTACGAAGCTTGTGCGGCGGTTTGCCCGGTCGACGTCTGCATCACGGACCCGAACAATATTGAAACCGAAGAAGTCCTGCTCGCGAGGGTAAAGCAGCTTCACCCCGAAACCGACTTCAGCCAAAATTTACAATCGCGTTTTCGCAAGGGCGAGGGAGCAGCTGCTGCAAAACCCGCTGCCAGCGAGGCCAAGCCTGCAGCGCCGGCCGCTGCCGCAGCGCCCGCAGCTGCGCCGCTGGCGAAAGCCGCGGCGCCGGTTGCGCGCCCTGCGGTACAAGCCGCCGCACCCAAACCGGCTCCTGTCAAAGCGCCGCCGCGGCCGAAGAAGACCTTTCCGAATGAGCTGCCGGGCAGCTTTGAAGAGGTATCGACCCAGTATCAAAGTGGTGGATCGCTCAGCCATGGCTTGGGCAAAGCGATAGTGATTCTGGCGCAGCCAATCTTGGGTGCGCTGCCACACAACGTTAAGAAGCGTCTAGAGTTGGCGGTGGCCAGCCCGCTTTTTACTTCGGCAGGTAGCACTGCGGCGAACATATTACACAACTTCGTGCTCTATCCGCTTATTTGCATGGTCGTGGCTACCATGGTTAAAGGCCCGCAGATTATTTTTAGCAACGCGATCAATAGCTGGGTGCTGATCGGCATTCTTGTCGCGGTGGTCGAAGGTCTGTGGCGTATGCGCAAGGGCATTTTCGGTGTGAAGCCGGCCGATGAAATCGAATTCCCGGCTTCGGTCTACGGCGCGCCGCTTGGCGGCATCGTCGCGCCGTTGGTCGCGAAGTACGGCGGTCTATTGCGCGATTTGCCGATACCGGTCGATGGTTTTTATTCGAAAGGATTTGTCGACAAGCTCGAGCGCGAGCGCCGCTACGGCAACGTCTATACGCTCGAGGATCGCGGCGGGGCGTTTCTCCTCAAGATGGAATTTCCGCGCTGGATGCCCGACATCGGTGTGGCGAAAAAGCCGCAGTTGCCCGAGGAGCTGCCAGACTACGACTATGATTTGGCGCTGCAGGACGGTCAACTGATCGTCAAAGCCAAATGCACAGACGAACAGGTGCGTAAGATTTCTTCCAGTGTCGGCGCCTTTCCGCCCGAGTTTACTACGGCGATTCCCTTGCGCGATCGGGTCATCGGTTTCGCGCACCATTTTGGAAACAAGCTGCTGCAAGTGATCTTACTGAAGGATAAAGGCAGCCACTGGGGAAGAAGCTATCGCTAGCGAAAAAATATTGGAGATCGAGTCTTTTGAAAAGCCACAGGGAGAGGAGTCTTCCCGTGGCTTTTTTGTCTACGCTAACGGTGTGTCGTTTCGGCCCATGGACCCGACCGACATCAATGAGGTCATGGCGATCGAACGCACGGCGTATCGTTATCCGTGGAGTGAAAAGTTTTTTCTGCAGGAAATCGGCGTGCAGTGTGCCCGTTCAGTGTTAGCAGAAATCAACGGTAAGATCGTCGGCTATGTTCTTTATTGGGTCCTACCTGACGAAGTCGATATTCATAACATCGCGGTTCATCGGGAGTTTCGCTGTGTCGGGATCGGCCGCAGGCTGCTCGATCACGCCGTGCGCGCGGCACGGGAACGAGATTCCCTGCGGGTCACATTAGAGGTCCGTAAATCGAATTCAGTGGCGCAAAAGCTCTATCTTTCGCAGGGATTTGTCTTTACGGGGGAGCGCCGGGGCTATTATTCCGACGATGGCGAAGATGCCCTCCTGATGTCGCTAAATCTCAACTTTTAGGTCCGTTTTTGGGCGCAAGTTGCTGGATTTCTGGGTTCTTGCTCCAAGTTTGCCTTTGCGCTGTAAGTGCTTGAAAAAATTATTATTTCGGGAAAAAAGAAGCTCTCTTGACGGCTCTGTTACGCCTGTTGTATAAGTATTTTGTTTGAAGTGAATGACATGGCGGTCTCGTGTGTCGGACCGCTAGTTTTTTTAGCGGTTATTCACAACAAAAGACGTAATGGAAAGCTGCAAATTTAACACTCTCGACCAGAACGCGCAGCTAAGACAACAACTCTCCATTTCACCTCTGCTCTCCCCTTTGTCAATCCTTAGTCTCAGTCACCGTTCAGTCTTCTACCTTCGGTCTCAGTTTGAACTAACGCAGCAAAGCGATCGGTCACTAGGAGGTCACTATGTTCAAGGTCGGTGAGAAAGTCGTCTACCCAGCGCATGGGGTCGGGGAAATCGAAGCAATCCGAAGTCACGTGATTTCGGGCACAGAAAAAAAGTTCTACATGTTACGGATCCTAGAGACCGACATGAAAATCATGATCCCGATCGACAACGTCGACTCCGTGGGGCTCAGAAAAGTCATTGATCGCGCCATGGTGACCAAGGTCTATAAGATTTTGCGCCAGAAAAAAATCGAAACCGACCAACAAACCTGGAACCGGCGCTATCGCGAGTACACCGAAAAGATCAAGACCGGCTCAATCCTGGAAATCGCGAAAGTTCTTCGTGACCTTTTTGTGTTGAAGGGTGACAAGGAGCTTTCCTTTGGCGAGCGCAAGATGCTCGATACGGCGCGCAATCTGCTGGTGAAGGAGCTTTCCATCGCACGCTCCCACTCCGAAGAGAAGATCATGGAGGAGCTGCGCCACATTTTTACGCACTGATTGTTCCATCAGAATTCGAACACAAAAGCCGAGAGATATCTCTCGGCTTTTGTGTTTTTAGCAGTTAAACTGCCAACCGATGAACGTAAGCGCGATCGTGGTGGCCGCCGGCTCGGGGAGCCGCGTCGGCGGCGAGTTGCCGAAAGTCTATCTGCCGCTCTGTGGCCGAGAGCTGTTGCGGCGCACGCTCGATCGCGTGTTCGCAGTGAAGAGAATCACCCGAGCGATCGTGGTCGTTGCGGCCGGCGAACTCTCCCGCGCGGAATCGATGCTGCGGCAAGATGCCAACCTGGCGGCCCGGCCCTGGGTGTTGCAAACCGGCGGCACGCTGCGCCAAGATTCGGTGCGAAACGGGTTGGCGAAACTCGACGGCGACGTCGACATCGTCGCGATCCACGACGGCGCGCGGCCGTTTGTCAGCCCGGCGCTGTTCGAGCGCTGCATCGACGCAGCGCAGAAACACGGCGCTGTGGTGCCGGGCTCGGTGCCGCGCGACACGATTAAGTTTGTGAATGCCGAAGGCCGCGTGCAGTCTACACCGCCTAGAAATACGCTGCGCGAAGTGCAAACCCCGCAGGTGTTTCGCCGGGAATTAATCGATGAAGCGCATAGCCGCGCGGCTCGCGCGGGCTTTCAGGCGACCGATGACGCGATGCTCGTCGAGTGGATGGGCCAGCCCGTCTACGTGATCGAAGGCGAGCGGCTCAATTTCAAAGTCACCCTGCCGGAAGATGTTTGGCTTGCCGAAACCTTGATTCGCGATGGCAAAGTCTAGCGTGTCGTATGCACTGACCTAGCCAACCACCAACTTCTGCGCTGCCAAACAACGCTGTAACAAACGCTGATCGCCCGATTGTTCTACCCAGGCCGTGAACTCGGCAGTGGGGCCGCGCCAGTGGAGCTCACCGATGTCGTCGACCAGCGCCGCGTCGGTTCTGAGCGTGGCGAGATTTTTGAATAGCAGTGCCAGTGCGCGGTTCTCGCCCAGGAGTGCTGCCGGAAAATCTTCGATCTTGCCGTGGGTGTTCAGGAGGCGCGCTGCTGAGACTGCGCCGATGCCAGGTATGCCTGGGTAGCCGTCGGCCGAATCGCCGACCAGTGCGAGAAAATCGGCAATCAATGCAGGCTCGACGCCAAACTTGTCGCGCACACCCGCCGCATTGCGAATCGTTTGGCTTTTGCGGTCGACTTGCACGACGCGATCGCCGCTCACGCACTGGGCCAAGTCTTTGTCGGGCGTCCAGATGCAAACTTTCTGCACTGCCGTGTTGGCCGCGGCAATGCGCGCCGCCGAGGCCAGGCCATCGTCGGCTTCCAATTCCGTCATCGGCCAAACCGCAACGCCCATGGCGTCAAGCGCGTCTTCGACCGGGTGAAACTGCGCGAGCAGCGCCGGCTCCATGCCTTGGCTGGTTTTGTAGCCCGGCCAGAGCCCGTTGCGAAAGGACTCGATGACATGATCGGTGGCCACGCCGATATGGGTGGCGCCGCCCTCGATCATTTCCAAAACCGTGTGAAGCACGCCGATCACCGCGCCGTAGCGGGAGTCTTTCCCTTTGTTGAAACGGCGCATGCCGTAGAAATGGCGGAACAACTCATAGGTGCCATCGACCAGATGAACCATCAAGCCGTTGCCCGCAGTCGTGTTGCTGATCGGTAGTTTCTTCGCTTTTGCCATTGGCGTGCAAACAGGCATGCCCGATCGCCGGGCGCTGTGCAAGCGATGGGCGCGCACCTCTGGCTTGACTCGGCGCGGCGAGCGGCTGCGATAGCGCCCGTAAACCTAGCCGTGGGCGGCCGAGCCGGAAAAAAGTTGTCCTGCCGCCGTGCTTGCTTTGTGCGTTTCCGTCGGTTCTCCGTCCGTTGGCAGCGTAAAGTAAAAAGTCGCCCCTTGGCCAATCTGGGATTCGACCCAAATCTTGCCGCCGTGGCGTTCGACGATCCGCTTGCACAAGGCCAGGCCAATGCCGGTGCCGGCATATTCTTCTTTATTGTGCAGACGTTGAAAAATGACGAAGATGTGCTCGGCAAACTTGGGGTCGATGCCGATGCCGTTGTCGCGCACGGAAAAGCGCCAGTAGTTCTCCTGGCGCTCGCAAGCGATATGGATCGAAGGACTCTGTTTGCCGCGGTATTTGATCGAGTTGCCGATCAGGTTCTGCAGCAGTTGACCCATCTGCACGTCATCTCCGGACACCGCGGGTAGCGGGTCATGGGTCACCGTTGCGCCGCTCTCGGCGATCGCGATCTGCAGCACGGCTAGCGTGCGCATGAGCTCCGACTCCATGTCCACCGGTGCAAACGCTTTACCCTTGGTGCCCACTCTTGAATAGGCCAGTAGATCGTTGATCAAGATCTGCATCCGTTTGGCGCCGTCGGTGATGTAGCCCATAAATTCTTTGGCGTCATCGTCGAAGTTAGCGGCGTACCGCTTGGCGAGGAGATTCGTGTAGCTGGTAATCATGCGCAGCGGCTCCTGCAAGTCGTGCGAAGCGACGTAGGCGAACTGTTCGAGCTCGGCATTGGAGCGATTGAGATCGTGCAGTTTCTTGCGTTGGCTGATGTCGCGGAAGCTGACCACGACGCCGGTGACGTGGCCGCGCTCGACAATGGGAGAGCTCTCGTAGTCGACCGGAATGCTTGTGCCGTCAGCCCGCCAAAACAGCCCGTCGTTGGTGCTTTGCGCCCGGCCGTGGGTGAACGGTGAAAGCAGCGTGCAGCCCGCGCCGCCGGGAACCAGCCTTTGGGCGCCGAGGCCGGGTAAGATCGCAACAATCTGCTTGCCCATGACGCGGTTTTCGGTTAGGCCCAACAATTTGCAGGCGGCGGGATTGACAAACGTCACCTGCCCGTCGCCGTCGAGGCCAAAGATCCCATTACTCGCCGCATCCAAAATCTGCCGAGTCCAAGCATAGGCGGTTTCGTTGAAGCGCCAAGCGATGACGCTGCCGAGCGCCGCCGAAAGCACAAAGGCGGCGTGGATGCCGGCCCAAGTCCAGGGCGAAGCGATCGCCGCGGCATGGTTATAGACGTCCTCCGGCCAGAGGATGCCGACCACGCCGTGGTGCAGCGCGACGAAGACGATCGCCAGACCGAAAGGAATCCAGTCTTGGTAGAGGGCGAGAAACACGATCATGACAAAGAAGTGAAAGTGAAATTCGATGTAGCCGCCGGATAGATGGACCATGATGGCCGAAGAGCTCATCAGCCCGAAGCCCACGCAGGTGGCGCGGGCGCTGCGCCCAAGGCGCTGCCAGCTTGCAAAAGCGGCGCAGACAAAGACAATCCAGCACTCAACGAAGGCGTGGAGCACGGACTCGTTGTCGAACAAGGATGCGATACTCAGTTCCCAACGCGACTGAAAGATCATGCCGGAAAGAGAGATCACTACGGCATGAAGCCAGGTGAAGCCAACGAGAAAGCGATGGCGGCTCAGCCAAACCGCCTCGGGCAGGGAGCCGCCCATCGGCAGGTAGCTGTTGAATCGTGTCAACCAGTTTTGCGCCATCGCGGACCTTTTTGATGCCTAGCAATTTGAAGCGCCATTGCTTTCCCAAAACATCATGCAGCGCTCCAATAGTGATCATCGGCATTTCCAAATTTCGCTAAATCCGACTAGTCCGCCAAGGCTCTGACGCTCAAACGGCTTGCCTGCTAAACGGAGAGCCATTAAGTTAGCGTCAAAATCTCAACACCGAGAAAAAAGAGGGAACATGAACCGAGGCCACCGAGTTGCAATGATAATATTCGCCATCGCCATGCTGATTTTTGGCGCCCGACCAGGCCTTGCGCAGCAGAAACTGAAACTCGCCTACGCCTCTGTCGACACCACCAACGCGGTTTGGTACGTCGCCAAGGAGAGAGAGTGTTATCAAAAGCACGGCCTCGAGGTTGATTTGATCTTTATTCCCAGCTCGACCACCAACATCGCGGCGCTGATTGCCGGCGACGTGCAGATCGCCAATGGCGTGGCGAGCAACGTCGCGAGCATGGCTGTTGGCGGCGTGACGCTGGTGATGCCGGCCTGTTTGCTCAGCACGTTGGCCTACGACTTTGTCGTCAACGACTCGATCAAGACCGCCGCGGATCTGCGCGGCAAAAACGTCGGCATCAGCCGCGTCGGCAGCGCCTCCGATGTCGCGGCCCAGGTTTTTCTCCGGGCGCTTGGTCTTGAGCCCAACAAGGAGAGTTCCTACCTAGGCCACTTGAAGCTGTTCGAGCGTGTGCCGCTGGTCAACCGCCAAGGAGTGGAAACGCAAATAAAAGAGCCGTGGCGCGCACGACTGGTGCGACGCTCAAACCGGTGGACATTGCCGACAACAGTATCGTTGTCGAACTGCAGAAGAATGGCTTTATCGAGCGGCTCTACCGGAACTGAGGAGTGCGTGGAGGGGTCGTGGGGACAGGTCGCGACCTGTCCCCACGGGTTATCGCGTTTTGCTACTTCACCGGGCGAAACTTGGGAATTGTAAATTCCGGGCCGTCTTCAAAGACGACTTCCACGGCCATGCCGCATTTGACGTCTTCCGGTTTGCAGTCGACGACGTTGCTGACCATGCGGCCGCCTTCGGCTAAATCGATCAACGAAACATTGTAGGGAATCTTGTCCTGATACGCTGGATGCCATGAGCGATGGTAGGCGATGTGTGAGTAGACCGTGCCCTTGCCGCTCAGCGTCTCCCACTCATGATCCATCGACAGACAATGGGGGCAGTGCGACTGCGGCGGAAATCCGTAGATCTTCTTGCACGACTTGCAGCGCTGCGCCGCCAACTGGTGCTCCTTGCAAGCGGCCCAAAACGGCTTGGCTTCCGGTTCTTCTAAAAAAGGTTGCCCTCGGCGCGTCGGGCGCCCGCGTTCATCTTTGCTCATTGTACCCCCAAGATCATGGTTGCATGCATGGCTAAACTGCCGCCGTGGCCGCTGACAATGCCGACCTTGGCGTCCTTTACTTGGCGCTCGGGTTCGACTTCGTTGCCGCGCAACTGCTTCACGGCTTCGGTGATGTGCAATTGCCCTTCGAGATGGGCCTGGGATAGTAAACCGCCGTGCGTGTTCAGTGGAATCTCACCGCCGATGGTGATGCGGCCATTTTTGACAAAATCTTTGCCTTCGCCCTTTTTGCAGAAGCCGTAGTCTTCCAGCGTGATCATCGACGTGATGGTGAAGCAATCGTAAAGCTGGGCGAAGTGCATGTCCTTCGGTTTGAGTCCGGCCATTTTATAGGCCAACTCGGAAGATTTTTTCCCGCCAAGCGTGGTCAACGTTGCCGCGTTCATCAGACTAGAATGCGGATGGTGCTGCCCCAAGCCGAGGATCAGGACCGGCTTCTTAGGAAAATCTTTGGCGTGCTCGGCGCTGGTGACGACCACGGCGCCGCCGCCGTCGGATTCCAGCGAGCAATCGAGCAGGCGCAGCGGCGCGCAGATCATGCGCGAGTTCTGGTGATCTTCCAGGGTGATCGGTTTGCGCATGGTGGCGTTTTTGTTCAAGCTCGCGTGTTTGCGCGTCGAGATGGCGATCTCGGCCAAGTCTTCGCTTTTGGTACCGAACTCGTACATGTGGCGCGACGCCGCGAAGGCGTGGCCACCGGCGGCCGAGAAGTGACCCCAGGGCTCTTCCCAATGCTCGTCGCCGCGCCGGATCGGGTGGCCGGGCGTTGGATCGGCGGTGGAGCGTTTGCGCGCGTGCACGCAGACGACTGTGGTCGCCATGCCCGCTTCGATGGCGAGGACGGCGTGCTGCACCATGGCGATGGGCGTCGCGCCGCCGAGCGCGAGGTCGGTGGCAAACAGCGGATCGATGCCCGCCATTGATGCCAGTTTGACCGCGTAGCTCCGGTGCGAGTCGTTGAGAGGTTGATTGGTCAACAGGCCGTCGACTTGCGAGGCCTTGATGCCGGCGTCGTCGAGACTAGCCTTGATCGCTTCAAGGTGAAGCGAGTTGGTCGTCGCGTCGGGCCGTTTGCCGACGACGGTCTCGCCCATGCCGACGATGGCGCATTTGCCGCTAGGGTTTCCCATGGTTAACTCCTGTTGGTGTGTACTCCGTAATTAACAAACCACGAAACAAAGGAAAATCACGAAAAAAGATTGACATAAAAATTTTTGCGTGTTGCGTGTTTTTCTTGGTTGATTCTTCTTCCAAACTCCAGATACTTTGCGTCTCAGAGGAATTCTTCCAAATCAAACGTTAAACGGATTCTCGTTGCCTAAACCTTTCATCAGGTCGGGCTGTTTGCTTTTGCCGATCGACTCAGCGAGGGCCAGCAAATACTCTTCCTGTTCGATCGCTTCGTAGCGCGCCAGCGAATTGTTGGGGCTCAGCGGCTTGCCGCCGATGAAATGAAAAGAGTGACAGTCCCAGTCGTAAAACTCGTCGCCGCGGCTGCAGATCTCTTTCCAGCGCAGGCCAACCGGGCTGCGGTGCAGTCCCGTGCGCGCGGGCAGCGCTTCTTGTTCTTGCAGCGTCAGATTGATGTCGGCCTTGTAGGCTTTCTCTTCCGGTATGCCGTTCCACATCCGGTGGTAGTTGGGAAGAAACTCCTCATCGCGCACGGTGAGCGCCGTGTGCATGTCCCACCAGGTGCCGTGGCCGGAGACGCGCTCGTCGACTTTGTCGACCAGCTTGTAAACTAAGCGCGCGCCCGCGCGCAGACGTAAAACCAGCGTGCCCTCCGCAGTCTTGGAATTTTGCTCTGCTTCGAGGCCGCAGTATTTTTCAAAGAACGCCTGGTTACGTTTGAGGTCGCGCGCGCCGTAGACACAATGGCTAATGCGGCCGACTTTTTCGTCGGTACAAATTTCCATGGCGCCTTCCGGCATCTGCGTCGGCGCCCAAAACTCCCACTGGTTGCCGTCCGGGTCGGCGAAAACAATCATGGTCCCTTCTTCGCCATCGGCTGCGGTCTTGATCGCGTTGGTATGGGGAATCTTATGCTTGTCGAGGCGGCGCAGGTGCATGTCGATGTCTTCCGGCCGGATATAAAAGCCGCAGCGCGGCAGCTCTTTGCCAAGCTCCTGCGCCGGCGGATAGATTTCCGGCTGCAAAAAAGCGCCGATGCGGCAGGAGCCGCCTTCCCACCAGAGGAAAGATGTAATTTTAATGTTGCGTTTGCGCGCTTCGGTGGTCAATCCGATAATCGGCCGGCGCGTAATCCCGGTGGCGTTTACCGCCCAATCGACCCAAGCCCCCATATTGTTGGTGCCGACGACAAAATGATCGATCCAATGCGCGGCGCCGCGTGGTTCAGGTTGACTCATAGCGTTTCTCCTGCGAGCAAACCTTTCGATTAAGCTTTCACCCCGGACACTATCTGCGATGGCGCCTTGCTGTCAACTTCGGATTGGCCCGGCAATCCAAATCGGATGACGAACGTTTACCCGCCTAAGAATGGCTAAGCCGGACTCTTTGCCGCAAGATTCTTGCGCCAGTCGGCCTGCTAGTGCACCGTGGTGGCGATTTCTATTTCTTATCGCCGAGCACTTCGTCCAACAGTTTCATCAGCGGGCCGAGATCCTTCGTGTTCGGGTCTTCGGTGTCGAAGTAGTTCAGCTTGTCGCGCCGCTGCTCGTTCGGCGGGACGTGGTCTTTCGGCACATCGATGCGGCGCGAGTTGCGCGCGTCGCCCGGCGTGGTGATGGTTTTTTGAAACAGCGTCTGGCCTTCGCGCGACAGCAGCCAATTGACAAAGACCTTCGCCGCATTGGGATGCGGTGCGCGGTTAAGAATCGACAATGAACCGAAGGCGGAAGAAAGGTTGACGCCTTCTTTGAAGTGAAACGGTTCAAACTGATCCACCGGTAGGCCTTGGTTCTTGGCTTTGAAAATCTGTCCGCCTTGGATCGGCAAGCAGAGCAGGTATTTCCCCGCGCCGAGCCAATCGACGGCTTGACGAAAGTCGGCAGTCATCGTCACGTCCATCTCGCCGAACAAACGGCGCAGATATTTGGGCCCGAGCTCGGGATGGTAATAGAGAAACTGCCAGGGAATGCCCGCGCCGCGCACTCTGCGGATGTCGCTGGAGATGATCTTGCCTTTGAGTTTGGGATTCAAAAAATCCCAGTAGGTTTTGTAGTCACGCGGGTCGACGAGCTGTGTGTTGTAGCCGGCGCCGGCACCCGCGGCGACATTGCCCTCGTAAACGAAAATGTGCTCGCCCTCTTTGTCGGCGTACTTGTGCTTGGCTTCCCACCATTTGGTCATGTCGGTCACTTCCGGGAGGATCAGTGCCGACTTGATCGAGTCGAGCGTCTTGGTTTGGTACAGCATGGTGTAGAGTGAGATACCTCCGCCGTTGTAGACATCGACCAAATACTTGCCGGCTCTTCGTTCGGCGGTGATGCGCTGGGTCAGATCGGTGCCGGCGCCGGACATGTAATTGACTTTGATCTTGGGGAAGGCTTTCTGAAACACGCCGGCATCGATGATCGGACCGTAGTTGCCGATGGAGACCGTCACCTGACCCTCTTGTTCGGCCGCGCGCACGGTGCGGTCCCATTCGGCTTTCCAATCCGGCTTGGTTTCTGCGGCGCTGACTAACGTCGCAGCGAGCAAACCGGCCAACGCACTGAAGAATGATATGAATCTCATGGAACTCCTTTAATTTGGCTAAGTGCTATTACTCGATGACGATCCCCTTTAGCGGCTGCTTGGGTTTGGGATGTTTTAGATCCAGTTTCTGCAGAGTTCGCACCAGCACTTGGGAGATCAAGAGATTGCGATTGATCTCGGAGTTGGCCGGCACGACGTACCAGGGCGCCCAATCGGTGGAGGTGGCGCTGAGCGCGGCTTCGTAGGCGCTCCGATAATCGCGCCAGAGCTTGCGCTCGGCCAGGTCGCCGACGTTGAACTTCCACTGCTTCTTGGGGTTGTCGAGCCGCTCCTGAAGGCGCTTTTTCTGCTCGTCTTTGCTGATGTGCAGGTAAAACTTGACGATGGTCGTGCCGCTGCGTGCGAGCAGCCGCTCGAATTGGTTGATCTGCTTGTAGCGCTGCTGGCAGACTTTTTCATCGATCCAATTATGCACACGGACGATCAGCACGTCTTCGTAGTGGCTGCGGTTGAAAATCGAGATCTCGCCTTTGCCGGGGACTTGGCGATGCACGCGCCAGAGAAAATCGTGATCCTTTTCTTCCTCGCTGGGCGCTTTGAAACAAACCACGCGGACCCCGAGGGGATCGACTTGATTGAAGACATGGCGCACGGTGCCGTCTTTGCCCGAGGTGTCCATGCCCTGGAGCACGATTAAAAGACTGCGCTGATGCTCCGCGTAGAGCACATCCTGCAGCTCGTCGAGCCGGGCGGAAATCTTCGAAAGATTCTCCTTGTCTATTTCTTTGGCATCGGGCGATGCCGATTTGTCGTCGGCATCCCAATCTTCGAGGCGCACCTTGCGGCCTGGCCTTACCCGGTAGTCTTTGAGCTTGATCATGAGCGTTCCCCGCGTCAACCGAGGTGTTGATTCCTACTCGGGAAATCTAATAGACATTTCTAATAATTTATCAACGCGCTTCCTGACGAAAGGGACCCTATGGACCTGAAAGAAAAACATGCGCACCGCCTCGCCATGCTGCAAGGCGTGGAATTTTCGCCGGCCGATATCGATGAAATTCTCGCCGAAGTCGACGACATCGAACGGGTGGTGGCCGAGCTCGAAGAGTTCTGCAAGAACACACCGTGGTTTTCCCAACAAACGCAGCCGGAAGGCGGGAAGGTGTGACCATGGCCGACGGCGACGTTCTCGCAATGAACCTGACCGATCTTTCCTGGCTGATCGCGAGCAAGAAAGTTTCGGCGAGCGAAGTGGTCAGCGCCGCGCTGGCACGGCTTGACCAGTTCGAACCGCAGCTCAATGCGTTCATCACGGTGGATCGCGACGGCGCACTGGCGCAGGCCAAACGAGCGGACGAAGAAATCACCCGTGGCGCTTATCGCGGGCCGCTGCACGGCGTGCCAGTGTCGATCAAAGACCTTTTTGAAACCGCCGGCATGCGCACGACCGGCGGCTCGAAAATCTTTGCCGATTGGATTCCCGAGCACGACTCGGCGCTGGCGGAAAAATTGAAAGCGGCGGGCGCGATTAATCTTGGCAAAACTAACCTCGACGAGTTCGGCCACGGCGGCACGTCGACGCTGTCGCATTTTGGCCCGGTGCACAATCCGTGGAACGTCGAGCGCATCGCCGGCGGCTCGAGCGGCGGCTCGGCGGCCGCGGTGGCTGCCGGCATTGGGCCGCTTTCCTACGGCACGGAGACCGGCTCGTCGGTGCGCCGGCCGGCGTCCTATTGCGGCGTGGTCGGCTTCAAGCCGACCTTTGGCATCATCAGCCGCACCGGATCGTTTCGCGGCGCCTGGAGCCAGGACCACGCCGGATTGTTCGCGCGATCCGTCAAAGACATTTGCCTGGGCTTGGATGTAGTTGCCGGCTTCGACCGGCGCGATCCCGCTAGCGTGCCGCAGGAGACACCGCAGTACGCCGCCCGCCTCGACAGCAACATCAAAGGGCTCAAGATCGGCGTCTTGAGAAATTTTCTCGAAAGCGTCACGCCCAATGTCAAAACTGCGTTCGAAGCGGCGCTCAAGGTTTTCGCCAGCGCGGGCGCCGAGCTCGTCGACTTCGACGTGCCGGAGCTGCGCTACGCGGCGATGACTTCCAATTTCACCAGCTCGGCCGAAAGCGGCGGCATCAATCGCATTTGGTTTCGTCAGCACGCGCACGACTACGTGCCCCATGTGGCGCGTGGCATCGCCGTCGGATTGACCATTAGCGCGTCGGAGTATCTGACCGCGCAGCGGGCGCGCCAGCGCATTCGCGAAGCGGTGCGCGCGGCCTACGATAAAGTTGCGATCATCGCCACGCCGACGACGAGCCGCATCGCGCCGTTATTGTCCGAGGGGCTCAAGGGCAACGGCGATGACGCGCGCCATGTGAGCACCAACCATTCCAACATGCTGCGCTTCCCGAGCATGCTCGGCTTGCCTGGCTGCTCGCTGCCGATTGGCATCAGCCCGGAAAACATGCCGATGGGCGTGCAGCTCGTCGGCAAATGGTTCACCGATCAGACGGTGCTCAATGCAGCGGCGGCGTATCAGAACGAGACCGACTGGCACACGAAGCGGCCGAAGATATGATGGGAGATTGGCCGCAAAAAACGCAAAAGGCGCAAAAAAGATTTTGTGTTGTGTTCGGAACCCGGAGAATTTAACCGCAAAGAACGCAAAGAACGCAAAAAAGATTTGTAGGGGCGGGTTTGAAACCCGCCCTCCGGGTTTTGATTAACCATTAAGATCACAAGATTCAAAGGAACATCGATGTCATTCTGCGCCGGAAGACGCGCCCTGACGAAAAGGTCATGGGCGCGGATATGAAGATTGCGTAGCGCGTCGTAGGGTGGGTTAGCCGGCCGCGGCGTAACCCACCCCCGGCATCGATGGGTATCGCTGCGCTCAACCCATCCTGCGGTTGCTCGAACCACGTAGGGACAGGTCGCGACCTGTCCCTACAAACAATACGGCCGTAGATAACTAGCGGTGCCCCCAGGGCATGACGAATACTTCGGTCGGAGGCGGCAGCTCCGACTTCGCGATGCGCAGGAGCGGCGTGTTGAGCATTTTTACTTTAGGCATGCCCTGCGCGTATTCATGCACCGCCTGTTCCCACCAAAAGTGTTTTGGAATCGCAATTTTCGGCTTGACGAGATAGGTCAGCTCGCGTGCTTCGCTCGGCGTGACGGTGTAGTAGCCGCCGGCGATGGGCACGAGCAGAATGTCGATTTTCCCCATCATCTTGAGCTGATCGGGCGTGAGCACATGCCCCAGGTCGCCCAAGTGGGCGATGCAAATATCGTCGACGCGAAAAACGAAAATCGCATTCTTGCCGCGCTGCATACCGCGGCTTTTGTCGTGATAGGCCGGCACGACGTAGACCGACACATCGCGAATCGTCGTGTAAACTTTTTGCCAGTTCTCGCCGCCCGTTGTCAGGCCATGCAAGATTACCGGCGTGCCGGGCGCCATGTGCACACTGCTGTGCGGTCCGTGTTGGTGGCTGGTGGTGACGATGTGCTGCGGCAGGGTCGGCCGCGGCAGGTCGAAGGCGCCGTGCGGGTCGGTGAGAATCCGCGTGCCTTTCGATGAGGTGATTTGAAACGTCGAGTGGCCGAGCCATTCGACCGTCACCGGCGCGGTTGGCGTGTTGGTCGCCGCCAGGCGCAGCTGCGGCCGCGAGACCACGTCCATCTCGTGGCAGAAGGCAAAGGCGCGCGCCTGCCCGCCGAGTGAGCTTAGCGTCGCGACGATTAGAGCGAAAATGTAGGGTTTGCAGTTCACCGTGCTGCGCGCGTTTTTGCGGTTTCGAGTTTCGGGTTGGGATCCGGACAACCAACAGCCTATTCAGCATCTTGAACCCGAAACCCGAAACCCGGAACGTATTCTAAATCAGTCCCCACTTCCGCCGCATCCACCATTCGACGCTGAGCAAGCCGAGAATGATGCCGAAGGGCCACAAGTTGTTCCACAGCTTGGTTTGGCGCTGCTCGACGATTTCCGACGGCGCGATGGTTTCGAGCTTGGCGGCGATGCGTTCGAGGGTTTTGTCGTTCCACTGGCTTAGCGGAATGAACTCGCCTTTGCTCGCTTCGGCGATTTTCTTTAACAGATCGGGGCGCGGCCGGCCGTCGTCGGTTTCACCGTAGGCGAAGGCAACGCCAAAGCTGGTTTTGTCTTTGCCGAGAACTTTGCCGCCCATGCTGGCTTCGGCTTCGACGCGGTGGGTGCCCTCGCGGGTTGGCGTGAAGTCGGCGCTGTATTCGCCTTCTTCTTGTTCGGATGTCGCCGCGAGCAACGTCGGTTCGCCCTCGGGGCCAAACACGCGGAGCTGCACCGAGGCCTGGCGCGTCGGCAAAAAGTCGTCTTTCAAGACGCGCAGTTTGATCGCGGTTTTCTCGCCCGGCTTGACCGTCGGAATGGCGCGCAATTGAACTTGTTCGAAGGACGGCTCCTGCGCCAGCCAGCGCACGGACTGGCGGATTAATTTTAAGTGGTGCTGCGGCGTCTCTTTGTTGCCGACGGAGATGAAGTTCCAGCGCCAGGCATCATCGCTCAACAACGCCAGCGTCCGCCCCTTGCCGAAGCGGCCGACGGCGAGCAGTGGCGCGCCGGCGCCGTCGCTGCCGGTGGTCAGCAAGACTTCGCCGCGCGCGGCGCGCACGGCGTTGTAGCCATTCAGCGCCGGCAGCTTGCTCCAGGCCTCTTCGTTGCTTTTCGGATCGGGCAGCAAGCGTGTCAGCGGATGGGCTTTGCCGGCCGGAGTCAAGGCCGGCCGCACGGTGGCGGTGTTTTGAAACGTGCCTTTGCCGTCGATTTCCACCGGCAACACTTCGCGCAGCGAGCTTTCGGCGAAGCCGCCGGCATCGAAAGCACGCGGGCCGCCGAACATGGCCAGCGCGCCGCCGTCGCGCACGAAGTCGCGCACGCGGTCGAGATAGACGGGGTTGAAATAGGAGCGATGGGAAAAATCGTCGAACACGACGACGTCGAAATTCTTCAGCTCTTCGTTGAACAAATCGTCGATGGGGAAGGGGATCAAGCTCAAACGATGCTCCGGCACGTCGACGGTGTCGGTGGGCGTGCGCAGAAAAACGAAGGAGACGAGCTCGATCAGCGGGTCCTGCTTTATCGCCATGCGCAGGAATCGATAGTTCCACGCCGGGGAGCCCGACAGCGTGAGCACGCGAATCTTGTCGCGCTGGGCGTCGACTTTAAATTCTTTTTGATTGTTCTGCGCGATCTGTTCGCCGGCCTGCGCCGGTATCTCGACGGAAAAACTGTGCGTGCCGAGCTCCTTGGGCGTGAAGCTGAGGGTGACTTTTTGTTCGAAAGGGTCGGCGTCGACGGCGACCATTTTGCTGGTGATCAAGTTTTTGCCGCGGTAGAAGTTCAGCGGCACGGTTTTGCCTTTGAACGCCGACGCCTGAACGATGACATCAAGCTTGAACTCGCGGCCGCGAAACGCAAACTCGGGCGCGCGCAGCTCGGCGATGCGCACGTCGGCGAAGCTCTCGCTCTCGCCGGCGCCGATGGCGAAGACCGGAACGCGCAGCGCCGGGCTGTGCTCCAGCGATTTCCTTTCGCCGTTGGTGATGCCGTCGGTGAAGAGCACGATGCCGGTCTGCGCCGCGGCGTCTTTGCTGACGCTTTCCAAGATTTCCAAGAGACGCGAGCCTTGGTCCTGGGCCTTCAATTGCGCGAGGCCGGTGGCTGCGATCGGTTCGAGACTCGCACCGAAACGAAAGAGCCGCAGATCGTAGTCGCGGCTGAGCTTTTGAATCGCCGCATCCTGTCCCTCGGTTAGCTTGGCGCGCACGAGATCGAATCGGCTCGGTCCCGATTTGCCGTCGCTGCCCGGTTTGTTGGTGGCGGGAAAGGCCATGCTCTGCGAGCTATCGATCAACACCGTCAGCGGGCGGCGCAATTTAGTCACGCGCTTATCGATGAGAGCTGGCCCGAGGAGAAAGAAAACCAGCACGGAGTAAACGCAGGCGCGCAGGAGCGTCAAGAAGATGCTTTGGCCGAGCTTGAGACGGCGCTTCAAATTGACGAACTGCAGGATCAGCAGGGCCAGCGCCGCGAGCCCTGCGGCGGCGATCATCCAGCCTGGCAGACTGCCTATGAGGTGAAGGTCCTGCATCGCTCAGCGGGTCATGCGCTTGCGGATGAACGGCACGTGGATCAAATCTTCTTTGTAGTTCTCAGTCATGGCGTAGAGAATCAAGTTGACCCCGGTGTGGAAAGCGTCGCGCCGTTGGGTTTCGCCGCCGGGCGTGCACTGGTTGCTCCATTTGCCCAACTGGTCGCGCTCCCAGGCGCCGCTGAGATCGTTGTGGCAATAGATCACCGGCGTCGAGGTGCCCAGCGTGATGCCCTCGAGCTGCGGACTGACGATGCGCACGCCGCCGACGCGGGGTACCAGGTAATAACTGCGCATCGCCGCGTGGCCCACCGGCAGTTTCTTGAATTCGCTGCCGGGCAGTACACGTTGCAGCTCGCGCCGCAGCGACTTGTCGAAGCCATAGCCCTGCTGACCGAGGGCGTCGTCGGCGAGGAGAAAGCCGCCGTAGGAAACAAAGCGGCGCAGCACCTCGACTTCGTCTTGGCTGAACGGCTCGAACTCGTACTTGCCGGCGATGTAGAGAAACGGATAGTTGAACAGATCTTTGTCCTGCAGCGTCGCCTCATGGCGCACGGTCGCCGCCTCGACGCTGGTGCGCGCCATCAACTCTTCCATCAGCGGCGTCACCGACAACGGGTGGGGATTCCAATCGCCGCCGCGATATTTCAGTTGAGCGAAGACAAACTGCAAGTGACGCTTGTCCGTCGGATGGTTCGCGAAAGCGAGCGACGGCACCGCGCTGACTGCGAGCGCACTGTTTGCGATGACTCGAAGAAATTTTCTGCGACGCATAAGAATTACGAATGGATAACGGACAATGAACAATGGATAACGGCAGAATCCAGAGAGCTCGTTCGAAGTTGGTACGGCGCCTTTAGATGCATTGCGAAATTATCCATTATCCATCCTCAATTATCCATTGCTGCTAGAAGCGCTGCGAAAGCCAACTCTCTCCCAACAACGTTACAATAAGCAACACCAGCAGCGGAAGCGCCAGGTCGGTGCGTTGGCCGCCTTCGTTCAAAGCTTCCACCGGGATCACCTCGGTGCGCACCGGGCGGAGTTTTTCTTGCAGCTCGCGCTCGCTGATTTCATCCAATCGCGACTCTAAAAAGGGCGGATTGACGGCGTAGAGCTGCGGTGCGCTGCCTTTGTCGACGCCGGGCGGCAGACTTACGCGATAAATGCCGGCGCGCTCGTTTACTTCGGCGCGCGCTACCGCGCGATCTTTTTCGGCGGCGACGGAAACTTCGGCGCCCAGCTTGTTGGGTTTGGTGACGCGTAAAGTCTTGCCGATCGCAGTGGGCGGCAGGGAGATTTCTTTGGTCTCGCCCACGGCGATGCCGCTGTCGATGGCGCCGCGCTTGCCGCCGGCGAGATGGGCGGTCAGCGATTGTAACAGTGGCAGAAAGGCGGTTTTCAGCGGCAAGTCGCTCCAGTCGCGGTCGGCGCTGGTGGTGACGAAGATCACCCGGCCATTGCCGGATTTCTGTTCGAGCATCAACGGATCGCCGTTGGCGAGCGCGATCAACGTCGATTTGCCGATGGCCGAAGCGCGCGTGTAGCCCCAGACGCGCACTGTCTTGAAAGACTCTAGCAGCAGCGAATCGGTGAAGCCTTGGAGGGCCGGGTGCGTGACGTCGACTTTGTCGATTTTTTCGCCGCTGGCCTCGGGGCCAAATTTTTTATCGCGTAGCTGCGCTGGCAGAAACGACGCGAGTTTTTGGTTGTATTGGTCGGCTGGCAACTTATCGCCGGCGAAAATCAACAAACCGCCGCCCTGGCGCACGAAGCTTTGCAATTTGGCCACCGTCGCATCGGACAGGTTGGCGACGTTGCACAGGACGACCACTTGATAGGACTCCAGCGCCGCCGCCGCCAAGCCGTCTTGAATAATGATCGTCGGCAGAAACAACGAGCTGTCTTTATCGCCGGCGGGGTTCAAAGCTCGGCTCAAGAAAAAAGTCTCGCTCTGCACCAGCGAAGTCTGCGGGTCGCCGTCGACCAGCAGGATCTTGATCTTGTCCTGCACATCGAGGGCGAAGTTGACGCGCGCGTTGCCGGCAAGGCCGTCTTTTTTCAGGGTGATTTGCCCGGTGTGGCCGCCGGCGCCGTCGACCCGGGTTTGAAAATTCACTTTGGTTTCGCCGCGCGGCGGCACGACCGTGAGTTTTTGTTCTTTGTTCTGGCCGTCGATGGTGAGCTGGACCAAAAGCTCTTTGATTTCGCTGTCGCTAAAGTTGGCGACGGTGGTTTCCAAGTTCAATGGCAAGTTGGCGCCGACGCTTTGGCTGGCGAGGCGGACCTCTTTCACCGTGGCGTTGAGCGGCTTCTGTTTGCTGCTCACGCGAATGGTTTTGAGCGGAATCGACGGATCGTAAGTCTTGAGCGACGAAATCGAAAAGCGGTCCCAGCCGGTGAGTCCCATGTCGGTGATCAGGCGGATTTCTTTCTGCCCGGCCGGTGTGTTGAGCAATTCATAGGCTTTGCCCAACGCGGCGTCGAGGTTGGCGCTGCCGTCGGCGATTTCGATCTGCTCCAGCTCTTTAAGCAGAACGTCTTTTTCGGCCTTGAGCCGCAGCGCTTCTTTGCCGGAGATGTCCGTCGCGATCAACGCGGCGCGGTCGCCCTCGTTGAGGCTCGAGATTAACAAACGCGCCGCCTCTTTGGCTTGTCTGAAACCGTCGCCGCCGCCGGCCCATTTCATGCTGAGCGAGTTGTCGAGCAAAATTACCAAGGCCACCGGGCCGCCGCCAGCGAAGAGTCCCGCACCGGTTTGAAAAATCGGATTGGCCAGCAACAGCGCGAGAAAAACCACGGCGAGGGTGCGCAGCGCCAACAGCAGCCAATGGCGCAGCCGATAGCTGCGCGAGATCCGTTTTTGCGATAGCAAGATAAACTTCACGGCGGGGAAGCGAATGCGGTTCAGCTTTCGGCGATTCAACAGATGAATCAAGATCGGCAGCGTGGCCGCGAGTAAGCCGAAGAGGTAGAGAGGCTGGAGAAAAAATACCGACATGGGCGTTTACGTCAATCCCACAGCCATCGCGACAAGTCGAGCGAGATAAAACCCTTCCGGAATGAAGGCAACAGATTTTCGCCTTGACGCCGCAACCGTAGGGGCGAACGGCTGGTCGCCCCTTTTGTGCGAATGGCACTGCGGGGGTCGAAAGCTGGTACCGTGCTCCGTGGACGCGGTCCGAGAGATTTGCGCTGATGCCTTCGCTCCTCCAGAGTTCCACCCCAATCGCTACGGTCCTGCCTCCGATGTGCATTCCGATTCTGCTGAAAATTCCCTCGGAGTCCTTCGACAAGCTCAGGACGAACGGAATCGGAGCTGAACCCTCTCAACAAGAATCCGTTCATGCTGAGCCCGTCGAAGCATTCCCAAGGTTTTTCGGCACGATCAAACACATCTCCCGCCTATCCCCGCCAACTCAAATAACTCGCCAGTGCCTGGTCGAGCGGCGTCGACGTCGAAATCAATTGATAGTCGATGATGCTGTCGTGGCACTCCTTGCGCATTTGCGTAACAAACTCCTCGACGACCTGCTTGTAAGTAGCGCGGATGGTTTTCGGATCGGCGATGACTTTGAGATTTGCTTCCTCTAAGTCCTCGAACAGAATATTGCCGTCGAAGGGCAGATCGAGCTCCGCTTGGTCGAGAATATGAAAGACAATCACGTCGTTGCCTTTGAAACGAAACAGCCGCAGTCCTTTGAGGATTTGCTCGGGTTCATCGAGCAGGTCGGAGACTAAAACCACCAGGCCGCGCCGTTTGATCTGCCCGGCGATGTCCTCGAGAATTTTCCCGATGTTGGTGTCGCCCTTGGGGCGGCGCTGCTCCAACGCGCCGACGATTTGCGTCATGTAATCGCGCTTGGCGCGCGGCGGCAAAAACGATTCTAACTTATTAGAAAAAGTCACCACGCCGGCGGCGTCTTGCTGTCGCAAAATCAAATAAGCCAGCGAGGCGATCAGGGTGCAGCCGTAGTCGAACTTGCTGATGCCGTCCGAGGCGTAGTCCATCGATGCGCTCGAATCGAGGACCAAATGGGCGCGCAGGTTGGTTTCGTCCTCGTATTCTTTGATCATGTAGCGGTCGAATTTGCCGAGCGCTTTCCAGTCGATGCGGCGGATTTCGTCGCCGGGGGAGTACTCGCGATGAGCTTCGAACTCGACGCTGAAGCCCTTGGCGCGGCTCTTGTGGATGCCCGACATGATGCCCTCGACGACCCAACGGGCGCGCAGCGACAGGTTGGAAATACCCGCCAGGACTTTGGGGTCGAAATAGTTCTTGTTGTCGGTTGCCGCGGCCATTCGAGAATTTAACCTCTACCACTGGGCCTTATGAGAATCTAGCAAGCATAGTGAGCCAAGAACGACCTCGGAATTATAGCATCTCCGCGGAATAAATGTCCGCCAAGCGATCGTCGTCGGTCCGTCTTGTTCGATGCCCTCCCAGAGTGATATGGCCTGCCCATGGATGCCGCGGGACCGCAAGCTTTGGAGCACGTCAAAGTCTTGGAACTTGCCGGCTGTGAAGGCGAGTACTGCGGCAAACTGCTCGCCGATCTGGGCGCCGATGTGATCAAAGTCGAGCCGCCGCAGGGGAGCCCGTGCCGGCGCGAGCCGCCGTTCGTTAACGATCAGCGCGGGCCGGAGCGGAGCCTGCACTTTCTCTACTTTAACGCTAATAAGCGCGGCATCACGGCCGATCTCGACACCGCACAAGGCCGCGAGAGGGTTCTCCGGCTGGCGCAAAACGTCGATGTGCTGATCGAAAGCGCACCGCCCGGAAGTCTGTCGGAAATCGGTCTGGGCTACGACGATCTTCGGCGCATCAACTCACGACTCATCTACACATCGATCACCGGCTTCGGTCAAAGCGGCCCTTATCGCGACTATCGCGCCAACAATCTGGTCGCCTTCGCCATGGGTGGGCTCATGTACGTGAGCGGCAAGCCCATGGCACCGCCGGTCAACGCACCGGGGCAACAAGCACATCTTGTCGGTGCGGCGCACGCGGCGATGGCGATCCTGATCGCGCTTTGGCATGTCCGCCACGGCGGCCAGGGGCAGCATCTCGATGTTTCGATGTTCGACTGTCTTGCGGCCATGGAAAATCTCATCTCGCGCTCAGCCAATGTCGGCGGCCATCCGCGCCGCGAGGGCAGTCAGCACCGCTTCGCCACGCCGGGGACGATCTATCGCTGCCGGGATGGCTTCGTCCATATGTTCGTGACCAACTCACAGGTGGGCAGCTGGGAGCGCTTTCTCGATTGGCTGGGAAAGCCAGAGGCGCTTGCCGGCGCAGAGTTCAAAGACTCGGTCTATCGGCGCAAACATGTCGCGGTGGTCGACCGCGTGGTCGGCGAGTTCGTCAGAGATCTGCCCAAGCAAACTGTCTTCGAGGCGTTGCAAGCGCGCCACATCCCGTGCGCGCCGGTGAACACGCCGCTGGATTTCGTGCGCGATGAGCATGTTCGCGCGCGCGGTTTCGTTATCGGCGCGGTTCATCCACAACATGGGCGCATGGAATTTCCGGGGCCGGCCTTCAAGATCGATTCCTGGCGCCTACGCAAACACGCACCGGCAATTGGCGAGGACAATGAGGCGATCTTGGGGCGCATGCACTTGAAAGAATCGGCACCCGCCCATTTCCAGAATGCACTGGTGACAATGTTGTCGCCGAGTGCGCTGCCGCTGAGTGGCATTCGCATCGCCGACTTCACCCACATGGTCGCTGGCCCCTACGGCACCATGCAGCTGGCTTACTTCGGTGCCGAGGTCATCAAAGTCGAGTCGACGGTGCGGCCCGACCTGTGGCGCATTCGCGAGGGCAACAAAGACGTCGAAGCGTCGCTGCCGTTCGCCGACCACAACAAGAACAAGCTCTCGGTGACGCTGAATCTCAAAAGCGCAGAAGGCAGAGAGCTGGCGCGCCGTTTGATCGCGCGCAGCGACGTGGTGGTGGAAAATTTCAGCGCCGGCGTGATGGAGCGCTTTGGTTTGGCCTACGATGATTTGAAGGCGATCAAACCCAACATCATCATGATCCGCCTGCAAGGCTTGGGCAGCAGCGGGCCGCGCAAGGACTACGTCAGTTGGGGGCCCAGCCTGATGCCATTTGCCGGCGTGTCGCATCTTTGGAACCACCCCGACGATGGCGCGCCGGTGGGCTCGCAAACATCTTATCCCGACTACATTGTGTCGATTCACATGGCCTACGTCCTGCTTGCGGCGCTGCATCAGCGGCAGAACACCGGCACCGGCCAGCTCATCGATATCGCCCAAAGCGAAGTCACCGCTTCGCTGATCGGCCCGGCGCTGCTCGATGCCTTGGTGCATCAGCGCGTGCCGCAGCCGCTCGGCAATCGCAGCGAGACGAGCGCACCCCATGGCTGCTACCCGTGCCTAGGCGATGATGAGTGGTGCGTGATCTCAGTCGCTGACGACGACGAATGGACGCGCTTCTGTCGCGCGACAGATAACGAAGCGCTGCGGCGCGATGGGCGGTTCGTGACGGTGTCGCTGCGCGTTACCAACCGCGACGCGTTGGATGTGCTGATCTCAAGCTGGACACGAGCCCGCGGCGCTCAAGAAGTCATGGAGATATTGCAACGAGCGGGAGTAAAAGCCGGCCGCGTGTCCAATGGCACCATGCTCGCCAAGGACGCCCATCTTCGGGCGCGCGGCTCGATCATCGAGCAAGAGCATCCGCGCCAGGGTCGCTTAACGCTCCCCGGCGTCGTCGTGAAGTTTTCGCAAACCCCGGGCGAGCTACGGCGCCATGCGCCTTTGCTCGGTCAGGACAATGATTACGTCCTGCAAGAGCTCTTGGGTTTGTCGGCGGAGGAAATCCGCCGGCTGCGCGAGGCGGGAGCTTTTTGATGCGCACCAGGATACCGTCTCACGCCGATTGTAATTTATGCCAAAGTTGTGGCTTGAGACCGGTGACGCTCCGAGGGGGTCCCGGTCAAGCGATGATCCAAGCTCCGACCACGTCTTTTCGAAGGAGGACACGAAGTACACGAAGGTAAGAAAAGAGTCTTTCCGAACTTCGTGTCGCTTCGCGATCTTCGTGGTGAAAAATAAAGGAAGCGCCATGAAAGCTGCGTTTATTAACAATCCCGGCGATCCCGACGCGCTGGTTTACGGCGATCTGCCGGAGCCGGAGATCGGCGCCGAAGATTTGCTTGTTAAAGTGCGGGCGACCTCGCTCAATCGCCGCGATGTGTTCGCCCGGGAGGCCTCGCATGGCGTCAAGCCTTCGCTGCCCTATATTCCTGGCTTGGAAGTGGCGGGTGAGGTGGCGCGCGTCGGTGCGCGGGTAAACAATTTCAAAATCGGTGACGCGGTCATCGCGCGCTCGCGTACCGGCGCCTATGCCGAGTACACGCGCGTGCCGGCGTTGGACGCTTACCCGAAACCCGAGTGGATGTCCTTCGAAGAGGCGGCCTGCATTCTGGTTGCGTTCTCCAGCGCCTGGAACATGCTGATTCGCCGCGCCGGGCTGCAGCCCGGCGAAGACTTGTTGGTCATGGCCGCCGGCAGCGGCATCGGCAGCGCTGCTTTGCAAATCGGCAAGCTCGCCGGCGCGCGCGTCATTACGACGGCGAGCACCAATGACAAATTGGCCAAGGCGAAAGAGTGGGGCGCCGACGATGGCATCAACTACCGGGAGTTCCCGCAGTTCAGCAAAAAAGTTCGCGAACTAACCCGCGGTGAGGGCGTGCATGTGCTCTTCGAACACATCGGCGCGCCGGTCTGGAAGGAATGTTTCGCCAGCCTGCGCAATGGCGGCCGCTTTGTTAACTCAGGCGTTACGGCCGGCCATTGGGTCGAGCTGCACCTCGGTCAGCTTTGGACTCGGGAACTGTCGCTGCTTGGCACTCGCATGCGCCCGCGTGAAGACATGCCGACGATCATGAAGCTCGTCAACGCTCGCAAGCTGCGCGGCGTGGTGTCGCAGGTGTTTGCCCTCGCCGAGGCGGCGCAGGCCCACCAGGTGATGGAACGGAGCGAGTTCTTCGGCAAGATTGTTCTGGTGCCGTGATCGCTGCCTTGTGTATCTTTAGTCCCAAACCGACAAATCATTTGCTTGTTGTTACGTTCCGTTGCGGAGGCAGTGTTGGCAACGACATTCCGTACGGTGTCATGCTGAGCGAAGCGAGGCATCTGCTTGTTCGTCCGGCGCAATCGGCAGATTCTTCGCCTTCGGCTCAGAATGATAATCGTGAAGGTCGCCAGCAGTGATGATTTCACCCTGCTCGAAGGCCTTGATCCGCCGCTCTCTAAATTCGTGAAGGCGTTTCCGCATCTTGTCGGTTTAGGGTTAGTTCCGCCGCGACCAACCTCATCGAAACCGCAAATTGTAGCTACCGACAAAATGTTCTGTTAGCATGAGCAACTTTTTAAAGGGTTTGACGTTTGGATATCGCGCTCGAAATTCTCCCCCAAGTCTTGGTGGATGGTTTGGTGCTGGGCTTCATGTACGCCCTGATCGCGCTGGGGTACACCATGGTCTACGGCGTGCTCGAGTTTATCAATTTCGCCCATAGTGAGATCTTTGTGCTCGGCGCGTTTGTCGGCGTCGAGATTCTTTTCATGCTGGAAAGCTCGGGGAACTTGACGGTTTTACACCCGGCGTTTGTGCTGGCTCTGATTGTGATGGCGGCCATGGCGATCAGCGGCTTGGCCGCGATGGCACTTGAACGGGTCGCTTACCGGCCGCTCATGGGCGGGCCTCGTCTGGTGGCGCTGATCTCGGCGATTGGCGCGTCGTTTTTATTGCAGGACGGGCTGCGCTTGTTCGAGAGCTTGTGGCGCAACACTTTCTACTTGACCTATCCCACCATGGCGGCGCTCGACCGCGCGGTGCCGCTGTCGGCCAATCTCACCGTGCCGGTGAAATCGCTTTTGGTCATCGGCACGGCGCTGGCGATGCTGGTCGGGCTGTATCTCTTCGTCAATCGCACGCGCATGGGCGCGGCGATCCGCGCCGTGGCGCAGGACCCCGATACCGCGTCGCTGATGGGCGTGCCGGTCAAGCGCGTGATCGCGCTGACGTTCTTCGTCGGTGGCGCCATGGGCGGTCTCGCCGGTGTCTTATTCGGACTTCATTATAGTTTGGTCAACCCTTACAGCGGTTTCTTCCCGGGGTTGAAAGCATTTACGGCCGCTGTGCTGGGCGGCATCGGCAATATTCCCGGCGCCATGTTGGGCGGGCTGCTGCTTGGCACGCTCGAAGCGTTGGCGGCGTCTTACCTGTCGATCTTCACCGACGGGGCGTTTGGCGCAGAATATAAAGACGTCGTCGCTTTCGTCGTGTTGATTCTGATTCTGATCTTTCGCCCCAAGGGGCTGCTCGGCGAAAAAGTGCGGGAGGAGCGCGCGTGAGCATACCCGTCGCTACCGCCGGCTTGCTCGTCTACATCGCCGCCACCTGCGCGCTGGTTTACGTTTTTCCGCAATCGGTGCTGGCTTTTCTGTTGTTCGAAGCTTCGCTGTTTTTCGTTTACGTCGGCGAAATTCCAACCAGAGTGAAACTCGCCCTCGGCGCGCTGCTATTGCTCGTGTTGATGCCGGCGTTGGGTGTGGTCAATCCCTACTACTTGGAAATCGCCGTGCAGGTGGGCATCTACGTCGCGCTGGCGTTGGGCTTGAACATCGTCGTCGGGTTCGTAGGCTTGCTCAATCTCGGCTTTGTCGCCTTCTTCGCCATCGGCGCTTATCTCTGGGCAATTTTCGGCTCGCCCCAGGCCAATCAATTTATCGCCGGCGGACTTTTTCCGCTGTCGGCTGGTTGGTTCTTTATTTTTCTTTTGCTCAGCGTGGTCGTCGGCGCCGCCACCGGCGTGCTGCTTGGCCTGCCGGTGCTACGTCTGCGCGGCGATTATCTCGCCGTGGTGACGCTGGGTTTTGCCGAAGTGGTGCGCGCGTTGGTCAACAACCTCGATAAGCCGATCAATCTCACCAACGGGCCGCGCGGCATCACGCCGATCACCAAACCGCCGCTGTTTTTTCAGCCATTGCTCGACGTTCTGGGAATCCAAGTCACGCCGGCGCAGCTTTATCCGCTCTATTTTTATTTTCTCGTGTTGGCGCTGGCATGCGTTATCGTCATCGTCACGCGCCGCCTCGAAGAGTCGCGCATCGGCCGCGCCTGGAAGGCGATTCGTGAAGACGAGATCGCCGCCTCGGCCATGGGGATTCCGGTGGTCAAGATGAAGCTCGTCGGCTTTGCCGTCGGTGCGTCGTTTGCTTCCGCCGTCGGTGTTTTGTTTGCCGCCAAGCAGGTGTTTATCAATCCCGAGAGCTTTACGTTCATGGAATCCATCGGCGTGCTCGCCATGGTCATCTTGGGCGGCATGGGCTCGGTGCCCGGCGCGATCCTCGGCGCCACCGGTGTGACCGTGTTGAACCTGCAGCTCTTAAAAGGTTTATCGTTGTGGCTGAACGGTTTGCGCCAGAGCGGCGCGGTGTTGTCGATTCCGCTGCTCGGCGACTTTGCCTGGAGCCAACTGCCGGCGCAATTCGAGCCGGCAAAGTATGAGCGCATGGTGTTCGGCTTGATCTTGATCGTCATGATGATCTTTCGGCCGCAGGGGTTCTTGCCGCCGCAGAGGAAGAGATGAAGAGCTGGAGTGATGGAATGTTGGAGTATTGGGTTTTGACATGGCACTTCTCGAACTGACGAACATTTCCAAGCGCTTTGGCGGCTTGCAGGCCTTGAGCCGCGTCAACCTCGCCATCGAGGAGGGGATGATCGCGTCGTTGATCGGCCCCAACGGCGCCGGCAAGACCACTTTATTCAACACCATGACCGGGCTTTACATTCCCGACGGCGGGGAGATTCGTTTCCAGAGTCGTTCGTTGATCGGTTTGAAGCCGGACAAGATCACCAGCGTCGGCATTAGCCGGACGTTTCAGAATATTCGCCTGTTCGGCCATATGACCGTACTGGAAAATATTCTGGTCGGTATGCATGCGCGCTTGCCGACCCGTTTTGCCGAAATACTGCTGCACACGCGCGGCTACCTGGCGCGCGAAGCGGAGGCGCGCCGCAAGGCCATGGCGCTGATGGAATTGACCGGTTTGAGCGGCCGCGAAGACGAATGGGCGCATCAGTTGTCCTACGGCGATCAGCGTCGCTTGGAAATCGCCCGTGCTCTAGCGGCGGAGCCTAGGCTGCTGCTGCTCGACGAGCCCACCGCCGGCATGAACACGACGGAAGCGCAGTCGTTGATGGCGCTATTTAAAGAATTGCTGGCGCGCCACGTGCGCGCGATTCTTTTGATCGAGCACAACATGCGCGTCGTCATGGGAGTTTCCGACAACGTGCATGTGCTCGACTACGGCGAAAAAATTGCCGAGGGCGTCCCCGAAGAAGTGCAGAAGAATCCCCGAGTCATTGAAGCCTACCTCGGCGCCTGGGCGGAGCCTCCTCGCTGACGCTCGAATTCCAAATTACAGATTGCAGAGTTCAGGATTCGATGCTGAAAGTTAATAACGTCCACGTCTATTACGATGCGATTCACGCGCTCAAGGGTGTGTCCTTCGCCATCGAAAAAGGCGAGCTGGTCACATTGCTCGGCGCCAATGGCGCCGGCAAAACCACGACGTTGAAGACTTTGTCGGGATTGCTCCGGCCGCGCGCAGGCAGTGTCGAGCTCGAAGAGAGATCGTTGGCGGGGGTGGAGCCCCACGAAATCGTCCGGCGCGGCGTCGCGCATGTGCCGGAAGGTAGGAAAGTCTTTCCGAGATTTACGGTCTTGGAAAATTTGCAGATCGGCGGCTACACGCGGGCGAAAAATAGTCTTGGGCCGGAACTCGACTTTGTTTTCCAGATGTTTCCGCGTCTCAAAGAACGGCAGAAACAATACGCCGGCACACTGTCCGGCGGCGAGCAGCAGATGCTCGCCATCGGCCGGGCGCTAATGGCCAAGCCGCGGCTGCTGCTGCTCGACGAACCGTCCATGGGACTGGCACCAAAAATCGTCGAGCAGATCTTGGAGAACATCAAAGCCATCAATCGTGCCGGTGTGACGGTCTTATTGGTCGAGCAAAACGCCGCCATGGCGCTGGCAATCTCGCATCGCGGCTATGTCTTGGAAACCGGCTCGGTAATCCTGGAAGGGACGGCGGCGGAGTTGGCGGGCAATGATTTGGTGCGGCAAGCGTATCTCGGGGGCTAAAAAATCTTCACCACGAAGACACTAAGGGCGCGCAGCGCCTTTTGTGTTTCCTTGTGATCTTTGTGGTTCGACTCTCTTATCCGAGGTCGGTTGCGGCTCCACCACACTGGGCTCTTTGTGGTTAAATCCCGTGCCCGATTCGGTTGCGGCTGCCGCGTTGAGTCCTTGGTGGTGAATCCCAATGGCTTCCAAATTCACGACGCTCGGGGTAGGCTAACCCAACATGCAATATCGCACACAACAATTTAGCTTCGGTGGCGGCGAGCTGACGCCGGCAGTCAAGTTCTTGTTGATCGCCAATGTTGCGGTGTTTGTCGCGCAACTGGTGTTGCCCGACTGGGTGATTTCGCTATTTGGCCTGGTGCCGGCGTTGGTTTGGGACAGGGCTTATCTGTGGCAATTGTTTACCTATCAGTTCTTCCACGGCGGGCTGTCCCACATTCTGTTCAACATGCTGGCGCTCTGGATGTTCGGCGGGACTTTGGAAAATCGCTGGGGCAGCGAGTTTTTTCTCAAATATTATTTCGTCTCGGTGTTGGGCGGTGGCATTTTGAATACACTGCTTTTGCCGGGCCAAGTGGCGCCGAGCATCGGCGCGTCGGCGGGCATCTATGGCCTGCTCATGGCTTTTGCGCTGATCTACCCCAATCAGATTATCTATTTTTATTTCTTGTTCCCGATGAAGATGAAGCACTTCGTTTGTATCATCGGCGGCATTGCGCTCTATTCAGCCATTAGCTCGGGCCAGAGCGGCATCGCTCACTTGGCGCATCTGGGCGGCATGGCGTTCGGCTATCTCTATCTGCGCGGCGGCAAAGGCTTCAACATCAGTGAAAAGATCAAAGACTATCAAGATCGTCGACGCCTGGCGCGGCTCAAGAAGAAATTTCAAGTCATCCCCGGCGGCAAGGACGACGACTCCAAGCCGACGCTTCACTAGGCGGGAACACCGTTCAACCCCTCGATACGAGACCTGCGGTCTCTACTCGGGGCATCGGATGTTTCTATCGATTTGTAGTTGTGCGCCCCGCGAAATTGGCCCTGCTTGCCAGGTCGCGACCCATGCGCAGAGCGCTTTCTTTGCCTTGATAATAACCGGGTAGCTTGGTCAGTGGGCGATATCCTAACCGTTCATAAAAACTCTGCGCAGCGATGTTGTCGGTGCGCACCTCCAACTCGATATTAAACGTGCCTGCCACCAGAGCGCATTTTTCTAACCATTGTAATAGCTGACCGCCGATGCCAGTGCGCTGAAACTCCGGTTTGACGGCGAGCAGGTCTAAGTGGGCATCGTTGGCGCCGTAGCGCATGATGGCAAAGCCGATGATCTTTTCCTCGGCGCAAGCGACCAACACGTTGACGTTCTTGGCGTGAATGCTGGCGGAGACGCGCGGCGAACGCCAGCGCCAATCGAGGCCGTACTCGATCAAATCGCGCGACATGGCGGCGATGGTTGCGGCGTCCGCTTGGCGCGCCAGGCGAAGAGAGATGTCTGTGTTTGTCATCGGCTTTCACCGTAGCGCCGGTCGTTCGGGTTAATCAAGAGGGTTCCCCGAGATCAACAGAGAAGGAACCACGAAACACCCAGCGCGGAGAGCCGCAACCAAAGAAAAGAATAGCCGCAAAAAACGCAAAAGGCGCAAGAAAGAATTTCGACGCAGGGGGCGGGTTTTAAACCCGCCCTTCCGACCTACACAATTTGTCCTCTCCGATCTTATTTTCCTTCACCGAACTCGGTGTCCTCCGTGCCTCTGTGGTGAGTCTGAATTCGGTTTGACAGTTTTCACTGCAAAATAGTACGTAGCGGCTGGGCTTGCTCCGATCGATGCGACTCAAGAGAGGAATATCCATGGCCAACACCAGCGCCGATTTGGTTTTCAAAAACGGTCTTGTCGTCACGCCTTCGAGCACTATCGAAGGCGGCGTCGCCGTTGTCGGCGGCAAGATCGCTGCCGTGGGTGCCGACGCTTTTCTGCCACCGGCCGAGCGCGTGATCGATCTCAACGGCAAGCATCTGATCCCCGGCGTGATCGATCCCGAGTGTCATCTGGGCAGCCACCGGCCCCTGGCTGATGATTTTCAGAGTGAGACGCGTGCTGCCGCCGCGGCGGGTGTGACGAGCTGGGGGATGATGCTGCTCAGCGTCATGATGACCGGCGGTGCCGACAAGATAAAAGGTCCGGGGGACATTCCGAGCTTCACCAAGGCGCTGCCGTATTATTATGAAGCGTCGGGCAGCGCCGCCATCGATTTTTTTCTCAGTCCGATCATCAGCACCGACGAGCAGGTCGCGGAAATTCCTTGCCTCGCCAAAGAGCACGGCATGAGCTCATTCAAACTGCATTTGCAGATGCAAGGTCCTTGGAAGCCATCGTGGCCGGGTTATGCGTTTGACGACGGCAGTATTTTCTCGGTCTTTCAACACGTCGCCAAATTGGGCGCGCCGGCGATTGCGCTTTTGCATTGTGAAAATTGGGAGATAGCTCAGCTTTTACAGAAACAATTGATCGCCGCCGGCCGTACCGAAATGGGCGCCTGGGACGATCGCTCGCCGGCGTTTACCGAAGCGGGGCACGCGCGGACTTATCTATACTATGCAAACGTCGCGCGCTGCCCAGTTTATGTCGTTCACTGCACCTGTGTGGAAACAGTCGCAGAAATCGAAAAAGCCCGGGCCGAAGGCTTGACGGTTTACAGCCAGATCGGCAGCCACTATCTGGTGCTGCACAAAGACGCCTGGAAGATCAACGTGCCGCTGCGCGATCGTTCGACGCATGACGCGCTCTGGCGCGCGCTCGCGTCCGGCTCCATCGATTGCACCGGCAGCGATCACGTGGCGCATACGCGCACGCGCGAGTCGATGACGACCGACAGCGTTTTCACGACGATCAGCGGCTTTCCATCACGCGTGGAAGGCATGCTGCCAATGTTGTTGAGCGAGGGTGTCAACAAAGGGCGCTTAACGATGGAACGATTGGTGCAAGTGTCGAGCGAAAATACCGCGCGCGTATTTGGCTTGTATCCGAAGAAAGGTGCGATCATTCCCGGCGCCGATGCCGATCTTGTTGTCGTCGATCTCAAGCGGCGCGCAACGATCACCAAGCAATTGCTACACACGATTACACCCTGGTCGGTTTACGAGGGTTGGGATGTGACCGGTTGGCCGGTGATGACGGTGGTCCGCGGCCATGTCGTATCGGAATGGCCGGACGGTGCGGCGCGCGCCAACGTGACTAAGGAATCCATCGGGCAGTATCTCAAGCGGCGAGTGCCTGGCGCGGTTTAATCAAGAACCAAACTGCAGATAGCCGCTCACGTCATTCGCTTCGCTCGGCAACGAGTAAGCACTTAAAGTCAATCGAGCGGAAATCGCATCGCCTCATTGCAAACACGATCATGGAACAGCTTTCCAGCACACCCGAAGCCGAAACGAGAAACCGTAAACCCCTAGAACAGCTTCGTAGATCCCAAACGACTACTTAGTGTAGACAGGCAAATATGAAAGGAGGTCGTCCCATGCGATTTATGGTCATCGTCAAAGCGACTAAAGATTCCGAAGCGGGAGTGATGCCCAGCGAAACACTTCTCGCCGGCATGGGCAACTACAACGAGGAGTTGGTTAAAGCCGGCATCATGCTGGCAGGTGAGGGCCTTCAGCCAAGCTCTAAAGGTGCGCGCGTGCGCTTTTCCGGCAACAAGCGCACCGTGATCGACGGGCCGTTTACTGAGACGAAAGAGCTGATCGCCGGCTTCTGGATCTGGCAAGTAAAGTCCAAAGAAGAAGCCATTGAATGGGTCAGGCGCTGTCCCAATCCCCACGATGAAGAATGCGAGATCGAAATCCGGCAAATCTTCGAAGCGGACGATTTCGGCACCGAGTTCACGCCGGAGTTGCGCAAGCGAGAAGCGGTGATTCGCGCTCAGACGATGGGGCTGGGAACGCCGCGATTTGAGCAAGGCAGAGCGATGAGCATCACCGGTTTAAATGAAAGCTACTCGTTCGAGAGCCGCGTCAAGATTCCGGTGCAGTGGGAGCGCTTTGTGCAGCATCTCGGCAAAGTGCCGGGACAAGTGGGGAAGAATTCTTACGGCGTGTGCTGGAACTTTTCCCCCGGAAAAGGATTTGATTATCTCACTGGTGTCGAAGTCAAGGAAGACAGCAAGTTGCCCACCGACTTTCGAGCTGTGCGTCTCGCTGCCCAGGAATATGCCGTCTTCACACACAGCGAGCACGTTTCTGCCATCGGAAACACCATTGACAAAATCTGGAATAGCTGGGTGCCCCAATCGGGCTTGAAGCCGGCAAACGCGCCGGCCTTCGAGCGCTACACCGAGGGATTCAATCCGCAGACCGGCATGGGCGGCATGGAGATCTGGATTCCGCTCGAAGCATGATCTAATCAGTAAACAGGCAGGTCCATCATGAATATCGCGCTGTGGATCATACAAGCATTGCTCGCCGCGCTGTTTATTTTCGCCGGCGCTTCGAAATTCACCATGCCGATGGAGGAAATGACCAAACAGATGCCGATGCCCGCCTGGTTTCTCTATTTCATCGGCATTTGCGAGATCCTTGGCGGGCTTGGTTTGGTTCTGCCGTGGTGGTTGCGCATCAAGCCTGGGCTCACGCCGCTGGCGGCTGCAGGTTTGCTGATCATCATGAGCGGTGGCGTGGCGGTTACGCTTATGACACCAGACCGCGCGATGGCAGTCATACCGGCGGTGGTTGGAATTTTCTTAGCGTTTGTTGCCTGGGGGCGAGGCATTAAGGGCGTGAGGTAAGACTGATCGAATTAGGGGAGGATCCTATGAACTACGTCGATGGTTTTGTGCTGCCGGTGCCAAAGAAGAACCTGGCTGCGTACCGCCGTATGGCGCAAATAGCTGCGAAGGTCTGGCGTGAGCATGGCGCGCTTGAATACGTCGAGTGCCTCGCCGACGACGTGAAGGCCGGCACGTACACGTCGTTTCCGCAGAGTGTAAAGTTAAAACCCGGTGAAACGGTTATCTTCGCCTACGTCGTCTACAAGTCGCGCGCCCATCGGGATAAAGTCAATGCGAAGGTGATGAAAGATCCGCGCATCGTGAAAATGATGGGCGAAAAGCACCCCTTCGAGAAAGACTTTATGAAAAAGGCGTTTCACCTACTCATGGACATAGACAAGATGGTTGGCGGTGATTTCGAGAAAGGTCTAGCGCAACTAAAAACAGTCACAGAATCTTCCCCGAAGCCGTAGGGGCGACCGGCTGGTCGCCCTCCTCACGTTCAATGAATCCATCGTTGGAGTCTGCCGATTCAGAACCCTACATCTACGTTCAACAAGCCGCACAACTGAACGCGCTGGTGGCGCGCCTTGCCAAAGTCGAGCGAGTTGCGCTCGACACCGAGGCCGACAGCCTGCACAACTATTATGAGAAAGTTTGCCTGATCCAGCTTTCGCTGAACGGCGATCACTACCTGGTCGATCCGCTCTGCGGCCTGGATCTAACTGAATTCGCCGAAGCGCTTGCCGACAAGCCGCTGGTCTTGCATGGCGCGGATTACGATCTGCGCATGCTGCGGATTAATTTTAACTTTCGCCCACGCGCCGAAGTCTTCGACACCATGATTGCAGCGCAGCTCTTGGGCTTCGAGCAAATAGGCTTGGCGGCGCTGATCGAGAAGTATTTTCAAGTTATCATCGGCAAAGAGGGACAGAAGTCCGATTGGTCGCAGCGGCCCTTGAGCGAGAAGCAGCTACGCTATGCGGTGAACGACACCCGCTATCTCATCCAACTCGCCGAGATTCTCACGACTGAACTGAACGAGCGCGGCCGACTAGCGTGGCACAAGGAGAGTTGTGCCGCGATGGTGGAAACCAGCGGACGCGATCGCGTGCGCGATCCCGACGACGTTTGGCGGCTCAAAGGCTCGGGAAAATTCACGCATCGGCAGCTCGCTTACCTGCGCGAGATCTGGCAATGGCGCGAGGGCCGTGCGCAGCGTGCCAATCGGCCGCCGTTCAAGATATTTGGCAACGAGCAAATATTTCAACTCGTCCAATGGGCCGATGCCAACCCTGGTGCGCCGCTCGATCAGGGACCGAAGCTGCCGCGCAATATCCGCGACCATTTGCTACGCACCCTGGATGAGGCGGTGGCGCGTGTTGCAGCGCTGGCACCGGAGCAGTGGCCCGAGCGGAAAAAGTTCGAACGGCCGGAACCGCCGAGCGCGGAAGTCACAAAGAGAATCGAGCTGCTGCGCACCACGTGTGGCGAAATTGCCAAAGAGTTAGGAATCGCCGCAGCCACTCTGGCGCCACGCGCCGCCCTGGAAGCGATCGCGCGCAAGCCATCGCGATCGATTGAAGAGACGATGGCGACGGGCAATCTTTTGCGTTGGCAGGCGGAGCTGATACAAGGCGCGGTGGGAAAATGTATTGCGAAGGTTTGATTACCCGCCCAAAATTAACACTCCCACTTCTTATCCTCGGTGCACCGGCCGCACCGGATCTTTAAACTCACCGTTGAACGTGTAGAACGCCTTCGGTCGCTCGTGCGGTTGGACCCCTTGTATCATCGGCTCGTTCTTCGCCGCATCTCGGATGACGCCATCGGATCTGCGCCGCGCTCGGCGCGTGTCATGTTCTCTTCGAGCAACCGGCGCTGGTAAAAACCTTTTTGGAAATTGAAGGCACGGCGAATTTTTCGTGGAACAGAGTCGCCGACGCAAGTTTGGTGCAGGAGGTCTTGCAAAGAGGACGGTAGATCGCCTCACGCCTAAACCGGTTAGCAAGGCCATTCTCTAGCAGCCCGCGGTTCGTGATATAAGGTTTCTCGATGGATCAGAAAGAACGCTCAGCCCTAACAAGTTGGATCACGCAGGCCGGGTTGGCAGGGCTGAGCGAAGCGGCCATGCTGACCGAGTTTTGCGAACGGGTGTCTGCGCTCGGTGTGCCACTGGCGCGCGCCAACATCGTCATCGACACGCTCCATCCCGTTTATCGTGGCCGCGCGTTCACTTGGAAGCAGCAGACGCGTCATACAGCGTTGACCGAGTACGGCCGTGAGGACAAACTGCGTTGGGAGTGCAGTCCCTTCTACGTTCTAGAGCTTTACGAAGAACCCTTGCTGCGGCGCCGGGTCAACGCAGAGACAGCCAAGGAGTTCCCGATACTTGCCGATCTTTTGCGCGATGGCATGACCGACTATCTCGCTATCGCCAATCGTTTTGCCGCTGCGGGAGTGATTGGCAACATGGACTGCATCTACTCTTCCTGGGCGACCGATGCGCCGGGCGGCTTCGCCGATGCACACATTGACGACCTGACGCGGCTGGTGCCGTTGGTTGCATTGACCATGAAAGCGGCGTCGCTGACGCGCATTGCCGGGACGCTGGTGGAGACTTATCTTGGCCGCGATGCCGGGCGAAAAGTCTTGCAGGGACGCATAGAACGGGGCGTTGCCGAGCGGATTCAAACGGTGCTCTGGTTCAGCGATCTACGCAACTACGCCCGCGTCAGCGATACGGCGGCGCCGGAGCAGATTATTCCGTTGTTGAATGAGTATGCGGATGTGATTCTTTCTGCGATTCATCAATTCGGCGGCGACGTGCTCAAACTCATCGGCGATGGCACGCTGGCGATATTTCCCGTTGGCGAGCGTGCCAACGCCAGCCGTGCGGCGCTCGATGCGGCGGCACAGGCACGCCGGGCGCTCGCGGTGTTGAATCATCGGCGTGCTGCCGAAGGACTGCCAATCACTGAAATGTATCTGGGGCTGCACGTGGGCGAAGTGTTCTACGGCAATATTGGCAGCCGCGAGCGGCTTGATTTCACAGTTGTTGGACCCGCGGTCAACGAAGTCAGCCGGATTGCGAACATGTGCCGCTCGCTCGATCAGCCAATGCTCGTCTCGGCGCCTTTCGCCAGCGCGCTCGGCGAGCGTAGTGGTTCGTTGGTGTCGGTCGGTCGCTACGCGCTGCGAGGTGTGGCGAAACCGCAGGAGCTTTTTACGCTCGATCAACAGGCGGAGTGATGCATTACAACGCTGCTTCGATCTCCGCCAGGCCTTTGCGGCCGCCGAAGGTGGTTGGGCCGGCGACGAAGTCGATTTCTTTTTCCTGCTTGGCGGCGGCAACCAGTTGTTGAATGGTTTGCGCAACAAGCGAGCCTGGCGTGAGAAGTAGGCAACTTAGGATGATGAGGAGCAATTTGATTCTTATCATGTGCATAGAACTCTAGATTCCTTCCCCCGCCTCTGGAGAAGGTTAGGATGGGGGCCGTTCTTACAGCGTTGCCCCCACCTTGATACTCCCTCCAGACGGGTGTGAGGAATAAGAGACCACCGAACTTAGGTCTCGAAGATCACCGCAAGATCTTGGTGATCTCTTCCTCAAAGGGCGCGTCATCGTTGGCGAAGACCGCTGCCAGCTCTTTCGGGTCTTGCAGCTTGAGTTTATTGCCGCGGACGTATTTATGCATGAGGGTGCCTTCGACCAGATAGGAGCTGCGGTGGTCTTGCTTCTCCAACACCGATTGCGCTTCTCGCGTGGTCATGTAGGCGATGAACAGCCGCGCCGAGTTTGGCCGCGCCGAGTTTCTTGGAATCGCAAGTTGATAATACGAGGAAGTCGGCGGGTTCGATCCCGGCAGGCCGACGAGCGGCGCGCCTTTGGCTTGCCACTTCCACATCGCTTCGAGCGGCCCACCGGTGCTGCCCATGATTGGGAACTCGCCGCTGACAATCCGCTCTTCTTCACCTTGGCGCAGCTTGCCGCCGACCAGCGGCGCGAGCTTGCGCGCGAAGGAGAGCACTTTCTCTTTGCCCCACACCGACGAGAGGCGAATTAGCCAGTGGTAGTAGGTTGGAATTGCCAGCTTGCCGGCCCAGGTCGGCGAAAGTTTCGGATCGACGAGATCTTCATAGCTCTTGGGAGCTTTGTCTTTGGGAATCGCTTGCGAGTTGTAGATGATGCCGTGAAACGAGGCGTAAACAAGCAAGGTCTCTTGCGGAAACATTTCCATTTCCTTGGTGACCCAGGGGAAGGTTCCAGCAAAGCTTACCGTTTGTAGCGCTTTCGCTTGGTGCATATCCGCCATGGTGCCGTCGGAACCGAGATACATATCCGTCGAGGCTTTGGCGCCGGCTTTGATCTCCGACATCACCCGCGCCGCCACTTGGGGGAAGCTCGGGCCGCCGACTAAATTGACTTTGTGATTGAGGCCGAAGCGTTTGTTGAAGCCGGCTTCTAATTCGGTGAAGCCTTTTTTGCCGCCGAAGGTTGACGAGCTGGCGACCAGGGTGACTTCGCCTTCTTTTTTGGCTTCGGCGATGATTTGCTCCATCGTTTGGGAGTGAGAAGTATCCGGCGCAATCAGAGCAACGCCCGCTGCTAGAAATAATAGAGCGCCGCTGGTGCGCGCCCTCACCCGAAGCCTCTCCCAGAGGGCGAGGGAACTCCGATGGCCTACATGGATTCGGTTAAGCATTAGTTTCTCTCCTTAAACTCCGCGCACTCCGCGCCTCTGTGGTGAATCTTTTTTTAACTCAGCGCTTCCACCGCATCGCGGCTTGAATCGAACGTGATCGGTCCATTCTTTTGCGGATCGCGGATGACGGCGAAGGGGTCTTTGCCCTGCTGCACGGCATCGATCGACTCGCGGATCATTTTGCGCAGCAGCAAGATCCCTTGGTCGCCCGTCGCCAAATGTTCCTTGGTGCGATCGGCGATGGGGCCTTGGGTTTCCTGGGCAACGCGATCTTGTTCGCGGTTGGGCAGGTTCCACCAGCCGTCTTTGACGCGCTCATAGACACCGGGCACGGCGTAGTCGAATTTGCCGGTCTTGAGTGCCACCGGCCGCGTCGGCTTGCCATCTTTGTGCGGGTAAAAATCGATGTGATACGTGGTGGTCTTGTAGTCGTCGGTGGGCACGCGGAAGCGAATCACCTGGCGCGGATCTTCGCCAACGCGCGCGGCCGAGTGGCGCACGTGCGCGGGAAAAACAAAATGCGAGATGCGCGGCTTGGAGACACCTTCGACGTAGGTGGTTTCTTTGATGCCAAAAGGGCTGGGCTCCCATTTAATATTCGGCCGCTTCATCGCCATGTTCGGGTAGCCGGGTGCGTGCAGCGCGATCGAATGGGTGCCATCGGCGGAGTTCTCGGCGCGCTGCAGCCAGTTGCAATGCTCCTCGCCGCCGCCCACCACGCGGCAGCCATCTTGCCGCACCAGCAAGTCAAACGCCGGCAAAAGCGGCGCCGGCTCCGGACCGATGTAGGCCATGACTAAACCACCGGCATCTTGGGCGTGAAACGCCGGATGCTGGATGCGGTTTTTGAAGGTGCTGTCGGCCGGCTCGGCCGGCTGGTCCAAACATTTGCCGCGGGCGTTGTACAACCAACCATGATAGCAGCAGCGAATACCATTTTCCTCGACGCGGCCAAATTCCAACGACGTGCCGCGATGCGAACAGTGCAATTCCAACAGTCCCAATTGGCCGCTGCCGTCGCGAAACAAAACGAAATCTTCGCCGAGCAGGCGCACCTTGCGCGGGCCGTTCTCTTGGGTCACTTCTTCGCTAAACGCCACCGGCCACCAGTAGCGCCGCAACATTTCGCCCGCCGGCGTGCCCGGTCCGACGCGGGTCATCAAATCATTCTCTTCCTTAGTCAGCATTGTCTCAGCTCATTCAACTGGTTAAGTTGCAGTGTGCCCAAAATACAGCGATTCAGCTACGAATTTCAATGAAGCTACCCCGGCCGGTGGGGATTGGTTGACAGCCTCCCGCTGCTATGGTTCGTTAAACCCGCTTTCTTGTGAGTGCTTCATGGTCCATCCGAGAATTCTAACCGTTATCGGCACCCGGCCCGAGGTTATCAAGATGGCGCCGGTGATTCAGGCAATCCAGCGCGCAGGCACTTTCGAGCATAGTTTGGTCGTTACCGCCCAGCATCGTGAGCTACTCGATCCCTTTCTCTCGAGTTTTGCCATCACACCGGACCTCGATCTCAACCTCATGCAAAGCAATCAAAGTCTGGCCGATTTCGCTACGCGCGCTCTCGCGGCATTGTCGGAGACGATTCGCGCGCGGCAACCTAATGCGATTCTCGTGCAGGGTGATACTGCGACGGTTCCAATGGCGAGCCTGGCGGCTTTCTATTCCGGAGTTAGTGTATGTCATGTGGAGGCAGGCCTGCGCTCCTTTCATCGCAACAATCCATATCCCGAAGAGGTCAATCGGCGCGTGACCTCCTGTCTGGCAAACTTGCACTTCGCACCGACGGAGCGAGCTCAAAACAATTTACTAAACGAGGGGATATCTCCAGACGATGTGTTTGTTACGGGGAATACAATCGTCGACGCGCTGCGCTTGATGCCTGTGAACGGCAATTTCACATACGCGAATCTGAACCGGCTTGATTTTGCTGAGAAGCGCGTGGTTCTGGTGACCGCTCATCGGCGCGAAAGTCATGGTGCTCCACTGCTTTCAATTTGTGATGCGATCAGGCGCTTAGCGCGTCGCTTTGCCGGGGTTGAGTTCGTCTATCCGGTACATCCTAACCCTCACGTAGAGCCGGTTGTCCGCAAAGAGCTAGCGTCGCTTCCCAATGTGCATCTGTTAGAGCCGATTCCCTACCAGGACATGTTGCGTATTTTGCGCCTGTGCTACCTGGTGTTGACCGATTCCGGAGGCGTGCAGGAAGAAGCGCCTTCTTTCAATAAGCCGGTGTTGGTACTGCGTGAGGTTACCGAGCGACCGGAGCTTATCGAGGCTGGTGCCGGACGCTTGGTCGGTACCAGCTCTGATCGGATTGTCACCGCCGCCAGTGAGCTGTTGCTGGACGACACCGTGTATCATTCCATGCAGGCTGCAAAGAACCCGTTTGGCGACGGACATGCTGCTGAAAGAATCGTTCGAATCCTTGCCGAGCGCTTGGCGCCGTAGTCGTTCAAAAGTCGATTTAGACGGTCAGCCCATGGAGGGACACCCACAGAAGGCTGTAGCACGAAGCTATGCCGGTGATTTTTTCACTCAAAATCTTATAACGATGGAGCCAGGTGTTACGCCGCGCCAAATCGATTCTCGCGTTTACTTTCTCGGCTGAGCGCTCACCGAGAGCCGCTTCGATCTGTGGCACGAACTCTTCGCGAGATCGCACCGGATAGAAGTACTCCTGATAGGGTTCAAGCTCCGGTAATTGCACCGAGACCACTGGCTTACCGGCACTCAAATATTCGTAGAATTTGACAGGGTTTGTTGCTCGAGTGAGAGAGGTGTGGAGAAAGGGAATACAGGCAACATCGAAGTCTTTGAGATAGCTCGACAGGGTGATGTAGGGCTGTTCGCCGAGCATATGTACATTGGCCAGCCGACTGAGCGGCCCGACTTTGGCACCGGCGGTGTCGCCGATCAAGACAAATTGCCAGTCGGGTCGGTGCTTCGCAGCCTGCTCGATCATGGTTACATCGAACCAGTGGGAAATCGCGCCATAGTAGCCAATAATGGGCCGGCCAATTTTGTCGAGCAGGCGGAGCGGAGCAGGGTGGTGAAAATAATCGAAATCCACCGCGTTTGGCAGCAATAGAGCGGCACGTTCGGTACCGGAGATCTTGTCATGCAGAATTCTACTGGTGGCAACGACTAAGTCGCTATGCTGGATTAAGTCCTGTTCCGGTAAGAGCGCGGTGCGCCGGACGTTGGCGAAGCCGCTGTGCTCGTCCATGCAGTCGTAGACGAGCTTCCAACCCCAATGCGCGCGAGCCGAAAAAGCCAGCGGCGCCCAGAACGGCACGTGGACTAAACTTACGGCTTGAGCAATCGCTGCGCGGTTGCGAAACTCAGCGAGGGCGTTGATGAGTTTTTCCAGCGTTGCTTTGCTCAGGCCGTGCAAATTGGCGCCGACATGGGACGGCCCCGGGAGCTGCAGCTCGAAAATGTTTTCCCCAAGGCGTCGCGCTAGAACTTGGGGGTTCGATTGCTGAAACGAACAACTTATATAAAAAACGCGGTGGCCGTCCTTGGCGAACAACGTTAGCAATTGTTGTGGTCGTTGAAAGCGAAAATTCCAATCAATGATCGGGAAGCAAATCACGTCGTATTTAACCGGCGGCGGAAACGCCAACTCCGCTTCTGCGTTTGCGCCGCCCGTGGTCGTTGCACTGACTTCGTGGTCGAATAGTTTGGCGAACCAACCAAAGACCGGCCCAAGATAATATTTCAACCATGAGTAGCGGTTGACGACCTGCCACCCAAGCGATCCGGTAATTTCGTTAAGCCGCGCCTCTTTCGCAGCTAATTGGGCTGACAAGATCTGGATGCTTAGCTCTTGCTCTTTGAGTTGCCGTGACAAGGTGGCAACGAGTCTCTCGTTGTCCGTTTGCTCTTGCAGGTCCTGCTTATTGTCACCGGTTAGCATAGTGGTGGTTCACCCGACGCTTCCGGCAGTCGACGAAGCCAAAACGATCCGGCTTTATCCCAGCGCGGCAAAAAAGGAAACGTTCTTTGCAGCGCAGTCAGGTGTTCGCGCAATAGGTAATGATTCGCCAAGAGCGGTTTGAAGACATCGTTAAACATCAGAAAAGCGAGTAGCAAATACTGCTCGTTCCAGAAAATTTTCAGGTCTTTGACCCACTGGCGCGGATACTCCCAGGGAAGAAAAATGTCGTGGAAGTGAATCAACACGCCGGGTTTCAAGCGCGGCAGGATTTCGAAAAAAATCCGGTGCACTTCCGAGCCGATTCGACTCACATGGCAGCTATCGACAAACAGGATATCGTTGTTGTCCAGCGATTCAAAAAGATCGCGGGGCACGTCTTGTGCCTTCGAGACCAAGAGGCGGCTTAACCCCGGTAGCTTTGCGGTAAAAAATTTCGGCGGTGCCGGCTCAATGCAATCCACCCGGGTCGTGCCGTTGCGCAGCGCGGCGCGAGTTGAGAGTAGCGTGGAATAGCCACCGCCGATCTCGACAACACGCTGCAGTCTGAATTCGCGGATCATCGAATAATAGATCACGCCATCCACCGGATTGAACGCCGGGTTATACCAGAAATACTACCCCGTTTGGGCGTCGGTTTCAGTGGTTGGAGTATTCGCCAACTCGGCCCCCCCAGGATGCAAGCCGCGCAAGCAGCTCGATCTGTGCCGGCGCATCAAGTCGCAATGCTGTCGTAAAATCCCGCGTCCAAATCGTTTCGGGCAACGCCTGCGTGTCAGGGACCGGGTGATAATAGTTCAACGGTGCAATGTGCATGCGCTGCTTCTCAGCACGATCGTAGAGCTTTAGCCAGGTCTCTCCGTCCTTAAAGCCGACGTTGCCCACCGGCGTGAGCAACGAGCTCAACATGTCGCTCAGCGGCTCACCGCTTAGATGCCGGCTCAAACTGGCAGCGAACTCGGCTTGGCGTTGGTCCATCAGCACACGGAAATTCTGCCATGCTAACGCCGCCGTTCGTTCGTCGGTCAACGCATTGAAAAACTCACTCACGGCTTTACTCGATGGCTCGGAGGAGTGTGTCACGCGCCACTGACGCAAACGTTTTTTGACCTGGTTGATCAACGGTCAATAAACCCCATCGCATCTTCGGTGTGCCGCGCGCCGGCGACGGCGCCCGGCGGCACCGCCGCTTCGATGCGTTTTAACTCTTCGGCAGTGATTTCGATGGCGGCCGCGCCGACGTTTTCTTCCAGGTGGCTGCGTCGGTTTGCACCCGGGATCGGTACTAGATTATCCCCTTTCCCAAGCATCCAGGCCAAAGCTAGCTGCGCGGGCTGACACTCTTTTGCCGCCGCGATCCGTTGCAAGGCACCGGCCAACTGGAGATTGCGTTGAAGATTGTCCTTTTGGAAACGCGGCAACAGAGTCCGTGGATCATGCGCGGCGAACGGTTCGTTGTTTTTAATCTGTCCAGTCAACAGGCCCCGTCCAAGCGGGCAGAACGGCACGAAAGCTATGCCAAGCTCGCGGCACGCGGGAAATATTTCCGTCTCTGGATCCCGCGTGACCAATGAATACTCCGATTGCACGGCGCTGATCGCATGCACTCGATGGGCGCGCCGGATCGTCGCCGCCGAGACTTCGGACAAGCCAAGGAAACGCACCTTTCCACTGCGCACAAGCTCAGCCATGGCGCCCACGGTTTCTTCGATGGGAACGTGAGGGTCTAGCCGTTGCAGATAGAATAGGTCAATGACGTCGACGCCTAAACGGCGCAAGCTGGCTTCGCAGGCTTGGTGCACATACTCTGGCCGGCCGTCGACCGCCGTCTTGCCGCCGCGGCTGACAAAGCCGAATTTGGTGGCCAAGATGACTTCGCTGCGCCGCCTACGCACAAACGCGCCGATCAATTGTTCGTTGTGACCTGCACCGTAGACATCGGCGGTGTCGAGAAAGTTCACACCGAGATCGAGCGCCAGGTGAAGTGTTTTCGCCGACTCCCGATCGTCGCGGTCGCCGTAGGACCGTGACATCCCCATGCAGCCGAGACCCAGGCACGACACCATGGGCCCATGGAGCCCCAGCGCGCGCATGGCGATCGTCGCCCGTGGTTTTTTCCAGAAACGTACACTCAAGGTACAAAGATCTCTTAGCTTGCAGGCCGTTGGGCGGTGACGGAGCGCCAAGCTTTATACAAGGCGATGATCGGTCCCAGCCAAGTCTTTTCGCTCATTTCACCCAGGCTTGCTTTGAGGTTTTCGTTTTCTTGCCGTAGCCGGTCGATCTCCGCCACTGACGCGCGCAACTGATCGGCATTGCGACTATCCACCTGGCGGAAGGCTTCCACCAAAGCTCCCTCGGCGCTTGCAATGGAAGCGGGCGTCTCGGCAGGCGCCTGCATGATTTGCTCAAGCTTGTCGAGATCAAGCGTCGGGTCGGTCGCTAGCACCATCAAATAGCGATAGCAGGGCTCCTTGTAATCATAAGGGCCGATCCGTTCATTGTAGATGCGATTGACCGATTCGTAAAATTCGCTGAACGGATTTTGATATTGGGTATCGAAGAATATCAGTATCTGGTGGATGAACCGGTAAAGATAGTTATCCGGCAATACGACAACGCGCGATGCGCCCTGCGCTTTGATCGTGGCAACGACTTCTTCAACCGGTTGCAGTCCGTATCGAACATGCTGCATGGCCGGTTCGAATTCGTGCGCATACTTACCCCAGACAAAATCAAACACCAGCCGGTCGATGTGATTGACAATGTCACGCTTCACCGGACTGCCGATCACAACTAATCCCCGGGTCACTCGCATCATTTCGGCGACTAGCCCGGGCCGCTGCTCCTGCGGGATATGCTCGTAAACGTCGGTGACGAAACAGGCGTCGAATGCTTTGTCCGGAAACGGAATCGCGACCGGCATCGGCAGCGTTGGAACTTCCTTTTCGTCGTGGGTCGGATAGCGTGTGATGCGCGACTCCGGGAGATACTCACGCAGGTTGGTTGGATAACGCGATAGTTCAAGCACGCGAGGCTCGGTAAGCGATTTTTGTCGTGCCCCCTCGCGAATACAACGGGCGATCTGCATCATGTTTTGATACTGATCGAAGACGTTGCCGAGAAATGTTTGCGTGCGCGCTGATTGCTTGCTCAAGGGACCGCCTCCTTGGGTGCTCAAATGGTTATAACAAGGCGGGTTGGTTGTTCAACCGTTAGGATCGCGCAGCGATAGCATGTTTTTCCCGGCGTAAAGAACCGGATCGATGGGGTTGCCACTGAAGGTTCCATTTTTTCTCAAAGCGCTCCCGGTTTTGGGCGAAAATGCTGTTGTACTCTCCGGTCGCCTCGAGCTTTTCGAAGGCCGCGCGGCCGAAGTGATGGACGAACACGCCGGGTGCGCAAACCACCCGGTAGCCGGCACGCTTGATCCGCAACGAATAGTCGTCATCCTCGAACATGCCGACGCCAAATTGTTCATCGAGTGGTCCGATCGCATCGTAAATTTCGCGGCGGAATGCCACACAGAACATTGCGAGCATATGGATATCCGCGATGGTTCGAGCGTTTCTCCGCATGGTGTAGCGCGCGAAGCTCTCCATTTCCTCCCAAGTGCGGTAGTAAACTTCGACTCTCGCCTCGTTGCCGACGAAATTGCTAACCGGGCCGACCAAACCAATGGCGCGGTCTTGCAGATGCCACAGCAGGCCCTCAAGCCAGCCAGGAGGAACTATCGTGTCGTTATTGAGTAGTACCAAGAAGTCACCGCGTGCGCGGGCGATTCCCTGGTTGTTGGCGCGGGCGAATCCTTCGTTGCGATCGTTCAGCAAGAAGGTGATCCATTTGCATTCGTGGGCGACTCGTTGCAGGTAAGCCGGTGTGTTATCGGTCGACCGATTGTCGACAACGATCACTTCGGAATTTGCGTATTCGGTGTTGCGCGCGATGCTTTCCAGACAAAGTTTGGTCAGAGGTAAGTTGTTATAGGTAACAATGATGATGCTAACGCGCGGTGGCTTGGATTCGTGGCGATGGTTAGCAGTTTCCTTGAGAGGGCGATAGGTGAGAATCCTGTTAAGCGCATCCGGGTCGAGATGGGGCAACAGCGTTAGCCCGTCGTGGAAACCTGCCGCCGTCAGTGCTGCGTTCTTTGCGGCACCGACAAAGCGCTGGATCACTCCCCAGCGATGCAGCGTGCGCCATGTTGCTGCGCGGAGGCTGTAGGGCATGCAGTGCATTATTTGCGGGAACCACTCATGACACAGCTAGCCCGACATCTACCGAAAGACGGGGCTATTGTTTCAAAATCTTCGCCAACTCGGCTTTGAATTGCAGCCCTTCGTCGCTTTCGCCCTTGAGATAGTAGTCAATGGATTCTTTGGGCGATTGGAGAGACAACTTCGACTCACGCAAGTGTTTGTTCATCAGCGTGCCTTCGACCAGATGTGAGCTGCGCGACTCGTGCTTCTGCAAAACCTCCTGCGCTTCTTTGGTTGTCATGAAGGCAACGAATAGTTTGGCGAGGTTTGGGTGCGGCGCGTTGCGCGGCACGCTGAGTTGGAAATAGTCGGTATTGATCGGCGTCGTGCCCGGCACCGCCATGATCGGTGCGCCTTTGGCCTTCCACTTCCACATGGCGCTCAGCGAGTCGCCGAGGTTGGCCATGATCGGATACTCGCCGCTGACGATGCGTTCTTCCTCGCTGTAGCGCAGGCGCCCGGCGCTGATGGCGACCAACTTGCGGGCGAAGTCTTTTACTTTCTCCGTGCCCCAATTGAGCGACAGCTCGGCCAGCCAGGCAACATAGGGAGGAATAGCGATTTTCCCGGCCCAGGTCGGGCTCAATTTCGGGTCTACTAAATCGAGGTAGCTCTTCGGCGCTTTGTCCTTGGGGATCAAATTGACGTTATAGATGATGCCGTTGGGCGAGGTGTAGGTGAGCACGGTTTCGCTGGGATAGATTTCCATTTGCTTGGTGACCCACGGAAAGATGCCGGCGTAGTTGACTTTTTCGAGGGCGTTCTCGACGTGCATCAATGCCTGGTGCGACTGCGAGCCCAAGAAAATATCGGAAGATACTTTGTTGCCGGATTTGATCTCGGCAATATGGCGTGCGGCGCGCGCGTTCATGTCTGGCCCGGCGGCAAAGGCGATTTTCATTTTCGTACCAAAGCGCTTGTTGAACGCCGCTTCGAGATCGCTCTGTCCCTTTCTGCCGCCGAAGGTGCCGGCGCCGGCGATAAAGACGAGCTCTTCCTCTTTTCTTGCCGCAGCGACCAAAGACTCCACGGTGTCGGCCGCAAAAGCTTTTGCGGAGTGGACCAGCTGCGCCCCCAGCAATGCTGCTCCAGCCAAGAATAAATTCAGTTTCGTCATGATCGCGATTCGCCTTTCTGCGTTTAATGGGTTGCCGCGTAGCAACCGTCCATGAACATTTTATTCAAGTCCGCCGGTGTCACAGCGCAATACTCAGCCGGGTAGCCGGGCCGCTCGTTGATGCCTTCTTGCAGCATGCGGACGAGCACATGTTGGGTCACCGCGCCATGGGCCATGCGATCTAGATGATCCTGCGTATCCGCTTCATGGTGCTTGGAGAAATAGCTCGCCTGGGCGGTGGTGAGGCCGTAGTATTTCGTCAGCGCTTTGAAGAAATCCAAACAGGACTCGCCGAAGGGGTGTTCCCACAAAACCGAGAACCAATATTCTTGAATCTGCCCGTCGTTGATCAGCGTGCGGTGAAAATCCGGCAGGGCGCGGCACTCGGGCAGCATGGGTGTGAGCAGCACTTCTTCTTTGGTTAAGCCCAATGCTTCGCCGGTGCTCATGAGAATCTGAATGTGCCCCGGAGGCGAGGGGTGACCAAATTCATCGAGAACTTTCTGGGTATAGACGTTCATCAAGTCGACGTTCTTCACGAAGAACCAAAGATGCTTGTAGAACGCCGAGGTGTACACCGAATTGATCACCGGCACGAAGGCGCCCCAATTTTTGTAAAAGAGTTGGATGGTCTCTTTTTTGAGCTTGCCTGCTTTGAGCTCATCCATGAAACGGGTCTTGTCGACCGTTTGCTTCCAGCGCTTGTCACATTTAGCCGCCAGCTCGGCAATGAATTCCTTGGCTTGCGACTCGTTGAGTTTCAACATTGCGCATCTGCTCCTAATAAATCTCTAGGGAAGGTATTTGAGGATTGGCGCTGCGTCAAGGTCCGCTACCGCCTGAGTTAGAGTGTATTCGGTGGCTCGCGGCGTGTCGTGATCGCATGGTATATGTTGATTCGAGGAAGCTCACAGATGCACAACAATTCAGGGATTGCTCGATTTCCTTTCGACAACACCTTCGCGCGCGAGCTGGAGGGGTTCTACGTCTCGTGGCAGGCGACGCAGGTGGCGCGGCCGGAGTTGGTGCGGTTCAATCACGATCTGGCGCAAGAATTGGGTTTGGATGGCGCGGCTCTCGCGTCCGAATTCGGGGCGAGGGTCTTTGCCGGCAACGAGACCCCGCAGGGCGCGGCGCCGTTGGCGCAAGCTTATGCCGGGCATCAGTTTGGCGGCTTTTCACCGAGGCTCGGCGATGGGCGGGCGCTGCTGCTTGGCGAAGTGATCGATCGGCATGGACGCCGTCGCGACATTCAGCTAAAAGGCTCCGGGCCGACGCCGTTCTCGCGCGCCGGCGACGGCAAGGCCGCGCTCGGGCCAGTGCTGCGCGAGTATCTGATCGGCGAGGCGATGCATGCGCTGGGCATTCCCACCACTCGGGCGCTGGCCGCGGTGACTACGGGCGAAGCGATCTATCGCGAGACCGCGCTGCCGGGCGCGGTTTTGACGCGCGTTGCCGCCAGCCATATTCGCGTCGGCACCTTTCAATTCTTCGCGGCGCGCGGCGAATGGGACAAGGTGCGCCGCCTGGCCGACTATGTGATCGGCCGCCACTATCCCGAATTGCTGGGCCACGCGCAGCCGTATCTTAAATTGCTCGAAAGCGTCTGCGACCGGCAAGCCGCGCTCGTCGCTCGTTGGATGAACGTCAGTTTCATTCACGGCGTGATGAATACCGATAACATGACAGTCTCCGGCGAGACCATCGACTATGGCCCTTGTGCGTTTATGGATCACTATGATCCGGCGACCTGTTTTAGTTCCATCGATGCGCGCGGCCGCTACGCCTATGGCAATCAGCCGACGATTGCGCAGTGGAACTTGGCGCGCTTTGCCGAGACTTTGCTGCCGCTGCTCGATGGCGATGAGAAGCGCGCCATCGAGATCGCCCGGGGAGTGATCAACCGTTTCCCATCTCTCTACGAACGGTACTGGCTAAACGGCATGCGCGCCAAGCTCGGTTTGCTGAGCGAAGACGAAGCCGATTTGCACCTCGCCGAAGGATTTCTCACGGCAATGGCGGGCAGCCACGTCGACTACACGTTGGCGTTTCGTTGCCTCGCCGATGCCGCTTTGGGCGACGAGCAGCGGATTCGCGCGCTGTTTGCCGATCCGGCTGCGTACGATCAATGGAGCAAAGGCTGGCGCGCCCGGCTCATGCGTGAAGAGCTATCTCCCGCGGAGCGAGCGCAGTCGATGCGCAGAGCGAGCCCGGCATTCATACCGCGCAATCACCGGGTCGAGGAAGCGTTGAGCGCCGCCGTCGAGCGCGGCGACTATGGTCCGTTCGATTCAATGCTCAAGATTCTGGCGCGCCCGTTCGACGATCAGCCGGAATTTTCGGCCTACGCGGAACCTCTCCACGATGGAAATCCGGGCTACCGAACTTTTTGCGGCACCTGACATGCTAGCCTCGATTTGACTTGCGCGCGCCACCTGCGCTACAGGGCGGCGATGAAAAACCTACTCGGTGCGCTCTTTTTCGTTGCGTTGACTTGCGGTGCGGCTAACGCCCAGACTCCCTAGTATCAAGGCCAAACGATTCGCTTCGTCATCGGCTATCCGGCCGGGAGCGCGCATGACTTGTGGGCGCGCTTGGTGGCGCCCTGCATGACTTAGCAAATCGCCGGCAACCCGCACATCATCGTGCGAAACATGCCGGGCGCCGGTTCGGCGGTGGCGGCGAACTATGCTTACAGCATCGCCAAGCCCGACGGCTTGACGACCGCGGTCACCAATGCTGGACTCTACTTCGATCAAATTCTCGGCCGCAAATAGGCGCAGTGCGATTGGGCCAAGTTCGGCTGGATCGGCAGCACGACGCGCACCTACCCGCTGCTTTACATGGCGGCGAAAAGTCCTTACGGGAGCACTCACGAGTTGCGCAGCGCCGCGGCGCCGCCCAAGTGCGGCAGCACCGGCACCGGCAACAGCGGCTACTACATTGCCAAGCTGCTCGAAGAATCCATCGGGGCCAAGTTTCAAATCGTCTCTGGCTCAACGGAGCAAGTGCGGCGGGCACCATGATCCATAACAACGAAGTGAAAGAAGGCGGCGCTCGATAGCGGGCCAACGCCAGGCCGGTGCAGAGCAGCAAGGAAATAAACAAAGGCTCCGACCAAACCATGGTGTGAGTCGTCAGTATCGTTGGCGCGGTCAAGGTGAGCAGCGCGGCGATGAAGCCCGCCAGCCCGACGCCGGTGGCGCGATAAAGCGCTTAATTGATGCTAAGGCGGGCGAAGGCTTCGCTCCGCGCGGTGGGTGTGTCGGCGGGGCCGAGGAACTCGATGCGTACGAAGCCGGGTTCTTTGCCTTCTAGTTGGATCTTGGCCCAGGAGTTTTTCACACCGATTACCTGCACCAGCGTGCCTTCGGAAAATTTCTCAACTGTCGGGGCGGCGAATCTGGCTGCTTGTCTGATGGCGATTGGGCGGCGGGCGCGCAGGTAAAGTGGGTTGGCCGCTGAGGCGTAGTGCTCTTTGGCCGGTCGCGAGGCGACGGCCGGTGCTTCATCGACGCCATCGCCTTCGGCTTTGGCGCGGTGGCTCCCTTTCGGCTTCTTCTTCTTGGCTTTAGCAATCGCCGTCCCGGACGGCTTTGTGCCCGCTTCAGACCGATTGGTGGCGGCAATTTTTGGCGCATTGTCACCGCCGGCAACTGGTTGGGGAGGCGCGCTGTTTTCTACCGCAGTTGACGCCGTGCCGAGCGGCGGGCTTTCGACGGCCGCTATCGTTGCCGCGCGCTGTTCGAGGTTGGCGGGCGTTTGCGTCGATGCGGTCAAGCGCCGGCCTTTCCCCAGGAGGAGGTCGGTGCCAAGCACCGTGACAATCGAGGCCATGCTCAAGACCGAAGCGGTGAGCGCAAAGCGAAATCCCCAATCGTGGGCTGTGCCGCGGGTTAGACCGAAGCGCCGACGTTTGCGCGCCGATGTTGGGTTGGGCGCCGTGTTCGATGCGCGCTCGTTCTCCCACTGCTTGAAATCGGCGTGGGCGTCCGGTCGTTCGCGTTGATTTTGGCAGAACTCGCGCAATGCAACGATGCGCGTTACCAGCGATCGGTAAAGGTAAGCGTCGCTATCCTGAGGCGTCGTAGCGATGATCTGATTGAGCAGCTCGATGCTCTCTTCATAGCGGCGCTGCTTAATCAGCGATTCGAGCCGGTCGTACCGGGCCGCGTCGCGAAGTATCCCATCCATGTTGTCCTCCACCTGTGCGGTCCCTTCCTTGGGCTGTCGCGGCAGGCGCCACTCGAAGAATCGAAGCTAATTGCATACCAAATAAGGAGGGCAAAAGTCAAGAAAAATATAACTACATTATATAAATGGCAATTTCTGGCCTTTCATACCAAGTGCGTGCGCCGCTGTGGCGCGCCATTTCGATCGCTTGCCGAAGCTTGGCGCTCTGAGCTACAGTGTGTGAAAATCGCTGGAGGTAAACCCTGTGGATTGCATCAACCTGAAAGATGAGATGGGTAAGGCGCAGCGCAAAGTCGATTTGTTCGGCACGGACAATTTTCGTTCCTGGCTGCTTTACTTCGTGCCTGGCGACGGCACCGACATGCATTATCATGCCAACCCGGAGACATTTTTAGTTTTTTCCGGCAACGGCATCGTCAAGGGCATCAAGGGCGAAGAGCGGCCGATCAAGAAAGACGATGTGCTCTGTTTAGCGGCCAAAGATTATTACCAGATCGTCAATACCGGCAGCGAGCCGCTGGTGCTGTTTGGCAATCGCTCGGAAGCGTTCGGTGGACCCCATATCAAGGCGGACGGCAGCGACCGCAATGCGCGGGTGTGAGACATCGTTTTCCGGAAGAAAAATTGACATCCCCTAGCCAAGTGATTAAGTTCCAGCGCAAACGCGCGTAAGGTGAGGATTTGCCATGCCTGTTTACGAGTACCATTGCCAAAAATGCGGTGAGTTCGAGGTCACCCAACGAATCACGGAAAAGCCTTTGGGCAAATGTCCGACGTGCAAAGGCAAAGTGAAAAAGCTGATCTCCAATACCTCGTTCCAATTGAAAGGCACCGGCTGGTACATCACCGATTACGCCCGCAAAGGCCAGAACGGCGATTCGAAAGCAACGAGCAGCACCACGTCGGAAACCAAATCCGAGACCAAGAGCGAATCGAAGAAGAGCGAAAGCTCGTCCAGCTCAAGTAAGAGTGAGAAATCTTCATCGTCGAGCTCAACTTCGAGCCCGGCATCGACGACGTGAGACAGCGTTAGGCCAGTGACTGCAGCAAACGGCGGGTTTCCCGCCGTTTGCATTTCTAGGCTTGGCGGCTATTGCGGGCGAAGCCTTTTTGAGCTTTTTAGCCGAATCAAACGTTTAAGTCTGGACGCCCAATCCATTTTTCGCTATAGCTGGGGCAGCCAATAACTACAAATTTAGGAGGTTCAAAATGGCTCAGACGATTGAGAATATTGTCGATCCGAACGATTCCGGTTTGGCATCGGAAATGGTGAAATTCACCAGCCCGGGTGGCAGCATTAATGCCTACATCGCGCGGCCGAAGGATGGCAAGAACTTGGGAACGGTGATCGTGATTCACGAGAACCGCGGCTTGGTGGGGCATATCAAAGACGTGGCGCGCCGTTTCGCAAAGGACGGCTTTGCGGCAATCGCAGTGGATTGCATGAGCCGCATCGGCGGCAGCGACACCTGGAACGGCAGCGATGAAGCGACCAAGGAGATCGGCAAGATCAACGGCGGCATGGTCGTTGAAGACCTGACCGCGGCGGTCGCGCACATGAAAAAGCAGGGCTATATCAACGGCAAGTTCGGCGTGGTCGGCTATTGCTGGGGCGGCGGGCAATCGCTCAATTTCGCCACCAAGTGCAAGGATCTAAACGCGGCTGTGGTGTATTATGGCCGCAACCCCGATCCGCTCGATTCCGTCGCCAACATTCCGTGCAACGTCATGGGCAACTACGCAGCAGACGATGCCAACATCATGCCGGGCGTGGAGCCTTTGAAAGCCGCCATGGCGAAGGCCGGCAAGAGCTTTGACGTCAAGGTCTACGACGGCGCCAAGCATGCGTTCAACAACAATACCAACGCCGACCGCTATCATCCCGATGCGGCCAAGGACGCCTGGGCGAGAACGTCGAGCTTCTTCAAAGCCAACTTGGCGTAGTAGGATTTAGTTTAGGCAGGTAGTGATGGGCGGCACGTGGAGCAATCCCGTGCCGCCTATTTTTTTTCGGGGCGCTCGCCGATGGCCTGCTTGGCTAGCTCGGGGGTGATGTAGTACGGGCCGGTTTGAGTGTCGCGCCAAACTTGTTGGGCGACTTCGGGGTCGCCGCCGGTGACGACATAGGAGAGCGCACCGGCAAGCGCGCCAATGAAAACCGAAACCAATTTGGCCGGGACATAGACCAGGTTGCCGACGCCCATGCCGAGGGCAACGCCGCTCTTCTCAATGAGATCCTCCGCGGTCGATTTGGCGGGCATGGCCGCGACCAGCAACGCCGCAATGACCATCCCAGGGATAAGTTTTTTCATTTGCAGTGGCATGAGCTAACCTCGCATGAACAGTTTCGACCGAATCGCGTCGACGCCGTGGGTCGGGTTCCAAAAACGGCGCACGCCGAAATAGTAGCAGCACGCCTCGTTATCCAAATCGTTGTTGAAGCAGCGCAGTTGGCCGTCTTGAAAACGCACGCGCGCCAAACAGGTGCCGCCAGGAACGGAGGAGGTCATCACTTCCATGACCACACCCAGCCCCCATTCTTCGTAGCGGAGATGGTTGACTTCATCGCCGACGCGCAGATAAAGCCGTTTGCCTTCGCTGACAGCGAGGGAGCGTTCGCGGCGATGCTGAAAATGTTTGATGGTGAGGGCGACGTTGGAATTGGTGGCCGGCACAAGCGCCACGCCGCCGCGCTCCGGCGGCTTATCTTCGACCGTCGACTCGTGCCGGCTGGACGGCGGCACGCTCTTTTTTCGCGGTGACTTTGTCTTGGCCACAACCGTTTCTATTTTTGAAAATTCTCAATGAACCTTTCTGGTCGATCGATCAGCCTCGATACAGGCATAATCCCAGATATCGAGTTGACTAGTCAAGCTCTCGCGAGTGGCCACGCAGTGACGACCCGTGCCATGCGCCGCGCGTTAATCTTACAACTGCAAAAATGGCACAACCACCTCCGCCAGACCGACTGGATTGTCCTGATGCACCATGTGACCGGCGTTGGCGATAACCGTTTGTCGGCGGTTGGCGATGGCAGCGTAGCGCTGCCGTTTGTCAGTGCGCTTGCTCTGGTGGCTCTCCTTGCCGTCGACGATCAGCACGGCGCACTCGATGCGGCGCAGAAACTCGATGGCTTGAGCGGTGTAAAACGGCTGCGGCGCGGCGGTGCGATGGAGCGGGTCGAACTTCCACACCCATTTGCCTTTTTCATTCTGGCGCATGCCGGCATCGGCCAAGGCCAGGGCAAATTTTTCGTTCAAGCGCGGGTTGGTTTGCTGCAGTTGGCTGGCGCCGGCGGCGACACTGGTGTATTCGCGAAAATGATCGCGGCCGCGGTGGTGCACTTCGCCTATCCACTGTTCCATGCGGACCGGTGCGTCGGAGAAATGCATGCCCACCGGACCGACGCCTTCGATCAGAACCAGCCGCAAGATTTGTTTAGGAAACGCGCCGCCGTAGAGCAACGAAATGGTGCCGCCCATGGAGTGGCCGACGAGGTTGAACTGGCTCAGCCCAAGCGCGCGCACAACACAGGAGAGGTCGAAGACGTAATCCGGAAAATGGTAGTAGCCGCCGGCGCCGATCCAGTCACTGTCACCGTGGCCGCGGCCGTCCGGCGCGATGATCCAAAGCGGTTGGTTCGCGCGGCGCATCAGCACGTCGACGAAGGGGCTCCAGCTAAACGCCTGGTCGAGAAAACCGTGAATCAACAAAAGCGGCGTTCCCGTCGGCTCGCCCCATTCGAGACAATGAATGGCCAAGCCGCGTGCGTCGACAATTCTGTGGCGAGGTTCGGGCATGCTCAGGCCTTGTGCACCGGGATTTCGACGAAATCTTGCGCCGCCGCGGACCACGCGAAGGCGCGAATGATTTTCACGGTCCGCGCGTAGATCGAAACAACCAGCTGCGTGGTATCGGGAAACGTCGGCTCGCCAAACGGCATGGCAAAGGCTTTGTCTTCGGCAGAAAAGTAGGCATCGTGATCCGGGTGTGAATGGTAAAACGCCTTAAGCGCGGCGCCGGCTTTTGCCGCAGCCGCGATGGCGTTTTCCAGCTCCATCGGGTCCATGGCATAGGCGATTGTGGCAGTGCGCGGATAGGTTTGCGGGTCGAGCGCATGCAGTTGATTCTGCATGTTGCGCAGGCGTTGGACGCGATCGACCTTGCCGTCGGAAAAAATAACGCCGCAGCACTCGTCGGGAAACTCATCTTCGGCGTGGCGTGAAATCTCCTGCCAGCAGGCGCTGCTGAGAGAGAACGGTGCGTTCATCAAGTCGGTTATTTAACATGACCCACGGTCGATTTTCCATCGACGTAGGCGAGCATGTCCGGAGTCGCTGCGCAGGGGATGCGCGCCGCTTGGAAGGCTCTAATCCAACTGTGGATCTGTTCCATCATGACACAATCAGAAACCTCCAGCGGGCCAATCAACGTCGGCCCATGCGACCCATCGATGCTCACATGCGCGGGCGCCGTCAGGGTGGCGCTGAAGCCGAGCCGCGCGCCAAGCGTTTGCTCGGCGCCGAAACCGGCGGCAATGGTGTCGAGGGTGCGCAAGTCGTCGGACAATGCCAGTGCCAAACCCTCGGCTGGTGCGTAGGAGCGCAGTTGCGCGACTTGATGGGTTTCGACTAGGAGCATCAGCGAATAAGCGCCGGTCAATTCATCGATGGTGTTTGCGTGCTGAAAGCCTTCGGCATCGTAGGCGCCCCAAAGACCACGTAACCGCAGACCTTGCGCTGGCTGCCATGCGGCGCCGAGCAGCGCGACGTCATAGCCCGCGTGGCGCAGCAAACAAGCGAAGACGCACGCGTCGGCGTTATGTCCGGCAATGAGCACTCGCGAAGGCGCGGACATGATGGAATATTTTCCGTGTAGTTAGAAAGTTGGCAGTTTGGCTTTTCGATATTTCTGATAGGCCGTCATGACCAGGTTCGCGTAGCCATCGGGCAGCTGCTCGTTGTTGTCGAGGCGGGTCTGAATTTCCGTCGGTCCCCTGTTGTAGGCAATCAGCGCCAGGTTTAGGTTGCGAAAGTGGCGCTTCAAATCATGCAGATAAAAGACGCCAAGCTTGATGTTGAGAATCGGGTCGTCGAGCAGTTCGGTGCGAAACGTTTCGGCGCTCAGACCCTGTCGCCGGCCGATATCGAGGGTGGAAAGAAACTTTCCCGTGTCGGGCATGATCTGCATAATGCCGCGGGCCCCCACCGGAGAAATCGCCTTGTATTGAAAACGGCTTTCGACTTCGATGACAGCTAAGACCAACATTGGGTCGAAAGCGTGCTTCGCACTCTCCTGCAAGATCACCTCGGAAACTTGCCACGCCTCGGTATCGCTAATATCAGGACGGTTGGATCGCACAATCGAATAGATTTTAACCAGATCTTTGGGCTTCGGTTTTTCGATAAATTGCACCACTTTTTTCAGTGGCGAGAATCTCTTGGTTTCTGCTTGGGGCTCAAGCGTTTGTTCGGCGCGGACGAGATATTGCGCCGAGAGCCAGGCCGGTAAAAAAAGCAGCGCGACTAGACTCAGTTTTGCAAAAAAGCTGCTGAGCCATCGCAAAGTACGAGCGAGCGCGTTGGTGTGACGTTTCTCCATTACTTTAGCCTTTGAATTGGGGTTAGCTGAAAGAGAGGATTTCTTGCGAGCTACAAAATCGCTATCAGGCGAGTTGCGCGATGTCAACGCGCGCAACGGAAATAATTGTACCCGTTGACCGCGAAAAATTACAAGCGCAGCGGCGGAAAAAGAGATTTTTTCAGTCAAAACATCGTCAGGTGCGCTGAAAAAACAAAGGCGGCAGGATCGAGGATCCTGCCGCCTTTGTGTAGAAGAACTTCTGGGAGCTTATCGGCCGGTGCGCGCCAAGGAATGCACCCAGCCCTGCATGCGCGACTTGGCGTTTTGGATGTCCTTGTCGGCAAACCATTTTTTTAGATCGATGCGATCGACCGGATAGACCGGGCGCATGAAGTCGCTCTCATAGCCGAAGGGCACGGTGGCGTCGATGCCCATGCCGCCTTCGAAGCTGGTGTTTGAGGCGGTCCATTCTTTTTCACCGGCGGTCATGCGTTCCGCGGGCATGAAGGTCTGGCCGCGGCCGCCGGGGAGCGGATTGATTATGTCGGTCTTCGGATTGACGCGCGTGGTCAGGTTCCACATGACGTCGTCCATGTCGTAAATATCGCAATCTTCACTGAGTGCGACGACTAGGCGAGACCCTTGCGAGGTGGCCAGGATCGCCGCCATGAAGTTACGCTGCCAGCCTTCTTCGATGCGGTTGCGTTTTTTAACCTGGATGATCGCGCCGCCCCAATCGGTCATGCAGTAGGGGATGTTCACGTCCATGATGATGCCGGGCTGCATTCTCTCGCAGAGCTCCCACATCGCCGCTTCACGCACGGTCGTGTCGATATTGTGATCGTCCAGTGTGTGCACGCCGAGCGGGAAGATGATGGGCTTGCCTTCACGCTTTCTTGTCGTTACAGCGGTGACGTGAAAGGTCGGCGCTTTATAAGCTTTGCCCATATAGCCGGCCCATTCCGGATGGAAATGGAAGCGGCCTTGGATGCCGGCTTTTTCCGACTCCGCGGTTTCGAAACGGCGGTCGCGCGGATTGACGTAGCCTTCAAGCACGACTTCGGCGTCGGCAAGTGACATCGCGTCCACGGTGCGCGCTTTCACCAAACGCATCGGCGCGCCTTGCACGGCACCGGCGACGCCGACTTCGTCGCAGCCTTGCGGCAAGATGACATAATCGAAACCCGCGCCGGCGAGCAGCGAGCCCGCGACCGGCAACCCGAAGTTCATCGTGATTGGCACCGGCTTGTTGTCTTTGTAGTACTTGCTAACGACTTGCCACATGTGTGAGCCGGGCGAGATCTGAAACGTGCCGACGTTGCCCCAGCGAAAGTTCATGCGGTTGTAGCCCAAGTCGGTGCCGCCGTTGAATTGTTCGCCCGAGATGAGCCGGTTCCCGGAACCGACGGTCAGCTCAGGTTCGACGTCGGTATGGCGGATCGGCACGACGAAGTCGTTGGCTTCGGCCGGCTTCTCATAAACTTCCTCTTGGACGGGCGCGCTCTTTTGGTCGATAACGATAGGAGCAATGGGATGATTGATGGCGTAGGCAAGCTTTCGGGTGCGATCGGCGTGGTCCTTCCAGCCGAACAGCTTGTTGATGACGTTCATGTCGCCGAACAAATTGGTAATGCAGCGGTGCTGCGGTTTGCCTTTAATATTGTTAAAAAGGATGGGGCAGCCGCCGTCGAGCTGCTTCTGAATGCCGGTGATCTCGAGGTTAGGGTCGACTTCTTTATCGGTGATGATAATGTCGCCCTCTTTTTTCATCCACTCGATGGCGCTGCGCAGGTCGCGTACTTCTTCCGGCGCTGCGCCATCTCTTTTTGCTTGAGCCATTCTATCCTCCAATAGTTTTTATCTAGTCTGTTCTTGATTGCGCCAGCGAAACATCGCCAGAATATGTTTAACCCGCCGAAAACTCTTGAAATTCTTAGACCCAATCAGGAAAAATCCGAGGGAGAATTCTTGTTGCGGGACTCTTAAACGGACTTTATGCTTATACGACGAAAGGGCAAAAGTCAACGAAGGCGAGAGCGCGCGCCGAGGCGGCAAACCCCCTTGAAACCTCGAAGGCTTTACAGTTCACAGTGGGCTTGCTATCTCTTTGCAATTCTTCAAATTTCTTTTTTCGGAGGTCTTCTCTGGAAACTCAAATGACTGCAAGTGCCGAGCGCACCAGGCAGGATTGGTTGCTGCTCGTCGGACTCTTATGTTTCTTCTTGTCCGGCGCAGCCGGTTTGATCTACCAGGTGGTCTGGACCCGCATGTTGACGCAGATTTTCGGCAACACGACCTACGCGATTGCCACCGTGCTCTCCGCGTTCATGGCGGGGTTGGCGCTGGGCAGTTATTTCTTTGGCAAGATCGCCGATCGTGGCAAAAACGATTTTCTGCTCTACGGCATTCTGGAAGCCGGTGTCGGAGTCTACGGGTTTCTTGTTCCCTGGTTCTTCGCCGGTGCGCAGAAGCTCTACGGGCCGATCTTTGGTTTGAACCAGAGCTACCCCTTCTTGTTCAACCTGGTGTTGTTCTTTCTTTCGTTCGTGCTGCTGGTGTTTCCGACCATGCTGATGGGCGCGACACTGCCGGTGTTGAGCCGCTTTTTCGTGCGCAGCTTTTCCCAGTTCGGCCGGCGCATCGGCGATCTCTATGCGACCAATACCCTGGGCGCGGTGATCGGCTGCGCCGCCGGTGGGTTTTTCCTGATACCGCAGTTGGGCATGCGCACGACGGTGTACGTCGCCGCGGCGGTGAACTTGGTTGTTGCGCTGGTCATACTTGTTGTCGATCGGTTGCGCGATCAAGAATTCCGAGAAGATGTTATCGCCGCCACGGCCGCACAGGCAAATGATCATGTGACGGCCGAGACTAGCACGCCGTCATGGGTCAGTTGGCTCTTGCTGGTTTCTTTTGGCCTCTCCGGCTTCGCTTCCCTGGTTTACGAAAATGCTTGGACGCGCTCTCTAACGCTGGTCATCGGCAGCTCGATCTATTCATTCACGACCATGCTGGTGACTTTCTTGATCGGCTTGGCGCTGGGCGGCTTCATCTACGCGCGCTTTCTCGGCAACCGCGAAGCGCGTCTGAGTCTGTTCGGCCTAGTCGAACTGTGGGTCGGTCTGGCGGCCTTGGCGACGATTCCGCTCTTCGAAAAACTACCGCTGATTTTCGTGCGCCTGCTGCACGGCTTTGGCGATACGTTTACGGTGTTTCTCTGGCTGCAGATCGTGCTTTCAGCGCTGGTGATGTTTCTGCCGACGGTGCTGCTCGGCATGACGTTCCCGCTGGTTGCGCGGCTATACACGCAAAATCTCTATCGGGTGGGCAGCGGCGTCGGCAGTTCCTATGCCGCCAACACGGTGGGCGCCGTGCTCGGTGCCTTTGCCGGCGGTTTCATCTTAATACCCAATATCGGCGTGCAGAACACGATCATCTTTGGCGTCGTCTTGAATCTGGTGATCGCGGCCGTGCTCTTGCTGGGCGACACCAAGGCGGCATTGGTGCCGCGTCACATTATGGGTTCTGCCGTACTGGCGCTGGCTGCCTATGTACCGGCGAACCTGCAACGCTGGGACCGTCATGTGCTGACGAGCGGCGTGACGATCTACAACGACCGCTATGAAGCACTGCCCAGCGATTCCTTGCGCATCGAGGAGATGAAGCGCGACGACGTCGAGTTTTACCGCGAAGGGTTGACGACGACCGTGAGCGTGCATCGCATTCCCGGCAGCAACTATGTTTACTTCAAATCCAACGGCAAGATCGACGGTTCCTACGGCGACGCTTTGAGCCAGTTGATGACCAGCTACATCGCCATGCTGATGCATCCCAAGGCAGAAACCGCGCTGACCATCGGTTTAGGCAGTGGAATGTCGGCCAAAGCGCTGGCGACTTTCACATCGCTAAAAGATATCGAGGTCATCGAAATCGAGCCGGCGATGATCGAAGCAAGCAAGTATTTCGATCGCGCCTGGGTGCCGGTGGACAAACTGCCGGCGGGCGTGAGCTTCCCCGCCGATGACGCACAGAGTCGGATCTGGTATGACGCGGCGTCGAAGCGGCTCTATTATAAAGGTGTGATGGACTCCGAAATGCGCACCAAGTTAATGGAAAAATCGCAGGACAAGGACTACCGCGGCGTGATCGATCGGCTCTATCGCAACGCGCGCCATTCGCGCCACTCGAGCGTGCTTGAAGATAAACGCGTGCGGGTGATTCCCACCGACGGGCGCAATTACATTCTCGCCACGCCCAAGTACTACGACGTCATCACGGCCGAGCCGTCCAATCCCTGGATCGCCGGCATCGCCAATCTCTACACTCGCGAGTTTTACCAGGTGATTAAATCGAAGATCAAAGACGACGGCATCTTCGCCCAGTGGTTTCACAATTATTCGATGTCACCGGACGATTTTCGCATGGTGTTTCGCACCTTCACCGAGTCGTTTCCCCATGTTTCGCTCTACAGCATGAAGGAGAGCGATTTTCTGCTGATCGGCAGCAAGCAGCCGCACGGCTTCAACTATCCGCTGATCAAACAGGTTTACGATAGCCATCCGATGTTGCGGTCTGACTTCGAATACTTGGGACTGTCGGACGTTTACGCGGTGCAGGGCTTTTACCGGATGGGGCGAGAGAAGCTTTTGGAATTTTCCAAGGGCGCCGACATCAACACCGACGACGGCGCCCAGCTGGAATTTTCCGCGCCGAAAAATCTCCGCCGGCCGACCACCGAGCTCAACCGCCGCTTGATGGCGCCGTTTCTCGAAGCGGCGCCGCCGTGGCTCAAGCCGGGATCGCTGCCGGTGCCCGAGGCGATGCACCATTACTACATGGCGCAGTCCTACTCGGCCAGCATCGCGCACAGCCGCGCTCAGAAGGAGATCGAAAAAGCGATCGCGCTCGATCCCTCCAACCCAAAGTTTCATTTGCTGAGACTGAAGATCTTGCTCGACCAGGATAAGAGCGCCGACGGCGCCAAGGCGGCGTTTGCAGCTCTGGATCTCGACAAGAACACCGCCGGCGATATTCTCGGCATGAGCGATGAGTTCTATCTGCCCGAGGCCAAAGCGGTCTACCGCAAGATCATCGAAATCGGCAGCCGCGAAGTCTTGCCCTATCTCGGCCTCGGCAATATCGCGCTTCACTCCGGCGATAAAGAAGAAGCGGAGAAATGGTTTCTCCAAGCGCGTGAAATCGATGCCGATCACCCGGCGGTGCTTTTGGCCTGGGGCCGGCTGATGGCGGCAAAGGAAAAACACGCCGAAGCGCGCGACCTGCTGGAAAAATCGCGCAGCAAAGGCGAGGAGTCCGCCACGGTATTCTCGGAATTGGGCGGCGTCTATATGCATCTCAAGAATTGGGACAAGGCGGCGGAGAACTATGAGCAAGCGCTGCGCATGAAGCGGCGCCGCAACGATCTGCGGATCTCCTTGGCGCGAACCTATGCCAAAATGGGAAGAACCAGCGAAGCGGAAAGAAAGTACCGCGAGGTGTTGGCGTTCAGTCCCGATGATACCGACGCGGTGAAAGGCTTGCAGGAATTGGGGCGGCGCTTCTAGCCTGCGCTTGTTCCAGGTTCAAAGTTCCACGTTCAACGTCGGAACCAGATCGGACCCCGGTTGAGGCCGTGGAATTTGCTCGCGCGCATTGCGAAGGAGTCTTGGCATGTTGAAAAACAAAGTTGGCATCATCGGCGCCGGCAAAATCGGCTCGGCGATCGCCCGCGGCATTATCGGCGCCGGCCTCGTCGGCAAAGAGCAAGTCATGGCGAGCGATGTCGCCGAGGTATTGCGGCAGATGATCACGCGCGATGTTGGTATTAACTCGACGGCGGATAACCTTGCGGTTTGTGAGTTCGCCGATGCGGTGATTCTTTCCGTCAAGCCGCAGATCATCGACGGTGTGCTCAAAGAGATTGCCAAGAAGGTCGGCAAATCCAAGCTCGTCATCTCAGTCGCCGCCGGCGTGCCGCTGGCGCGGCTCGAGGCCGGGTTAGAAAGAGGCGCTCGGGTAGTGCGCGTCATGCCCAACATCCCTTGCGTTGTCGGCGCCGGCGCCGCGGGCTTTGCCGGCGGTACGAGCGCTACAGCCGCAGATCTGGAGATTGTCGGTGCGATCCTTAACAGCTTTGGCGTTGGCATGCCGGTGGAAGAAAAATATCTCGACGCGGTGACTGGACTCAGCGGTAGCGGGCCGGCCTATGTCTTTCTGTTCATGGAAGCGCTGGCCGACGGCGGTGTGCAAGTTGGACTGGCGCGCGACGTGGCGCTGAAGCTCGCCATGCAGACGGTATACGGCGCGGCAAAGATGGCCCTCGAAAGCTCAAAGCACTTAGGCGAATTGAAAGACGAAGTCACCTCGCCCGGCGGCACGACCATCGCCGGCCTCTACGCCATGGAGCAGAAAGGCTTTCATGGCGTCGTCATGGACGCGGTCGTGAACGCAACGCGGCGCTCGCAGGAGCTGGGCAAGAGTTGATCTGAAAAGTTTGAAAATCGCCGAATCGGCGCCGGTCAAGATCACAAGCTTCGATCTTGACGGACGGCCAAGGTCATTGGCTATTTTCTTCGCCAGTTCCCCTGCGTGTCTTGAATGTACCAGCCCGGCCGGGCTTGATCGGACCAACTTTTGGCAAAGATGCTTTTGATCTTCGGCACGGATTCTTTGGGGATGCCATTCGCCTTCGCGATTTCAATGTAGAGCGCTTCGCGATCGTTGTTCTCAGCGTCGACCAACTGTTTGGTTTCGGCGCGTTCCTTCAGATTTAATCCATCGGAACTGCGGATTGCCAACAGGCCGTCCTGAGCGATGCCGATGCTGCCCTTGTCCATAAACGGTTTGATCGCCTCGCTGCGATTCTTGATCGAATCTTTGAGCGCGCGGATCGCCGGATTGGATACATTGATGTCGGCTTCCTGGGCGTGGGCGCGACTGATAAACGTCAGCGCGTAGCGGCTGCCAAGGCTGTCGATCAGCCGGCTTTGCGGCTGGCCTTTTTGCGGCGCTGGCTCGGTGGGTCCTCCCCAGGTTTCTTTAACGATTTGATCGGCCGCGCGCTCCACCGCCGCCGCCGGAAAATAGATGTTCACCGTCACACAGGCGCTCATTAGGAAAGCGGCGATCATCAAGCTTCTTTTCAACATGGTTCCTCCGTTCACTTGACCTCGATTTTGTCAGATTTTTTGATTTGTTGCAGCCGGCGGAGCAGCTCACCGAAACTTATTTCCTGGGTGTAGCTGATAATGTTGACGGTGGGGGGCAGCAGACTGCCGACCACGAGGAACTCCTTGCCATCGCGGCTTTCGATGCCGCGCAGCGTCAATTTGTCATTGCGCAGTGTGGCTTTGAAGCCGAGCTTGCTATAGCGAAAGCTGTCGAAAAATCCGGCGAGCCCGCCGTAGACGGCGCCGGCGTTTTCGCCGGAGCTTAGCACGGTAATCTTGTTCAGCGCTTCGACGCTGATGCGCTGCTCGGTGCCGCGATCGACGGAATGCAAGTCGGCGCGCAGTTGCGCCGGCTGCCCGTCGGTGATGACGAGATCGTTGATGCTGCCTTCGAGCACGCCGGAGATGCGGCCGAATGCAAACGTTTTCGAGGCTTGTTCGAGATTGACGTCGCGAATCGTGGTGTCGAGCTTGATCGAAGCCAAAGACGAAAAAGGGTCTTCAATTTCCAACTTGACAAGATCGATGCGCCCGCCGAACACCTCCGCGCGGATCGCGCCGCTCGTGCGCAGGACGCTGGCGCTGGCGGTGATCTGTGGGATCGACGCCGTCAGCGTGCCGCTGAAGCGCGGCCAGCCCAGTGCTTCGGTCAGCTCTTGGAGTTGCAGTTGTTTGCCCTCGGCGGCAAAAGTGAAATCCTTGGCGCTCTTGATGATGTCGGGCCAAAGCAGGTTGGCGAGCGCAAGGGTGCCGCCGTAGATCGTCAACACAATCGGTTGATGAAAGCGCAACCGGTTGTTCGATAATGATAAGCTGGTCCTGATCGGCGCCAAGCTGCGCGCCCCGAAGCGGGCCGACTGAATCGCGATGGTTCCCGGCTGAACTTCACTGCTGCTGCTTGCGGCAGATTCGGGATAGCGCGTTTGAAAAGGCAGCGCGAGGGCTATCGGACCGATCTGCCAATCGTTCGATCTGGCGCGCAGCTGCCCATTTCGCAACGACAGCTCTCCGGCGATGTTGAACGCGTCGAGGCTGCCTTGCAGCCGCGTTTGCAACGCCATCTCGCCGCCGACGATGATCTTGTCTAACAGCGGATAGCGTTGCTTGAAGGTGTCGCGCAGAAAGACATCGAAAAATCCGCCGGGAAGAAAAGCATCGCTGCGCAGCTCGGCGTTGAGCTGCGGTCTTTCGGTGAGCCGCTCGACGCTGCCGCGCAGTTGAATGTGGCCAACTCTGGCAATGGCGAGCTCGCAGCGGCGGCAATCGAGGCGATCGTTGCCGAAGGAGTAGTCCCCGTCGAATTCGAGAACCGGCTTCTGAGTTTTTAAATCGCCAAAAAACTTGCCCCACAGAACTTCGCCGCCGTCGATGTTGAGCTTGCTGCCGATGCTGATCAGATTTTTTGCCGGATTCATCGCGGCGCTAAAACTGCCGTTGAGCGCCAGATTCTCACCGACGCGCGCGCTGTCCGCGGCAGCGAATTTGGCATTGGCCAGTTGCAGCTGTCCTTCTATCCTGAGCGACTCGTTGGCCGGGTAGGCAAGTTTGCCATCGATGATAACCTGGCCGGCGCTGGCGCTGGTGCCGTCGCTGGTTTGCCCGCTCGTGCCGCGCAGCTGCACGCGCCCATCGAAGGTAACCGGCGACTGCGCCTTCCCAGCGAGCGTGCCACTAATGGCAATTTGCTCTGCGGCAAGACTGCGCCGCGCTGCTTTCCAGGCCAGCGCTTTCCCTTGCAGACGAATATCTTTGAGCTGGACAGCTGAAGCGGAAGCTTCCAAGGGAGCGTTCAGCTCCACCGGACCCAGGGAAAACTCGCCGGCTTCGACGCTCAAAGCAGCGCTACGCGCAACGCCTTTGATATCGAGCGCCTCGGCCGGGCCGCGCAGCATCAAATCGGCCTCGCCGAGGCCCTTGTAGCTCCATCGATTGAGCGGCGCCGGCAATAATGGCTTCAACGCTTCCCATGACAAGCCGCGCAGCGTGGTGCGCGCTTCCTGGACAATTATTTTATCGTGCAATATCAGCCGGCCGTCGGCTTCGCCGCTGCCGAGCTGGCTCGTCAGCTTCAGCGATTGGATAGCCAAGGATCGGTCGTTGGAAGCGTAGCGGCCGCTGGCCGTGAACTGTGCCGGGCCATCGCGCAATGGCAGAGCTCGCGGCGACAGCACGTTGGGGAAGCCGACCAGTTGCCCCTGCGCAGTAAAGCCGATTTCTTTGGCTTTGGCGTCGAAATCGAGGCGGGACTCCAAATGGCCGGTGACTTTCTTGGTGCCCAGGGCGAGCTCGCTCGCTTGCGCTGTGAAGCTGACCCAGGGCGCTTGTTTTTCCGGCGCGTGAATCAAAGCGTTGATCCGCAGGCTGCCCGGCGCCGCCTCGCTGGCTTTGCGCCGGTCAAAAAATTTGCGGGTTGTCTTGGCGCGCAGATGCACTTTTACCGTCAATTCGCGCAACGACCCGCTGAGCGCGACTTCGGCCTCGCTTGCGAGCGCCGGCACATCGGTTTTCAAAGTGATGCCACTCTGCGGTCCTAAGTTTAGGTTCTCGGCATCGAGAGTGATCTGCGGCAATTCGATCGCGTTGCCCTCCGCTATTTCTAAGACGACCGTGCCGTCTCGCACATTCAGTTGGCGGATCGCCGTCGTGATCTCGCCCTGTGCCGAAGACTTCATAAACTCTTCGAGATCAAGGCGAAGCACGGGTTTCTCCAATATAAGTTGGTGGATGCGATTGGCCATGACTTCCGCCGGATTGAGAAGCAGCGAAAGCCGCTCGCTATGCAGGCTAAAACCCGGTTTGGCGACGGCAACGTTGCCGGCAGTCACGCCGAACGGCCAGCGGAAACGCAGGTCGGTGAATTGAACCGCGGCGCCGGTGCGGGTGGCAAGCTCGGCCCGCAGCCAATCTTGGAATCGTTCGGATCGTAAAAATAAGCCCAGGCCGACAATCAGCAACGCCAGCAGCAAAATCGTGCTGAGCGCTCCGACCAAGGCCCGACGCACCCACCGGTCCATGCAAAAAAACTTACAACACTTTGATGATTGAACGAACTGCGAGCGTCAAATTGTCAGCCACAGCGGCGCACCTGCCGGGATGCCGTCGCATCACTGCGAAAAAAATTGACAACAGCTTTTTGCCTGGCGTATAACCCCAGGCCTAAGGGTTAGTACTTAGTGCGCCTTGGCGAACTCAACAGGGAAGGAGGGGATGCCGATGCGGGGCATTCACGATGAAGTCAGAGATGACCGCGGCAGCTAACCGCCCGTATCGGCTTTTGGTGTGGCAATGGGGGATTGCCCCTTAAAGATCAACTCAAACCGTTCCTTATCAGCGAACGACAAAAAAACGGGGGAAGGGAAGAATGATTCAGGAATTCAAAGACTTTATCAACCGTGGTAACGTTCAAAAATTTTACTTGACAACCTACGACACTTGTACTACTTTGGCCAAAAATTTGAGCTTAGCAAGGAATTTTCAGGAGGCAGAGAGATGCAGAAAAACAAATACCTGGCGCTATCGGCCGTGGGGTTTTTCCTGACAGGATGTGCAGGATTAACCAAGAACCAAGCGGCGATCGTGGGCGCTACGTTGTGCGGTGTTGGCGGCGCGGCAGGCGGCGCGGTGGCAGCGAATAACCGTATCGAAGGAAGCAAGCGCAACACCGGTGCCGCGGTTGCGATTGGCGCTGTTTCTGGAGCCGTGCTCTGCGGCGGCTTAGCTTATTTGTTGACGGAAGATCCGAAGCCGGCGGCCAAACCCGCGCCACCGCCGCCACCACCACCTCCTCCGCCTCCTCCCGCGCCCAAGAAACCCGCAGAGAAGCCTGCAGAAAAGAAACCCGCAGCGAAACCCGCAGCGAAACCCGCAGCGAAACCACCAGCGCCCAAAGTCGAGCGCACGATCATTCTCGACGATGTCTTGTTTGACTTCGACAAGAGCAACATCAAGCGCGAAGCCGGTGCTATCCTCGACTTCATGAACGAGAACAAAGACAAGAACGCTAACCTGTCCGGTCACACCGACAACGTGGGTAGCGACGCCTACAACCAGGCGCTGTCCGAACGTCGGGTTGCTTCTGTTAAGGATTATGTCAGCGGCAAAGGTGTAGCCGGTAGCCGGATCTCCGGCCAGGGCTTTGGCGAGAGCAAGCCGATCGCTGATAATAAGACTGCGGAAGGGCGGGCAAAGAACCGCCGCGTCGAAATAAAAGTTAACTAGTACCAGAGTCATTGGGTTCAGCACAATGCGGATGCCGGGCAAGGCAAGAATTATCCTCCTGGCATCCGCATTGTTATTTCCACAGTTGGTCCCCGCTCAGGTGATCAACTTCAAAGAGCTGCAAAATCAGATTCTGGGTTATAAGAGCTGGTTAGATCGGTTCGGTGCCGGTGGTTCCAGGTTTTGGACACGGCTCGATAGCAGCAAGCGGCCCCATCGCCTCTATGTCGGCGAAGCTTTCTTGAACGCCGACGACGGTGAAAAAGAAGAGTTCATCGAAATATTTTCGCGTTTCCTCGCCGGCCATCCCGATAAAAACATGCTGATCGATATCTACGATTCGTCGACAAACAAATATATCGGCGAGTACGGGTTCGGTGGCTTTCGGCTTTTTCCCACGCCTCGCTAGTTCCCGTTCCGATAGTTGATACTGCGATGACCGCAAAGCCGTCAGCGCTTTGCCGCTGAGTCGTTTTGCCTCAAGGGACACGGCCGTATTGTCGTTTCCACGCAACTGCTGCGCTTGAGCCATGAACAGACCCTCACCGCTCCGCTGCTATCGGTGATCTCGGTCAGGTAAGTTTAGGATATTCTTAGCACAACTGCGAAGTTTAGTGGTATGTAGACGCCAACAAATCTAATTTTTTATGGACTTGTCGGCTGGACTGCGCAGCGATGCGCGCACGATCTTCTCGGCGGCGTTAGCGGCCGTCGACCCGGCTGCTGCGCTGAAGCGGCAGGTCACGCGCGTTGGCGATCGTTTGCAGATTGCCGGGCGGTGGATCGATCTTGCCCAGGTCGGGCATATTTCGGCCGTCGGTGCCGGCAAGGCCTCGGCCGGAATGGCACTGGCGATCGAAGCCATCTTAGCCGACAAGGTCCCTGAGGGGCTGGTCATCGTCAAGGACGGCTATGGACAAGCGACGAGCAAAATCCGCGTGGTCGAAGCGGGTCATCCGGTTCCTGACGCGCGCGGCGTCGACGCTGCCAATGAAATCATCGAAATGGTGCGCGCCGCCGGGCCAGACGATCTGGTCCTGTGTCTGCTTTCGGGCGGCGGCTCGGCCTTGCTCAGTGCTCCGGCCGAAGACATTTCGCTCGCCGACAAGCAACGCGCCACCGAGCTGTTGCTGCGCTGTGGCGCGACGATCCAAGAGATCAACGCGATCCGCAAACATGCTTCGCAAATAAAAGGCGGCCAGCTGGCGCGATTGGCCAGACCGGCGCGGCTTGTTTCGCTGATTGTTTCCGATGTCATCGGCGATCCGCTCGATGCCATTGCTTCGGGTCCGACGGCTCCTGACCCGACGACGTTTGCCGATTGCTTGGCGGTCATCGACCGTTACAGTTTGCGCCAGGCGATGCCGGCAGCGCTGATCACGCGCTTCGAGGCGGGACAGCGCGGCCAAATCGACGAAACGCCGAAGCCGGGAGACGCGGTGTTTGCCGGCGTGCAGAACGTTATCGTCGGTAATAATCGCGAGGCCGTGCTGGCCGCCGAACAGAAGGCGGTGGCGCTCGGCTATCGCACCCTGGTGCTCAGTGAGCCGGTGCAAGGCGAAGCGGCACAGGCCGGGCTGGCGTACGCGGCACTGTGCCAAAAGGTCGCGGCGACGGGTGCGCCCGTGGAGCGTCCGGCCTGCGTTCTTAGTGGCGGTGAAACCACAGTGACGGTGCGCGGCCATGGCCGCGGCGGCCGCAACCAAGAGTTTGCTACCGCGGCGGCAACTGCCATCGCTGGGTTGCCTAACGTTGTGATCTTGAGCGGCGGCACCGATGGCGGCGACGGGCCGACCGATGCAGCCGGCGCCATCGTTGACGGCGCCACCATCGCGCGCGGTAAAGCGTTGGGGCTCGATGTCGCCAGCTTCTTGGCAAACAATGACACTTACCACTATCTCAAAGCAGTCGACGAGCTACTGATTACCGGGCCGACGCTTACCAATGTTATGGATGTGCAGGTCATGCTGATCGGCTGACAACGGTAACGCGATCTGTCACCTAGACAATTTTCAGCTCAAAGTGTAAATTCGCCCCACAACGGCGGTCATGGCGAAAGCGAAATACATAGTCGTCGAAGGGCCCATCGGTGTCGGCAAGACCAGTCTTGCCAAAATGTTGGCGAATGAGTTTCAGGCGCGGACGATCTTCGAGCGCGTGGAAGAGAACCCGTTTCTGCCAAAATTTTATCAGTCGCGCGAGACCTACGCCTTCCAGAACCAGACCTTTTTTCTGCTCAACCGCTATCAGCAGCAGATGGAGTTGAGCCAGCAGGACCTGTTCAATCAGAACACGGTTTCTGACTACCTGTTTGCCAAGGACAAGATCTTTGCCAGCCTGACGCTAAGCGCCGAAGAGCTCAGCCTTTACCAGCAGATATATGCGCTGTTGAACGCCCGGGTGCCGAAACCGGACCTGGTCGTCTACCTGCAAGCGCGGCCCGAAGTGCTTTACAAGCGGGTCAAAAAAAGGGATAAGAAATACGAGCGAAGCGTAACCTTCGAATACCTGACAGAGGTGGCGCAGGCGTACAATCAGTTCTTTTTTCGCTATGATGAGACGCCGCTCCTGGTCGTCAACACCTCTGAGATCGATTTCGTGGCAAGCAGCAAGGATCGGGCTGACTTGATCAAAGAAATCAATAGTATGGGTTCGGGGACGCAGCATTATATACCGCTTGGATCCAAGTAATCTGGACCGAGACGGATGCCAACAGGCGCACTTTAGAGAGACCATGGGGTCTCCCTGCCGATATTGGCCTTCCGGTTCGTTCCGGAGGGCTTTTTTGTTTTAGGGGGATTGATGGCCGACAAAGTGACCGTGCCAGAGATTGTCCGGAAGAAACAGCGCGGCGAGAAAATCACTTGCCTGACCGCCTACGACTACTCCTTTGCGCGTATTCTGGACGACGCAGGCGTCGACATGCTCCTGGTTGGCGATTCTCTGGGCTGTGTTGTGCAGGGGCACGCCAACACCTTGCCGGTGACCATCGATGAGATGATCTATCATACGCGCTTGGTCGTGCGCGGCCGTAAAAGGGCGCTGGTTATCGGTGACATGCCGTTTCTTTCCTATCAGGTGAACAGTGAAGAAGCGCTGCGCAACGCCGGACGTCTACTGCAAGAAGGCGGCGCGGAGGCGGTCAAACTGGAAGGCGGCGTGGCGATGCGCGAGACCATCGCCAAAATCGTCGCGGTGGGCATACCGGTCATGGGCCATGTCGGGCTGACGCCGCAATCGGTCCACAGCTTCGGCGGCTACAAAATCCAGGGTAAAGAAAAAAGCCAGCGCGAGGCCGTGCTGCGGGACGCGTTGGCGGTGCAAGAGGCGGGCGCCTTTTCGATTGTGCTCGAAGGCATGCCGCTCGATTTGGCTAAAGAAATCACCGAGCGGTTGACTATTCCTACGATCGGCATCGGCGCCGGCGTCCACTGCGACGGCCAGGTTTTGGTGATTCACGATATGCTGGGATTGTTCGATGATTTCCGGCCGAAATTCGTCAAAAGGTATGCTGAGCTCAAAAATGTCATGAACGGCGCGGTCAAAGAATTTATCGGCGAGGTGCGCGAGCAGAAATTTCCGGCACAGGAGCACTCGTTCAAATGAGAGAAGCACAAGAGATTGGGGTGATGGAGTCTTGGAATGGTGGAGTGATGGGTTCGGATCGAGAAACCCAATACTCCAATACTCGATCACTCCAACTTATCCCGATGCAGGTTATCGAGCGCATCGCCGACATGCGCGCCTGGAGTGAAGCCGAGCGGCGCGCGGGCCGGCGGATTGTCTTTGTGGCGACCATGGGCGCGCTGCATGAGGGCCATCTCACACTGGTGCGCGACGCGCGCCGGCGCGGCGACCGCGTGGTGGTGTCGATCTTTGTTAATCCGATGCAGTTCGGCCCCAAGGAAGATTTCACGGCTTACCCGCGCGACCTCAAACGCGACCAAGCGCTCTTGGAAGGCGCAGCAGTGGACGTGCTTTTCTTTCCCGCGGCGGCGGAAATTTATCCCGCCGGGTTCCAAACCCATGTCGAGGTGGAAAATGTCAGCCTGCCGCTATGCGGTGCGGTAAGGCCGGGCCATTTCCGCGGTGTGGCGACCGTGGTGACCAAACTTTTTAACATCGTCAAACCGCACGTCGCGATCTTTGGCGAAAAGGACTACCAGCAGCTCCAAGTGATTCGCCAATTCGTCCGTGACCTAAACCTCGACGTCGACGTCGTCGGCCACCCGATCGTGCGCGAGAAGGACGGCCTGGCGATGAGCTCGCGCAACGCCTATCTCAGTGCCGAGGAACGGCAAGCCGCTTTGTGCCTGTCCCGCTCGCTGTGCCGCGCCGAGCGCATGGTGCGGCGCGGTGAGACGTCGGCGCAGAGGCTGCTCGAAGCGGTTAGCTCCGAGATCGAGCGGGAACCGCTGGCGCAGATCGAGTACGCCAAGCTCTGCGACGCCGACACGTTGGCCGACCTCGAATCGGTCCAACACAAGGCGCTTGTCGCCCTCGCCGTGCGCGTTGGCAAAACCCGCTTGATCGACAATCGTCTGCTACAACGTTAAACTCCCAGCGTGACAGAAGACGCGGCGATAAAGCCCAAACAGCGCTGGACCGAAAGGCTGCGCGCCTATTTTCTTTCGGGGCTACTGGTTTTCCTGCCGGTGGCGATCACCCTCTGGTTTCTCGGCTGGGTCATCGAGCTGCTCGACAGCGTGTTGGCGGTCATGCCGGATGCGTTCCATCCGAACACCTATTTGCCGGGGCCGGTGCCGCGTCTTGGCGCCGTGGTGACGCTGCTGCTGATTCTGTTTCTCGGTGTGCTAACCCGGGGAGTGGCCACGCGCCGTGTTCTTGCTGCGTGGGACAACGTTCTCAGCCGGATTCCGGTGGTGCGCGGTATCTACAGCGCCGTGCAAAAACTCGTGCAGACCTTTCTCGGCCAATCGCAGACCAATCGTCAAGTGGTCATGATCGAGTACCCGCGCAAGGGCATTTTTACTGTCGGCTTTGCCATGGGGCGTGCCTGGCACGAACTGGAAAAACCCAACGAAGCGGCTTTGATCAATGTTTTTATTCCAACGACACCCAACCCAACCTCGGGGTTTTACCTGCTAGTCCCGAGCAATGAGGTCTCAGCGCTCAACATGAGCATGGAAGAGGCGCTCAAATTGATCACCTCCGGCGGCCTGATCACACCGGACGACAAGAACCGTGGCAACGGCAAATAAGGAAGCCGCTGACGGCGAAAAGACGATCTGCGTCAACCGCCAGGCCCGGCATAACTATTTTATCGACGAGACCTACGAAGCCGGCCTGGTGCTGGTCGGCAGCGAGGTCAAATCGCTGCGCGACGGCAAGGCTAACCTCGTCGACAGCTACGCGCAGATTCGCAAAGGCGAAGCCTTTTTGCTCAATGCCCACATCAGCCCCTACGACGCGTCGAGCCAGTTCAACCACGAGCCGGCGCGCAGGCGTAAATTGCTGCTGCACGCGCGCGAGATCGAACGGTTGACCGGCAAAACCAAAGAGCGCGGCCTGACGCTGATTCCGCTCAAAATGTACTTTAAAAACGGCCGCGCCAAAGTCGAGCTTGGCCTGGCGCGCGGCAAAAAACTCTACGACAAACGCGAGACGCTGAAGCGCAAAAATGCCGAGCGCGAAGTCGAACGGGCGATCAAGGTCCGATAGCTAACTTTTCTTCTGCAATTCCTTCCGCGCAGGTTGTCTCCCGCCAAGGGTACGCAAAAGAGTCGGAGTATCTCCCGCAAAGGCGCGAAGGCGCAAAGGGTCGGATAGTTTCGGATAAACCTTTAATAGGACAGTTATTATTTCCTCCGAACTTTGCGGCTTAGCTCACCCTAAACAGGGTGGCCGGTTTGCTCCGTAACGGTGGCCGATTTCGATCGGAACGGGTGGCCGTTTTGCAGCGGAATCGCTGGCCGGTTTGGCACGGAATACGCACCTGACACTCAAGTTTCCCCGCATACCCTTGACCCCGCTCTGGAAAGCAGTTAACGTAGTGACATCACTACAAGTAAGGCGAGTTCAATGCAAATGGGATTGAGAGAAGCCAATCAGCGATTTTCCAAAGCGATCAAGGCTGTGAAATCGGGCAAGGATGTAGTTCTAACCGAGCGCGGCAAGCCGATCGCCGTGATCAAGCCGTTGGCGATCGAGGAAGATGCGCGTGCCACCCTGCGCCGATTGGAAGTGGAGGGAGTCCTACGGTGCGGCCCCAAGAGTGAAAGACCCATGCCCACAGGGCGCTCGCCTGTGCGTATGAAGGGTAAATCGATCGCCCAGACAATCAGCGAAGAGCGCGACGAGCGATGAGTCTTGCCTACTTCGATACCAGCACCCTGGTCAAGAACTACGTCCAAGAAGCCGGTTCGACACAGGCTCGACAATTGCTCGCTGCTTACGAATTTCTTTCCTCAGCGATAACCCCGATCGAGCTCCATTCGGCCGTGCAACGGCGTTATCGACAAGGCGAAATCACGAGGCCAAACTATCATGCGATCCTGGCTCGCGTAAAAACCGACCGATCATATTGGCAGTTAGTCGAAACGGTGCCGCAAGTTTTGACCAAAGCCGAAGACACAGTTGTAAAGTATAGTGTCCGAACGCTGGATGCCATTCACCTAGCCTCCGCGCTTATGATACAGCATTCGCTCGGTACGCCATTGCCATTCGTTAGCGCCGACGAGCGCCAGCTCGCGGCGGCGCGCCGTTGTAAGCTCCAGACGATCGCCGTGCTTTAGGGTCCGCTCGCGCCGCGGCTTTCATGTGCGTAAAAGACTCCCGACCCCTTTTCCGTCACCTGGCACAACAATATCGCCGACAACGTAACCTGTTCTCAGCTAGGCCACCGACTTCGCCAAAGTCGAGCTTGGCCTGGCGCGCGGCAAAAAACTCTACGACAAACGCGAGACCTTGAAACGCAAGATGGCGCAGCGCGAAGTCGAGCGCTCGATCAAGGTCCGGTAGGGAATCGGCGATGTGTTTTCGCAAGCCGGCTTCGCCCAGTGCGAAACGTATTTCATTGCAATCAACGGGAACTTTTGATTGGATTGAATGGTTTTACGTTGCAAGGAGGTTACTCATGAGAATCAGACTTTTATCTACTCTGGTCGCGTGCCTGATGGTGCTCGCGGCCCATGTCGCCCATGCGGACGACATCACAATCACGAAAGAGGCTTTGCAAAAGCAGCTGGGCAAAGCCGACGTGGTTGTGGTGGACGTGAGAACTGGAAAGGACTGGGGGGCCAGCGAGCACAAGATCAGCAAGGCAGTGCGCGTGCCGCAGGAAAACGTGGCTACGCTGACGAAAAAGCACAAGAAGGAAACGACCTTCGTATTTTACTGTGCTTGACCCGACGAATTTACAAGTGCCCGTGCGGCACAACAACTGCGCGACGCCGGTTTTGCTAAAGCATATGCTCTCAAGGGAGGTTGGCATGAATGGTTCAGAGCCAAGCTTCCGGTCGATCCCAAATAGTCGGTAGCACGAGCGGGGCCGAGGTGCATTTGCCTCGACGCCCCGCTCGATCTCTAGCTTCGACACATAGCTGCTGCGCAACGGTTAGTCGGGCTGGGCGTTTCTTCCACCATTTTAGGCCTAGCAAAAATCTCCTCGACCTATGGCTGTCGCTGCCGTCATCGCCATCGGGAGCGGGTTAGCGTTTGCGCTCTCACCTGCGTCTCTCACAGTCTTGGGCAATTTGGTCGGCAGCACGGGCGATAGATTTCTTCTAGTTATCGTGCTCGCCGCCGTCATGCACGCTTGCACCGCGGTCACATACGGTCGGGCTGCGCGGCTTTTTCCCGGCCCGACGAGCGAGTCGCGGCTGATCGGCAGCTTGTGTGGCGAGCTCGCCGGGGCGGCGCTGCCATTGATGGCGCGCTGGCCCATGGCTGTGGTTGGATCGACCGCTTTGCTGGTGACCGCAGGCTACACGTTCAACGAAGTATTTGTCCGCTGGTTTCCCAATCTGGGTTTTTCGTTTTTGCTGCTTGCTTGCCTTGCCGTCATCAATCTAGCGAACGAAAGAATCTGGATCATATTCCAAGGGACGTTTCTGGCAGTGGCCATGCTCGGCTTACTGACGTTGGTCGCGGTTGGTTTGCTGATGCCCGCAACGCCGTTGGCAGAGACCCCGGCTGTGGTGCCCAGTCACAGCTCGATGGCGATCGGTGTCAACGCCTTTTCCCTATTCCTCGGATTTGACCTGGCAGTTTATCTAAGCCACTCCTGGCGACCGCCGACGGTATGGTGGATCGCCGGGCTCATGCTATCGGCGATCGGCTTATTGCTTTGGGGATGGGTGTCGGCTCAGCATGTTGCCGCGTTGCGTCTCGCGGAAAGCAGCCTGCCGCATATGCTCGTAGCCAAAACGATTTTCGGCGAGCACGGCCGTTGGCTCATGGGTAGCGTGGGAATCGCCGGAACCTGCGCCGCGGTGAACCTGCTGTTTCGCGGCACTACGCAAGCGACCCTCGCCGTCGCTGGCAGCGTTGCGCGCTCAAAGTGGGTCGCGAGTCGCTGGAGACGAAAACTGCCCACCCTCGTGTTGGCCGCGTTGGTTGCTGCCATGTTCGGTACCGGCATGGGCGGCGAGTCGATACTCGACGCATGGCTCGCCGGTAGTCTTTGGTTATGGCTCGCGAGCCACGCGGTGCTGCACGCGGCGCTGATCGTGCAGAGGCTCGCTCCTGAGCATCGGCCCGTAAAAGCGGTTTCTGCTTTCGCTCATGCCTACATCGCGCTCGTAATCATTGGCGCCGTACTGCTAGGCGCCCTGATGTTATCGCCCGCGCCGCGCCAGCAAATTGTTTTCATGACAGTGGTAGGATTGGGCACTGTTATTCTTGTCTATCTCTATCGACGCTACCCAGGTGTGTGACCAAGCAGTCACGGCGTCGATTCCCCAGCCACTACAAGTTCTGCTTGTTGTTTCAGGCGCGGCAAAGTTACACAACGAAAATAATTTTTTCAGAGGTCACTCAACGCGGCGCGGCTCTCCGGGCTGCGGAGTCTACTCGCCAATCGATTCGAGCAGCCAAGTCGCCTCTTCCCTTGTAAAATCACGGTGGTCGTTGGCGCGGGCGATGCGGTTGAAGCGCGAATCGGGGATCCAGCAGTGGCGCATGCGCCTTTCCGGGTCGGCGTGCAGATCGGCGAGGAAGGCGTCGAGTTTGCTGGCCACTTGGAGCCAGCGCGCGGTATCGTTGGGATAAGAGCGTTTGATTGCACCGTAGAGAGACAAGTAGGCGGCGTTGGCCGCGTCGGGCGCGGTGATGATGCCGTCGATATCGCGGGCGTCGGCGTGCTGAGACAAGCCCATGGTGTGAAACCAATCGCTAGGTTTGATCTGGTGGGTGGCAAACGATTCAAGCTCCACTGCGTTCATGAAACTCCTTGTTAAAGAAATTAATGATACACGATCACACGAGCGCGCCCACGGCGCGCTTGCGACGACCTCATCGTTAGTGGGAACAAATAAAATGATGCCATATTTTTTCTCTCAATTCCAGACTGGCTTGATAGGAATGAGAGCGCGAGGTAATGTCCATGCTCTATGAAGTCTGCGCAAAGAACGATCTGGTTAAGTTTATTCCTCTCGCTAGGTTTTTTGTGCCTGGTGAGACCCGGCTTTTCGGCGGACAAACTGCGGGTCAGCAATTGCTACATCGGCGGGGCGATCTTGCCTTTGTGGCTTGCTCAGGACGCAGGGTTCTACGCTCGTGAGGGGCTCGACGTCGAGCAAATCTGGATTCAAGGCAACCCCTCCGTGGCTTCGCTCGTGTCTGGCGAAATCGATCTGGTCTATTGCATTCCGCACAACGTGATCGGCGCCATCGCCGGCGGCGCCGACTTGCAATTCATCGCCAGCATTTACAATCGCATGCAATATCGCATCGTCGCCGCGCCGGGCATCGACAAAGTCGAACAGCTCAAAAACAAGTTGCTCGGCATCGCGCGCATCCATGATGTCTCGCACTTCTACGTGCGGTTGGCGTTGAAAAAATTTGGCATGAATGCCGATCAGGACGTGCGGGTGATTTCTACCGGCGGCCAGGCCGATCGCTCCCTGGCGCTGAAAAATGGCCGGGTAGCGGCGACGATTCTGAATCCGGCCTTTGCCATGAGCCTGGAAAAAGACGGCTTTAAAACTATTCTCGACATAGAGAGTCTCAATTTCCCCGTGGTCGGCAATATGAGCGCGATGCGCCGCCAGTTTTTGAAAGAGCGTCGGCCGGTGGCGGTGCGCTTTGTTCGAGCGCTGGCGGCGAGCGTGAAAAAGATTCAAGAAGATCCGGAGTTGAGCAAGAAAGTTTTGGCCAAGTACCTGCGTCTGCAAGACAAGGCGCTGATCGAAGAGAACTACCGTTTCAACTCAGGAAAATTCTTAGAGCCCTACCCGACGATCCCAATGGATGGGTTGCGCTACGCTATTGATTCATTGGTCCCAACGGTGCCGGCGGCGAAGAATTTGAAAGCGGAGAACATCGTCGATTTGAGCATTATGGCCGACGCGGGGAAATAGAGACAAGGATGAATTATGAAAGCCGAAGGATGAATTTCGGACAGGGTCTGTTTTCCGCTTTCATAATTCGTTTTCTATTTCGCGAAGAGCTTCTTGGTCCAGCCCGAATCTTCCAGCTTTTTGATCACGCTCTTATCGACCATCGTTTTGGCCTCGAACTTCGCCAAGTCCGGTTGGTCTTCGGCCATCATATTCGTCTGTCCTTCTAGCTGCGTGATCGAGACGTAGGGTGGGACATCGGTCTGAGTCGCTAAGGTGTTCCATGCTTCTTCGAGGTCGACGTCATTGGTGTTGCGGGTGTATTTGCTGACGATCTGTTTGGCGCCGCGTTTCTGAGTGAAAATAAATCGAATCGATTCCAGCCAGGCCATGAAGTTGTGATCAAGCGAGCAAGCCCGGTCTTCGAGGTTGAAGCGCCGGCGCCTTACGGATAAGTTCGGCTTCAAATCTTCGCCCGAGGAGATCCGCGATGGTCCAATACTCTCCCAAACTAACCTTCGGTCCCGAAAGCGCCGACTGGCAAGAGCGACTGAACACCGAGCGCATGCGCACGCAGCGCGTGGCGCGCGCGCAGGCGATCATGAAAAAACATGGCGTCGCCGCGCTGCTCGAAGCCAATCATCATAATATTCGCTATCTCACGGCGCTGCGCGGTTTTGTTTATCCGATGTGCCGCTACGTGTTGTTTTTCGCCGAGCACGATCCGGTGATGTACGAGCACAATGGCTACTATCATCAGATGCCGGATCAGTGCCCATGGATCAAAGAGTGGCGGCCGGCGCACTCGTGGCTTTCCGGCGCGCCGGGGCCGGAAGCCTGCGCCGATGAGGCGAAAGCTTTTGCCGTCGAGATCAAAGCCGAGCTAGAAAAGCGCGGCTTGCTCGGGGAGAAATTGGCCTTGGGCAGTTTCGACGGCAACGCGCGCGAGGCGTTAATGAACGCCGGCGTCAAAAATATCGTCGACTCGCGCAACATCATGCTCGAAGCGCGCATGATCAAGAACCAAGACGAGATTGCTTGCCTGAAAACCTGCGCTGCCATGGTCGATGGCGTTTGGTATCGCGTTTGGGAAAACCTGAAGCCGGGCATCCGCGACACGGACCTGATGCGCATCGCATCGGCAGCCGGCTTTGCAATGGGCTTGGAAGGGCCGGTGCCGGGCGGTTGGCGCACCGGACCGACGACGTTCGATCGCGGCCCGCATGCGACCGGCCGGGTGATTCAATTTGGCGACATGGTTTACGGCTCCTACTGCGGCGCGACCTACATGGGCTACGGCAGCTGCACCTATCGGACTTTCATCGTCGGCCGAAAACCGACGGCGAAGGAACAAGACTGGTACAAGCAGGTGCGCGAGCGCTTGGATCTCGTCATCTCCGAAATCAAGCCGGGCAAAACCACGGCGGATGCGGCCAAACATTTCCCGCCGGCGACCAAGTGGGGCTACAAGAGCGAAGTCGAAATACTCGCCAGCGAAATTGGCCACGGCATCGGCCTCGGCACCAACACCGGCTACGATATTCCGATCATCAACCGTTTGTGGTCGTTCGACCATCCGCAAGTTTTCGAAGAAGGCATGACCCTCGCCGTCGAATCGCGCGAAGGCGAAACCCGCGTCGGCGGCGCGCGGCTGGAAAACATGTTGGTGGTGACCAAGAACGGCGCCGAGATTATGGATTACTTTCCGCGGGATGAGGTGCTAATGGCGCCGCGCTGAGCGGGAAGTTTTCTCGAGGTCGCAAAGGCAAAATCGCGCTCTGAGTTGTCAGAGCCTTGGACTCTGTTTCGTTGTGTGCGCGGCAACATCGCCGATCGCTACACCGTGTGCGCGATCGCGCGTTGCAAGCGAACCGGATCCGTGGAAGATTAGCCGGGTCCCGATATGCCCGTCAAAATTCTCGACCATATCACGGTAGTCGAATGCGCAACGTTCGTCACTGGTCGGTACGCGACCGCGCTGCTCGCCGATCTCGGCGCGCGGGTGATCAAGATCGAATCGCCGCCGGAGGGCGAAACCAATCCCGGTTTGATTTACTGCTCGATCTCCGCCTTTGGCCAGACCGGCCCCTACGCCAAAAAGCCGGGCTTCGATACGTTGGGGCAAGCGATGAGCGGCTTGTTGAGCTTGCTCAGCGATTCGAGCGATCCCAAGGTTATGGGCATGGCGCAGGTGTGTTTTTGGCAAGTCAGGCCATCACCGGTCATATGATTTTAGGGATTGTCGCAACAATGAAGAGTTCGGTGACGAGCTTCCCCCTTTGGAAAAGGGGGATTGAGGGGAATTCGTCTTACGCGTCTCGAAGAAAATCCCCCCTTCCCCCCTTTTTCAAAGGGGGGTTAATTGGGATTTTAAGCGCAACGCTCTTTAGTTTTCTGACCGCGCTGTTTTCTTCGATGGCGTTGGCCCAAGACAAACAAACCACCACGCCGGATATTTTTCGCCAGTTCTCCGAACATGTCGTCAAGATCGAAGTGGTCGAGACCGGCTCGGCGGCCAAGGCGACCATCGGCACCGGTTTCTACGCCGACGCTGCCGCGCGCATTGTCACCAACTATCACGTGGTTTCAAAGCTGATCCATTCGCCGGAGCGCTACCGAATTGAGATTACCAACACCGGCGGGCAGACCAGTCAGGCGACCGTGCTGGGCGTCGACGTCGTCTACGATCTCGCGGTGCTGCACGCGCCGCGCGCGCACAAGGGGTTTTTGCAGTTGGCGCCGATTCAGATTCAACAGGGGACACGGCTCTATTCGCTGGGCCATCCGCGCGATCTCGGTTTGACGATTGTCGAAGGCACCTACAATGGTTTGCTGCAGCACACGCTCTATCCGAAAATTCTCTTTAGCGGTTCGATCAATCCCGGCATGAGCGGCGGTCCCACAGTGACGCAGGCGGGCTCGGTGGTCGGCATCAATGTCAGCACTCAGGGCGAACAGATCAGTTTCCTAGTGCCGGTGGAGCGGGCGATTGCGCTGTTGGAGCGCACGGCCAAAGTCGACAGCCGGACGGCAGCGAGCTTTCTGCCGGAGGTCGGCCGGCAGATCCACGCTTATCAATCCTCCTACTTGGCAAAGACCTTCGTCGGAGCTATGCCAACGCTGGCGCTGGGTCCCTATGAGCTGCCGACCAAACCGGCGCCGTTTTTCCGCTGCTGGGCCGACGCGGTGCGGCGCAAGGATCTGCCCTATGCGGTGGTGAACCACGATTGTTCCACCGATGACTATATTTTCGTCTCGGCGGAGCAGTCCTCCGGCATCGTGCGCTTCAATCATCAACTGTTGTCGACCGGAGAGCTCAATCCCATGCGGTTTTTTTCACTGTACGGGGGGCAGCTTCAGGCCGGCAAAATCGGCATGATCGGCAACGAAGAAGAAGTCACTTCGTTTCGCTGTGAGACGCGCAATGTCGCTCTGAGCGGCGGTAAAGTGCGCAGTGCGCTGTGCGCGCGCCAGTACATCAAACTGCCGGGCTTGTTCGATGCCATGCTGCGGGTGGCGCCGGTGGGGTCGCGCAACGCCGGCTTGATTTCGACGTTGAGCCTGTCGGGCGTGAGCTACGATAACGTCGAAGCGCTGGCGCGGCGTTACCTGGAGGCGATCAAATGGCGCCGCTAGGATACATCGAAATCCTCGATCCCAAAGGCCGCGTCAGCGTGCGCCACCCGATCGATGCGTTTCCGGTGACCATCGGACGCGGCTACACCAATCAAATCATTCTCGACGATCCCTACGTTTGTCCGGAGCATGTGACGATCACGCAAAGTGAGATGGGTCGTCTGGTCGTCGACGATCTAGGCAGCGTCAACGGCTTGCGCACGGCGGACGATGGCAAAACGGTCAAAAATCTGCCGCTCCACTCCGGCGGCAAGTTTCGCATCGGCCACACCACCCTGCGTTACTGCACGGCGGTGACGCCGGTGGCGGCGACGCAGATCGATCGCATCGATCTGTTTTCCCGGCTGGCTTCTCCGTATATCGCTCTGGCCGCTGGAGTGGTCGTGCTGCTGGCATTGGCGTTGGACTTCTTTCTCGCCAACATCGATCGCGTGACCGTGCTGCGCGTGATCACCGAGCCGTTGGTAGCGATATCGATGATGGCCGTGTGGGCCGGTATCTGGTCCTTCGTTAGCCGAATCGTTTTCGGCCGCCTCTATTATGCGCAGCATTTTCTGATCACCTGCGCCGCGATGCTGGTGTCGTTATTCTTTAACGAGAGCTCCGAATGGTTGGAGTTCTTAGTGCCCAACAGCCACGCCGTTTGGGCGGCATCGGTATTTGGCTCGGCGGCGATCCTTGCCGTCAGTGTTTTCGCCCATCTGAGCTACGCCTCGGGGATGCGCTGGACCTCACGCCTTTACGCCGGGTTACTCGTCAGCATGGCGGTGATCGGCGTCAGCGCGATTACCGAGTATGCCAACCGCGAGAAGTTTAGCACCGTGATGGAATACTCCGGGGTGGTCAAGCCGATGGACGCGCGCTTTCTGCCGGCGCGATCGCTGGACCAGTTCATGAGCCGCACGGCACCGTTGAAGAAGGAGCTCGACCAGCTGCTGCAAAAAGCCCAGACGACGCAGCGCTAGTCGGTATCCGCTGAAACCCCTCCAGCGAAGGCGTCAGAGTAACGCTTCCTTTGGTTTGACTTGGACGGGGGCTCTGGCTAGGTTGCGAGGTTATCGATCGTTCAAGGCTTCAAAGATTCATTAGTTCAAGGGGAACGCGATGATTTTTGACGTTGAAATAAATTCCGCAGCCCATTATCCGGCTGAGCGAGTTCCCGGGTTGATCGAACTGGCCGAGCAAGTCGGCTTTGGCGCATTCTGGAAGGGTGAGTCGAATAGCACCGATCCGTTCGTCATGCTCTCAGCAGTGGCGAGCCGCACCAAACGGATCCAGCTCGGCACGGCGATCTATCATATCTACGGCCGCAGTCCGGTCACTCTGGGCATTCAATCGGCGACGCTGCAGGACCTATCGGGCGGGCGCTTGCTTTTGGGATTGGGTGTTGCCAACAAGGCGATCGCCGGCTGGCACGGCGGCGTGTTCGATCGCCCATTGAAACGCGCCCGCGAGTACATCGATGTCGTGCGCAAGGTTGCCGCCGGTGAGCGCACCGAGTATGAGGGCGAAATCTACAACACCGGCACGCGTTTTCAGCTCTCATGGAAGCCGAGTTATCCCAACGTGCCAGTCTATCTCGCCGGCCTCGGCCCGCAGATGACCAAACTAGTCGGCAAAATTTCCGACGGCATCGTTATCAACATGGCGACGCCGGCGAAGGTAAAAGAAATTGTCGCGCGGGTGCACGAAGGGGCGCGCGAAGCCGGGCGCGACCCGAGCAAGATCGAAATCGTCGCCAAGTCGCGCGTCTCGCTCAATGCCGACAAACAGAAGGCGCGCGAGAAGCTGCGCCAGGTGCTGACGTTTTACAACATCGCCGATCATTACAGCGACATGCTGCGCGGCATGGGCTTTGACAAAGAAGTGAGCGCGATCCATGAGGCGTTTCAAAAAGGCGGTTTCAAAGCTGCCATGGGCGCGTTGACCGATGAGTATATGGATAAGCTGCCGGTGGTGCCGGCGAGCGACGTGCGTGAGATCAAAGAGCGCATGAAGGCCTTCGAAGAAGTCGGCGTGACGCGCATGGTGATACCCTACGTGCCGGTCGTCGACCCGGTGGAGGATGCACGCCATTTCTTCGAAGCGTGGGGACGCGCGTAGCAGAGCGGTTTCGAGTTCCGGGTTTAGGGTTTCGAGTCGACTCGGAGATCGGTTGAAACGAATTCCAACGGCTAGACAACCGGCAGTAGCCAAAATGAAAGGGGCGCGGTGATCTGCACGCCTTTTTTTATCGCGCTTGAACGGAACTATTTTTTCTCTAGATGGAGCACGCCTCTTTGCGTGTCGATGTCCATGCGGAAGTTGGCGAGAAAGTCGAGTCCGAGCAGGCCGGCGATGCGGCTGTCGGTCTGAATGTCGTGAATGGCGGCGGTAAGGTTCTTAATTTCGATGCCGCCGACGGTAATCGAATCCAGGCTCACGAGCGGCGCTTGAATGGTGCCGTTGGCGGTTTGAAAGGGGGCGGGGCGCTGAGCGCGGCCGGCGTCGATGTTCAACTCTTTCGCCGTGGCGCTCGATATCATGGTGTAGCTGGCACCGGTATCGACCACCAGTTTGGTGGTCGTCTTGCGGTTTAACGTGGCGTCGACTACCACCACGGAGCCCTGCTTCTCAAAGGGAATCGAGGCTTTGGTTTTAGGTGGAGGCGGCGCAGGGGTTTTGTTTTCCGGAGCCTGATAGCGGTCGGTGCGCTGGCGAAATTTTTCCGGGATGTTGTGCTGGTTATCGGTGAAATGAACGTTGCCTTGATCGTCGACCCAGCGATAATACTCTGCCGCGCCGGCCAACGTTGGGCCGAAAAGGAGTAAGAGGAACAGCGGAAGCGCTAGGATCATACGAGCCTCCTATATCATATCGGCCACGGCTTCAGGAAGATTTAACGTTTCTTTCCGCGGCGCGCGCCGACCTGCAGTTTGACGATGCATTGGGATGCACTGCGGGGGCTGCAAGGCAAATCCTCTTGACAATTTTCGGGTGAGGTCCATACTTTGAGTTTGCTATGGGCCAACTTGTTCAACTCGCGGAAAAACATCAAGCGCGCCGGCGCCGCTCCGAGAAGGAGCACTGCGTGCAGTTGCTCGAAGGCAGCCTAAAAAAAAGCATCGCCGACTATTTCTCCTCGCCGCGCGCTGAACGTTCGATGCGCGCGACGCAAATTCGCAAGCTCAGCGAAATACTCGAGTACGCCCTTAGAATCCTTTAGCGCCGTCAGGGTAAGGCGTGGACTTTCTCTATCCACTCTCGCTTATTCTGCTGTTTCTGCTCGGTCTGTTTTTGGCGGGCTGGTTCTTTTTTAGCCGCTGGCAGGAGACGTTGCGCAACCAGCCGGCGGACGCAGCGTTGCTATTGATGCAGCAACAAATCGAGCAGCTGCGCGGCCACGTGGGCCAGTCGTTGGCGGCCAACGCGCAGCTCCTGCAGCAGCAGCTCGGCCAATGGCTCGGCCAGGTGAACGAACGGCTGAGCGAGAATGCCGCGGCGCTCCATCACGCGCAGAGTAGTTTAGGCGAGCGCCTCGACAACGCCGCGCGCGTGGTCGGCAACGTGCAACGCAGCCTGGGCGGCCTGGAGGAGTCCAACCGCAAGATTTACGAAGTCGGCAAAGACATCGCGTCGCTGCAAGACATCCTGCGCGCGCCCAAGTTGCGCGGCGGCTTGGGTGAATATTTTTTGCAAGATCTGCTGGCGCAAACTCTGCCGTCCAAACATTTCGCATTGCAGCACGCGTTTAGCAGCGGCGAAAAAGTCGACGCCGTGATTCGCCTCGGACCGGCGCTAGTGCCAGTGGACGCGAAGTTTCCATTGGAAAACTTCAAACGAACGTTGGCGGCGGGCAGCGACACAGAGCAGGCCCAGGCCAAGCGGCAATTTAGCGCCGACGTGCGCAAGCATATCGACGTTATCGCGGCGAAATATATTTTGCCCGATGAAGGCACCTACGACTTTGCTCTGATGTATATTCCCGCGGAAAACGTTTACTACGAAACCATTATCAAGGATGACGCCAGCGGCGAGAAAAGTCTGAGCCAATACGCCCTCAGCAAACGGGTGGTGCCGGTTTCGCCCAATAGCCTTTACGCCTATCTGCAAGCCATCGTTTTGGGGCTCAAAGGCCTGCGCATCGAAGAACGCGCCGGTGAAATTCTCAACGGCTTGAGCCGGTTGCAAGGTGACTTTGCCCGGCTGCGCGAAGATTTTGCCATACTCGGCAAACATCTCGGTCATGCTCAGACGAGCTACCAGACGGCGGAGAAACGGCTCGACCGGTTTGGCCAGAAGTTGATGGTGGCGGACGCTGAGGAGGAAGATCTGGTTGAGCCGCGGCGGTTGGCGCGCGGCCTAAGCTCCAGCTAGGACGCAGGATCGACGACCGTGCGACTGAGCTTGTTTTCTCGGCTAACCTTCAGTTACCTGATCATCTTTCTGTTGATCGCGGCGGTCAGCGCGACGATGATCTTCCAGCTGAGCCAGTTCAACCGTATCGCCGGATCGATTCTGGAGACTGACAACCGGATTCTTGAATACGAAAAATCGTTGGGCGACTTATTGCTGTCGCAGAATCGCTATGAAAGAAAGTTCGCCATCAGCAGGGATGAGAGCCTCTTCAAGCAGTATCTGAGGCTCAACGACGATTTTAACAAACTCTTGGAGCGGGCGCGCGCGCTCAACAATCCGGTGGCTCGCGATGCGCTCGTGCAAGTGGCCACCGATCACCAAAGCTACGATGCCTTGGTACGCAAGGAATCGAAGCTTTTGCGCGCCAACCGGGCTTATCCGCAGAACCAATTCAAAGAAGAAAAAGACAAATTAACTGACGCCATGCTTGCGGCTCTGGAACGGCTGCGCTCCGATCAGCAGCGGGCGACCACCGGCAAGGTGCGACAACTGGCGGAAGCGGCCGATCAAGCCACCGAATTTGCCATAGCCCTAGGTGCCGCCTGTTTGATGCTGGCGGTCTTGCTTGCCTGGATCATGACGCGCAGCGTCACGCGCTCGGTGAACTTGCTGAAAAAGCGCACACGGGAAATCGCTCAAGGCCAATTCGAGAGCCAGTTGAAGATTGCTTCGCCGCCGGAAATCCGCGATCTCGGCGTTGCGCTGAACGCAATGGCCCAGCGGTTAAAAGAAGTGGACCGCATGAAATCCGATTTTTTTGCGACCATGTCGCACGAGCTGCGCACGCCGCTTACTTCGATAAAAGAAGGGACCGGCCTGCTGCTTGACGGCGTCGGCGGTGAGACCACCGATAAACAGCGCAAGCTCTTGACGATCCTCGCCGAGGAGAGTAATCGCCTGATCGGCCTGGTCAATTCGCTTTTGGATTTTTCCAAAATGGAAGCGGGCATGATGAGCTACGAGTTTGAAGTGGCCCATGTCGATCCGCTGGTGCGGCGGGCGATTTCGGAGATAACCCCGCTGGTCGAAGCCAAGCAGATCCAACTGCATAGCGCGATCGAAACCACGCTGCCCGCGGTCAAGCTCGATCCCGAAAGGATCTTGCTGGTGCTGCGCAACCTAATCGGCAATGCGGTAAAGTTCACACCGAAGGGCGGTGAGGTGCAGGTGGCGGCGCGCCCAGTGGATGGCAAATTGGAGATTTCTGTGAAAGACTCCGGACCGGGCATACCGGCCGAGAGTCTTACGACTATCTTTGAGAAGTTCAATCAGGGCGAGCGTAAGAACGTCTTGACGCGCCAAGGCACCGGCTTGGGATTGGCGATCGCTAAGAGTATTGTTAAGTCTCACGGTGGAGAGATATGGGCCGAAAGTCAATTGGGGCATGGCAGTCGATTTGTCTTTGTCTTGCCTTGCTGATGCTGCTGCCCGGTTGCAACTGGGTGCAGACCTGGCAAGAACGCGAGAATATCCGCGAGTCGCTGGCGCAGGGGCAATCGCTGTTGATCCGCTCGGAGTACGACGCCTCGATCAAAGAATTTGAGAAGGTGTTGACGCTCGCTCGCGATCGCGAGCCGAGCGACGCGGCGCTCTACAATATCGGCGTCATTTATGTCCTTCCCTACAACAGCGGTCGCAACCCCCAAAAGGCTCTCCACAGTTTCAAACAAGTCGTCAACGACTATCCGGCAAGTCCCTGGCGGCATCAGGGACAGGCCTGGATCAACCTGATTGACGAGACGCGGAAATCTAAACAGGAGACCGAAGTTTCCAAACAATCGACTGAAGATTCGCGGCAGGAGGTAGAAAGAATTCGGCAGGAAGCCGAGAAGTATCGGCAGCAGAGCGAACGACGCAAAGCGGAGCTCGATCGGATGCGTCAGGAAGTCGAAAAAACTCGTCTCGTGATTGAAAAATCACGACAGGTTGATATTGAGATTGAGCAGAAAAAACGCGACCGAGGGAGATGAAAAGCGCCATGTTGTTGGGCAAAATTCTAGTCGTCGATGACGACACCAATCTACTGGAGCTGATCAAAATGCGCCTCGAAGCGGCGGACTACGACGTTGCCGCCACGGAGAGCGAAGATTAGGCGTTGTCGCTTGTCAAGTCGCAAGGCTTCGATCTGTTTTTGATCGATTTGACGCTCAGCCGGAGCGATGGCATCTCGCTGATGGAAGCCTGCCACGCGATCAATCCCGAAATCCCAACCATCATTCTCACGGCCCACGGCAGTATCGAAAACGCCGTGGAGGCGATGCGCCGCGGCGCACACAGCTATTTGACCAAACCTTTTGAGCATCGCGACCTTTTGCTGCAGATCGAGCGCGCGATTCAGCACCGGCGGCTCAATTCGGAGATTAAGCGGCTCAAGGGGTTGTTGGAAGAACGCTACGATTTCTCCAATATTGTTGCGCGCAGCGCCAAGATGCGCGGCGTGCTCGACGTCGTCAGCCGCATCGCCAAGCTCGATTCAACCGTTTACATCCACGGCGAAAGCGGCACCGGCAAAGAGTTGGTGGCTAAGGCGATTCATCTGGCCAGCGATCGCCGAGAGGCGCCGTTTGTCGCGCTCAACTGCGCAGCGCTGCCGGAGACCCTGCTCGAGAGTGAGCTCTTCGGCCATGAGAAAGGCGCCTTTACCGGCGCCGTAAAGAGCACCCGGGGTTTGTTCACCCAATCGCACCATGGCACGCTTTTCCTCGACGAAATTGGTGACATGCCTCTGGCCACGCAGTCGAAACTACTGCGCGTGTTGCAAGAACGGCAGTTCTATCCGGTCGGCAGCGAGGTGCCCATCGAAGTGGACGTGCGGGTCATCGTGGCCACCAATAAAGATCTCGCCGAGCAAGTGAAAAAGGGCCTATTCCGCGACGATCTCTTCTACCGGATCCATGTGATCCCGATCTATCTGCCGCCGCTGCGCGAGCGCAAGGAAGACATCGTGCCGCTGGTGGAGCGTTTTCTAAAAAAGTGCGGCCAGCAGATGAAAAAAGAGGTCAAGGGCTTGGCGCCCGAGGCGTTGAGCAAGTTGATGTTCCACGAATGGCCGGGAAACGTGCGCGAGCTGGAAAATACCATCGAGTACGCCGTTGCGATGACCCCAAAAGAGATCATCACCGAAGACCATATCCTGCGCACTAAGCCGGCCCCTGCCAACGGCGCGCGTCAAGGAACACCGGAACAGACGCCCGGCGGCGATGAGCGCTTGCGGCCGTTGAAAGATGCGCGCGACGCGTTTGAGCGAAATTACTTGGTTCAGGTGCTGTCGCTGACCGAAGGCAATGTTAGTCAGGCGGCAAAGCTCGCGGGGAAATATCGCGCCGATCTCTATGACTTGCTGAAAAAGGACGACCTGCGGGCCGAAGATTTTAAGAAGACTAAAGTCGCGCTGGCGAGCTAGGAGTCTGGGCGGCAGAAAAATTTTCTTGTCTCTGATCGGGAAGCGCGTATAAGGAAAAGCAATGTTGTGCTGCGAGTGAGGTGGAGATGCCGACATCCTTTCTTCCCTACGAACCAGATCAAAGGTTTTTGCTGCCGCCGTCTCCATCGGAGTGGTTGGCTGAAGATCATTTGGTGTATTTTGTCAGTGAGATCATTGATCGGTTGGACCTGGGTAAGTTTTATGCGCACTACGAAGGCGATGGGCGGCGTAATCAGCCCTACGATCCAGCGCTGATGGTGAAGGTGTTGGTGTACGGGTATTCGAGTGGAGTTTTCTCGTCGCGCAAGCTGGGGCGCAAGCTTTACGAGGATGTAGCGTTTCGGTTTTTGGGAGCGGGGAATTTTCCCTCGCACCGAACTATCTGTGAGTTTCGAAGGCGATGAGCTACGAGCGCATGAAAGAACAAGAGCAAAAACTCAAAGAAGCGATCGAAGAGCTGATGAACAGAGCGCAACAGAGCGATGCTCAGGAAGATGCGCAATACGGCAAGGATGGTCAGGGAGAAGAGCCTCTGCCCGAGGAGCTCAAGAGACGACACGATCGTTTGGCCAAGATTCAAGCGGCCAAGGCGCGGCTCGAAGAGCGCCAAGCCGAAGCGGACCGCAAAAACGGGCGCCACCCCGAGGATGGGCAGCGCCGTGGAGATGGCGCTGGGCGGCCGTTCAAGCGACCGTTTGGGGTACCCGAGGACAAAGCTCAAGATAACTTCACCGATCCCCAGTCTCGGATCATGAAGATGGGTGGGAGTTTTGAGCAGTGCGACAACGCCCAGGCCGTGGTCGATGCCAACAGTCAGTTGATTGTGGCCATCGGGCTGGGTAATAACGCGGCCGACAACGAGCACCTGGTACCGATGGTGGAAGCGGTCAAGGAGAACTTCGGCGAGTTGCCGCAACGAGTGTTGGGCGATTCGGGTTTTCGCGGTGAAGCTAGCTTTGTGAAATTGGAAGAGCATAAGGGGATGGAGGGGTTGGTGGCCTTGGGGCGCGAGGGAAAAAAGCAAGCCGCGAGCAACCCCAAGGAATATCCGGCTACGGTGCGGATGGCCGAGCGGCTGGGTAGCAAAGAAGGCCAAGCGCACTATCGGCGGCGCAAAGCGATCGTGGAGCCGGTGTTTGGTTGGATCAAGCATGTGATGGGGTTTCGTCAATTTAGCTTTCGTGGAATCGAAAAAGTAGATGGCGAGTGGGGCTTGGTGTGCCTGGCCGTCAATCTGCGCCGGATGTGGGTGTTGCAATGATAGAACCAGAGACATTTTCGAGGTGCACAAGCCATACGGGAGGCTGTTTTTGTAATCATGACGACGTAACGCGTTCACAAAAGTGGTAACCAACGAAGGTGATTACCTTCGTTGCACTTTTTTTGCCTTGTCGGCTTACTCACAGCTCCAGCTTCTGCGGCGCAGACTCCTAGTCGGGTGACTCTAACTTCATTGGCGCGTTAACGGGCTTCCCTTGGCCCAGCCGGTGGCGTAGCCCTCCACTCCTAAATCTTACCAATTCTTTCAACAAGTTATACCAAGTACGCAGCGTTAGGCCCCAAGCCGCGCCGCAAAAGTGCAGGAAAACCCCTGCGGCTGCTCCCTCGCGGCGTCCGGCCTCAAAGGTCAGAGTCTTTTAACTTCGCGTACTTACGGAACCCGGCAGCGCTGGTATACGCCTTGCTCAACTGGTTGGTTAGTGGTTATGGGTGAGTCAAATATAAAGCCTGGCACTATCTTGGTGGTCGACGACGATGACGGGCTGACGCGCGCGATCGCTAATCTGTTACGCCTTGAAGGTTATGATGTTTCTACGGCGTTTAACCGCATTCAAGGATATGCGGCCTCTTTTCGCCAGCCCACCGAGTTCGTCATCACCGATATTCAGATGCCTGGGTGGGATGGATTTGAGATGGTGCGTGCCATTTGTGCGCTTAATCCGGCGGTCAAAGCGGTTTTTACCAGCGGTGCTGCGGATAGTTTTCGCAGCGAAATCGACAACGATTCCGGCCTGAATAGTGCGGTATTTTTAGAAAAGCCCTTTACTCGCGGTGATCTTTTGGCAGTTTTATCACAAGATTTTAGTAGCTTAGAGGTTTGCACCGAGAGTGCCTAGGCCTCTGGGATGAGTGCAGGGAAAACCATACGGATGGCGAATGGCTGTGATTTTCGGAGACTGCGATGAGCCGTTCAGCGCAGTCGACTCGTG
>Ga0194132_10000128_pt1 | contig 145779 bp, 117 predicted proteins | sample TA2KigOf80mmetaG_FD_148612 | JGI IMG/M metagenome (GOLD analysis project Ga0194132, IMG submission 148612) | Freshwater microbial communities from Lake Tanganyika, Tanzania - TA2015054 Kigoma Offshore 80m | ecosystem: Environmental > Aquatic > Freshwater > Lake | place: Tanzania: Lake...
CGGCCACGGTTGGGGCCACCGGCGGCAGCGGGGCGTACAGCTGGTCAGCGCCTGGTGCAACAACCACGACCGGTAGCGGTCCGAGCTTCAGCACAACGTACGCCTCAGCCGGGACCCGGAGCATCACCGTGACAAGCGGTGGGCAGACGGCGACGTGTCTGGTCGTCGTGCCGGATCCACCGCTCGTGTGCGCGCCGCCGACACAAACCGTTGCCATTGGCGCCACGGCCACGGTTGGGGCCACCGGCGGCAGCGGGGCGTACAGCTGGTCAGCGCCTGGTGCAACAACCACGACCGGTAGCGGTCCGAGCTTCAGCACAACGTACGCCTCAGCCGGGACCCGGAGCATCACGGTGACAAGCGGTGGGCAGACGGCAACGTGTCAAGTGATCGTGCCGCCCCCGACACTGTGTCCTCCGCCGGGTGGATTCTCGTTTACGGCCAGGTGGCCAGTCCTCGCCGCGATCAGCGGGGAGGCGACGGTCAACGGACCTGGAGTCTGGACGCTGACGATGTACTCCACCGCGACGGTGGCTCAATACGAGAGCGACCAGCCGAATTCCGTCAAGGAAGTCCACACGGTGACGCTGGTCTGTGCCGATCCGATGACGCCGGTCTCAGCCGAGCTCGTGGTCAACCACTGGCCGGGTGATCATCCCGATAGGTACTGGTGGATCACTCTCGTTCGGAACGGAACACGCGTGTACAAGTCGCCAATTCAGTTCATACCCTTACCTTGAAGCATGGCCTGGAAGGGCGCGCAGTGCAGCCCGCCCTTCCAGGCAGCAAAGTGGCGTGCGCTAGACTTGCAAAGACCTGACGCCCCAAAATGGGGTAGTGGTCCTATTCGTTCTGACTGCAACGGCCGCCGGGCTGCTCAACTCGGCGGTTGTTGCAGCCCTCCCATCAACAGACTTCCAAACCGCCCGCCCGCCCGTATCGACGACGTCGGGCGCGGTCGTGAAAGGCACGACCACCACACAGCGGGGGACGATCCCACTCGGTGGCGCCCTGGTCTCCCTCTCCTCGACGCGCACATCCGAGGTTCTGACCCTCCAGTCCGAGGGCGACGGCACGTACGTGTTCGAGGGACTCGAGGCTGGCGAGTATCGCGTCTCGGCCTCGCTTGACGGATTCGATCCCCAGGAACAGATCGTTCGCGTGGGCTACAACGAGACCGCCGAAGTGCCACTCGATCTGCCTATTGCCGCGATCGCCGAGCGGGTGGACGTCGTGGCCTCAGCCGAAACCATCGTGCCCGCGGTCGGGACTCTCACCCCGGCCGAGGCCATCGACAGCCGCGAACTCGAGCAGCTTGGAGCCGGTGGCGGCTTTCAAGCGGCGATGCGGCTCCTGGCCGGTGTCATCGAAGTGCCCGGGGGGGTGGCTATCAAAGGGGGCCGTCCCAGTCAGGCGACGGTTCAGCTCGGATCGGGCACGCTCGTCGATCCGGCCACGGGACTTTCCCAGGTGCGCCTGCCCGACGATGCGATCGAATCCGTTTCGGTGCTCCCGAATCCGTACGCGGTCGAATTTGGCCGGTTCTCGTCGGGGCTGGTGCTCATCCAGACACGACGCGCAGGGGAAAAGTGGCGCACGCGGTTCAATCGGCTGGATCCGACCTTTCGAACCAGGCGGGGATCGCCGGTCGACATCCAAGGGATTGCCTCGTTCTCACCGCGCATCGAGACGGGTGGACCGCTCGTGAGGGATCGCATCTTCCTCCAGCAGGCGGCTCAGTATCGCTACCGGACCAACGACATCCCGAGCCGTCCACCGGACGAGCTTCGCCGGTCGCATGCCTTCAGCTCGTTTACACGAATGGACGCGAATCTCTCACCGCGGCACGGGCTGGTGGCGATGCTCGGCGTGTTCCCGATGTCCACCGAGCTTGCGACCCTTGGCACGTTCACACCGCCCGAGGCGAGCGTGGATCTCCGCAGCGGGGTCACGACCGGCGTCGTCACGGCGCGCACGCTGTGGAGCGATCTGCTGTTCTCGGAAACGACCGTGGGGCTCAGTCGCTATCGCACCGACGTTCGGCCCCAGGGACAGCAGCCAATGGAGCTGCGGCCGGAGACAACTGACGGGCATTTTTTCAACCGGCAGGATCGCGATGCGGACTCGTATCAGATCGTGCACACCGTGTCGGGCTCGGCACGGCGGGGGGAGACGCTGCATCTGTTCAAGGTCGGCCTCGACGTCTTCCACACGCGCTTCCGCGGCTCGAGCGCGAGCGCACCTGTTCTCATCCGCGACTCGGCAGGCAGGCTCGTGCGACGGCTGGACTTCGAAGGCCCGAGCGCCCAGGCCGTCGATAGCACCGACCTGGCGCTGTTCGCTCAAGATCGCGTGCAGCCGACGGGACGCTGGTACATCGAGTTCGGTGCGCGATTCGATCGCGATGGCGTGATCAAGCGGTTGAACGTCACGCCACGACTCGGGTCCGCGGTGTTGCTCAGGGAGGACGGCACTGCCGTTCTTCGCGGCGGCGTCGGGCTCTTCTATGAGCGCACGCCGTCGACCGCCGGCGTGTTCGAGCAGTACGAGCGGAGCGTCGACACGCGCTATGGGCTCGGTACCGCGAGCGCGGCCGTGGGGCTGTCGGTGACCAACTGGCGCGATCCCGATCTGCGCACCGCCCGCAGCCTGACCTTTGACCTTGTGTACGACCACAAGCTCACGCCTCTCTGGGCCGTTCGCTTGGGGGCGATCGACCGTCGAGGGGATCAGGAGCTCCTCGTGCTGCCGGCGGCGGTGCCGGGCGGACGGCAGCTGCAACTGGTCAGCGCCGGGCGATCGCGCTACCGGGAGGCGGAGCTCGGCGTGCACTACACGCGAGGCTCTCGGGCTGATGTCAACGTGTCGTATGTGCGCGCCCTCGCGCGGTCGGACACGAACGCATTCACCAACTACTTCGATACCATTCGTGCGCCCGTGGTGGCGGAGAACGTGTACGCGTCGGCCCGCACCGAAGTGCCTCATCGTCTGCTCGTCCGCGCGCGCGTGCTGCCGACGCCTGTGTGGCTCGCGGTCTGCGTCGTCGATTGGCGATCGGGGTTTCCGTACTCGACCGTGGACGTCGCGCTCGATTTCGTCGGCCCGCGCAACGTGCGGCGATTTCCCACCTATGTTCGTACCGAGCTGGGCCTGGAGCATCGCCTGAGGCTCGGGAGATTTCGCCCGTGGTTCGGTGTCCGCGTCGACAATGCCCTGAACGCGTGGCTGCCGTCGGATGTCCAGAACAACGTCACGTCACCGGCCTTTGGGACGTTCTACAATTCCGAGTACCGTCAGTTCCGGATCCAACTGCGCTTCGAACGGTAACGCATCGCTCTCCTGCAGCGGGTGCCTCCCGCTGCGGGCGCTGTCGCTCCGGAGAGCGGCGTCGCGCCAGGAGGCTCCGTGGGAACTCGGCCACTGCGACTGATTGTCTCGCCGTCTGCGGCCGCGCGTTTGGACGTCGCGGCGGCCGCACTCGATTCGCGACCACCAGCGTCGGACGTGCTCGTTGTCGCCGCCTCGCGTGGGGCGGCTGACGATCTCGTGCGCGGCGTGGCCGCGCGCGCCGGTGCGACCTTCGGCATGACCCGGTTCGGGTTCACGGAGCTTGCGGCCCGATTGGCGGCCTGGACCACGACGACGATGTCGTCGTCGTCGAGCTCGCCGCCGGTGGCGAGCACGCAGGTTGGTGGCGAGGCCGTGGCCGCCCGCGTGGTCTTCGACGCGATGCAAGCCGATGCGCTCCGCTATTTTGCGCCGGTCGCCCATCTCCCAGGGTTCGCCAAGGCACTGGCCCGCACCGTTTTCGAGCTGCGTGTGGCCGGTGTGTCGCCGGCCGTGCTGGCGAGTGAAGCGCCCTCCATGCGCGATCTGGGCCACCTGCTCGCGAGGGCGGAGGCGTCCCTCGAACGCGCGGGGGCCCTCGATCGGGCGGGACTGTTCGAGCTGGCGACCGAGGCCTGCTTCGCCGAGCGTCGCCCCCCCTGGATCGGAATGCCGGTCATCGTCCTGGACGTGCCGATCGACTCGAAGGTGGAAGCGACTCTGGCGCTCGCGCTGGCGGCATGCGCCGAGAACGCGATCATCACCGTGCCCGAGGGCGATGTGCGCGCGATCGAGGCGTGGCGGGCGGCCGGAGCCCAGGTGGAAATCGCTCCGGACCCGGCAGGTGCTGCAACCGATCTCTGGTCGCTTCGACGCTATGTGTTCACTGGAGATCGACCCGCGCCTCGTGTCCCAGCAGGTGACGTGCGTCTGTTCTCGGCACCGGGGGAAGGGCGGGAGGCCGTCGAGGTCGCGCGCCGCGTGCTGCACGAGGCGGCAGCGGGCGTGCCATTCGACGAGATGGCGGTCCTGCTGCGAGCGCCGCAGCAGTATAGCGGGCTCTTCGAGCATGCGTGCACGCGGGCCGGCATCAAGGTTTACTTCGAACGGGGAACCCGGCGTCCCGATCCCGCCGGTCGCGCCCTGCTGGCGCTCTTGGCCTGCGCCGCCGACGGCTTGTCGGCGAAGCGCTTCGACGAGTACTTGTCGCTCGGCCAGGTGCCGGCGATCGACGCCGAGCCGCCCTCGCCCCTTACGCGTCCAGACGACGAGGTGTACGCGCACCTCGACCGAGCGATGAGCGGCACCCCCGCCGCGCCGGATGGGCTCGACGTGGGCCAGACCTTCGTCGAGGCGCCGGCAGCCGACGAGTCCGGCGCCGACAGCGACGATGAGGCCGTGATCGATGGAACGTTGCGCGCGCCGTGGAAGTGGGAGGAGCTCATCGTCGAGTCGGCGGTCGTCGGCGGCCGCAGTCGCGCAGACGGCGCTGCCCGATGGCAACGCCGGCTGAACGGCCTTGCGGCCGAGTACCGGTACCGACTCGCGGCCCTGCGGCGCGAGGAGCCGGAGTCGTCGACGGTCAAGCGCTTCGAGCGCGACCTGCGGAACCTGGCCCACCTGCGACGCTTCGCCCTGCCCCTGGTCGAGCGTCTCGCAGCCTGGCCCGATGCGGCCACCTGGGGGGAGTGGCTCGATCACTTCGGTCAGTTGGCTGTCCGCAGCCTCAGGCGTCCTGCGCGCGTGCTGCAGGTGCTCGCCGAGCTGCGGCCCATGAGCGAGATCGGCCCCGTCGATCTCGACGAAGCGCGACGGGTGCTGCATGACCGGCTGGCGCACCTGGACTGGGAGCCGCCCATGCGGCGCTACGGTCGGCTCTTCATCGGCACGCCGCACCAGGTTCGCGGGCGTCGGTTCCGCGTGGTATTCGTCCCGGGGCTCGCCGAGCGTATCGTGCCGCAGCGCCCAACCGAGGACCCGTTGCTCCTCGACGAGGCGCGACAGGACCTCGAGCGGGGATTGGTCGAGCAGGGCGATCGGGCCGCGGCCGAGCGCCTCCTGCTCAAGCTCGCGCTTGGTGCCGCCACCGAGCGCCTCTACTTGTCCTACCCCCGACTCGATGGTGCCGCCGAGGGACGAGCGCGCGTGCCCTCGTTCTATGCCCTCGACGTGGTCCGAGCCATGACGGGGACCATTCCGGATCACGATGCGCTCGCCCGCGCCGCGGCCGAAGAGGCCAGTGCGAGCCTGAGCTGGCCGGCGCCAGCCGATCCAGAATCGGCCATCGACGATCTCGAGCACGACCTGGCGGTTCTTCGACCACTGCTCGATTCGCGCGACCGCGCCGCCGTCAAGGGACGTGCCCACTATCTCCTCAATCTGAACGCTGCGCTGCACCGCTCGGTCACGAGCCGCTGGCTCCGCGACAAGCGCGGCTGGTCGAAGCACGACGGCCTCATCGGCGTCACGCCGGGCCTCACCGCCTTCCTGTCGAGTCAGCGATTGACCGCGCGGCCGTACTCACTCTCGGGGCTGCAGCGATTCGCGGCGTGCCCGTACCAGTTCTTCCTCTCAGCGATCCATCGTCTGGAGCCGTGGACCGAGCCGGCGCCGCTGGTGCGGATGGATCCGCTGACGCGAGGGTCGCTGTTCCACACCGTCCAGACGGAGCTCCTCCGGGGGCTGCACGCGGCGGGATCGCTTCCCGTCACGCCGGCCAATCTCGCGGCATGCGTGCAGCAGCTCGACGAGGTCATCGCGCGCGTGGCTGCGGACTACGAGGAAGTCCTGATGCCGGCCATCAAGCGTGTCTGGAACGACGAGGTGGCGGAGCTGCGACGCGACCTGGCGATCTGGGTGCAGCGGCTCGCCCAAGATTCCGACTGGAGACCCGAGTTCTTCGAGTTCAGCTTTGGACTCAAAGACGAAGGGCGTGATCCCAGGAGCTTGCCCGATCCGGTCCTCGTGGGCGGCCGCTTCCTGTTGAGAGGCTCGGTGGATCTCGTCGAGGTGCATCAGCGGCTCGACGTCTTGCGGGTGACCGATCACAAGACCGGTCGGAATCGATCGACGCCCGATCTGGTGGTCGGCGGTGGCAAGACGCTCCAGCCGGTGCTCTACAGTATGGCCATCGAGCAAGGCCTCGGCCGGCCGGTCACGGACGGCAGGCTCTACTACTGCACCACGGCTGGCGGGTTCGGCCAACGGTCCATTCAGATCGATGACTACGCGCGGGGGCAGGCGCTGCAGGTGCTGACGATCGTGGATCGGGCCATCGAGCAGCCCCTTCTCGTCGCAGCCCCCGACGAGCGTGCGTGCGCGTTCTGTGACTTCCGGTCCGTCTGCGGGCCCCGCGAGGAGGAGCGCGTCGGGCGCAAGGCCGCCGATCGGCTCGCCGATCTCGCCGCGCTCCGGTCGATGCGATGAGCGCGGGGGAGCACGAGGTGTCGAGCCCAGGCGATCGACAGCCGCCCAATCCGGTCGATGCCTCCGCGAGAGCCGCGATTGCCGATGCGCTCGACGAGACGCTCGTCGTCGAAGCAGCGGCCGGCACGGGCAAGACCACCGAGCTCATCGGCCGCATCCTCCGGATGCTCGAAACGGGTCGGGCCACGATTGAAGAAGTCGTCGCTGTCACGTTCACCGAGAAGGCAGCCGGTGAGCTGAAACTGCGCCTGCGGGCGGCGCTCGAGTCGCGCCGAGCCTCGAGCGGTGAGGTCGAGCGGGACCGTCTCGACGCCGCGCTCGCCAAGCTCGAGGAGGCGCACGTCAACACCATTCACGGCTTTTGTGCCGACCTGCTTCGCGAGCGGCCTGTCGAGGCGACGGTCGACCCGTTGTTCACCGTCCTCACGGAGCCGGACGCACGGCGCCTCTTCGACCGGGCGTTTCGCGGCTGGCTCCAGAGCACGCTGGCCGATCCGCCCGAGGGGGTGCGGCGTGCGCTCCGGCGAACGGCGGGAGCGCTCGGCCCCGGAGGGCAGGCAGAGGACGGTCCGGTGGATCGCCTGCGCTCCGCGGCCTGGGCGCTCCTCGACGTGCGCGACTTCCCAGCGCCCTGGCGGCGCCCGCCCTTTGATCGAGCCACGCTCGTGTCCGGGCTCGTGGCTCGCCTCCAGCGCCTGGCGGCGCTCGCCAGCGGGCCGCACAGCGAGCGCGACGGGCTCTTCATCGATCTCGACGGGGTGCGGCGGCTCAGCGCACAGATCGAGCTCGAACAGGCGTTTGGCCAGGAGGATCTCGATGGCTGGGAGGCCCGGCTCATCGACTTGTTGCGCGACCGCGGTTTCTCGCGGACGCGAAAAGGGAGCGGCTACAAGTTCAGCGCTCAGACGAGCCGTTCCGAGGTGCTGGCCGCCCGTGACGCGTTGTTTGCCGACCTCCTGCGGTTCAAGGCCGACGCCGATGCCGATCTCGCCGCCGCACTCCACTCGGATCTGCGAGCGGTGATCGATCGCTACGAGACGCTCAAGGCTGCCGCCGGCGCGCTCGACTTCACCGACCTCCTCGCTCGCGCGCGTCAGCTCATCGTCTCGAACGGCGAGGTGCGCGCCCATCTGCAGCGCAAGTTCCAGCGTATCTTCGTGGACGAATTCCAGGACACCGATCCACTTCAGGCAGAGATCCTCCTGCTGCTCTCGGCCGCCGATCCGACCGTTACCGTGCCGAGTCGCGTCGTGCCCCGGCCGGGCAAGCTCTTCATCGTTGGTGACCCCAAGCAGTCGATCTACCGATTCCGCGGGACAGATGTCGAGACGTACTGGCGGGTGACTCGACAGCTCCAACAGCACGGAGGCCGCGTGCTCCAGCTGACGACGAGCTATCGCAGCGTGCCGGGCATCCAGCGGTTCGTCAATGCGGCGTTTCGGCAGCAGATGATCGCCGATGATCGGGCGCTTCAGCCCGACTACGTCCCGCTTTCGGAGGAGCGGCGGGCGAACGCGTTCCAGCCGGCCGTGATCGCCTTGTCCGTCCCGCGCCCGTATGCGCCTCGCGGTCCGCTGAAGCCGTCCGCGCGGGCCATCGACCTATCGCTCCCGGACGCGATTGCCGCCTTCCTCGAGTGGGTCCTGGATCCGAAGCACGGCTGGCAGGTCACCGAGCGTGTCTCGGAAGGCGAGGATCGGTGGGTGCAGGTCGAGCCGCGACACATCGCGATTCTGTTCAGGCGCTTCACGAGCTTCGGTAAGGACGTGACGCGCCCTTATGTCGACGCCATCGAGGCACGCGGGATTCCGCATGTACTCGTCGGCGGCAAGGCCTTCCACGGGCGTGAGGAGGTCGAAACCATCCGTGCCGCCATGGCGGCGATCGAATGGCCCGATGACGAGCTGTCGGTCTTTGCGACGCTGAAAGGATCGCTTTTCGCGATCGAGGACGCTCATCTGCTCGAGTACAAGGCGCACTACGGTCCGTTCCACCCGTTTCGCATCCCCCGGGCGCTTGGTGGAGCGTCCGGCCGGGAGCTTGCGCTGACAGCCGAGGAGACGGGTCATCTGGTGCCGATTGCGCAGGCCCTCCGGCTCCTCCAGGACCTCCACCGCGGGCGCAACTATCGCCCTGTTGCGGAGACGATCGGGCGTCTGCTCACCGAGACGCGGGCGCATGTCGGATTCATGCTCCGGCCGGCGGGCGAACAGGCGCTCGCCAACGTCCTGCATGTTGCCGAGTTGGCTCGGCGCTACGAGGCCGCCGGCGGCATCTCGTTCCGAGGGTTCATCGAGGAGCTGAGAGCCTCGGCCGAGGGCGACGTGGCCGAAGCGCCGATCCTGGAAGAGACGAGTGAAGGTGTGCGGATCATGACGGTTCACAAAGCCAAGGGCCTGGAGTTCCCCATCGTCGTGCTGGCCGACCCGACGTGTCGAATGAGCCGTCCCGACGCATCGCGCTACGTCGACGTGGCGCGGGGACTCTGCGCGATCAAGCTCGCCGGCTGGGCGCCTCACGAGCTCCACGACCACGAAGCGGAGGAGATCGAGCGCGATCGCGCCGAAGGCGTCCGGCTCGCTTACGTGGCCGCCACGCGAGCGCGCGATCTGCTCGTGGTTCCAGCTCTCGGGGACGAACGATGGGACGGCGGCTGGTTGAGCCCGCTCGACGCCGCGCTGTACCCGCCACTCGAGCGCCGCCGCGAGCCCAGGCGCGCACCCAAGTGTCCCGCGTTCCCGTCCAAAGACTCGGTGCTGCAGCGTCCCAACGACGAGCCTGCCGGTCTCTCCACCGTCAGTCCGGGGTTGCACGTCTTCCCCGAGGAAGGCGGCTACGGCGTGGTGTGGTGGGATCCGAGCATCCTGCATCTCGATGCCGCGCCGGGGTTCGGCGTGCGCCGCGAAGAGCTCATCGTGAAGGACGTGCCGCGTGAGGTGGTGGCCGATGGCCGTGGGCGGTACGACCGCTGGGTGACGGCGCGCAGCCGCGCGCGCGACTTGGGCCTGCAGCCATCGGTTCGCATTGCCACAGTGCATGAGTGGGTCGCGGACGGCGGCGCCGAACGCGCAGCGGCTCCGCCGCCGGCGATGACCTCGGTGGCGCCGGCCGACGTCGTTGTGCTCGATGTGAGCGATGGGCCGACCGACGTCCACGACGACAGCGCCGCGGGCCAGGCGTTTGGAAGCCTCGTGCACGCGGTGCTCGCGACCGTGCCGTTCGACGCCACACCGGACGAGGTTACGGCGCTCGCCGCCACCGAGGCGCGGGTCTGCGGTCTCGGTCCGGTGGCGGCGGCGGCCGCGGCGCGGAAGGTGTCGCGCGTCCTCGCCCATGACGTGATCGCCCGGGCGCGTCGCGCTCAGACGCGCGCGGCCTGCCGGCGTGAGACGCCTGTGACCGTGAGCATGGCCGACGGCACCGTGGTCGAGGGCGTGCTCGATCTTGCGTTCGAGGAGAACGGAACGTGGGTTGTGGTCGACTACAAGACCGACCGGGAGCTCAGGGCGGCCGAAGCCGGGTACCGACAGCAGGTGGCGGTGTACGCCTCAGCCGTGTCCGTGGCGACGACGCGGCCCGCCACCGGCGTCATCCTTCGCGTGTGAGCTCGCCCTACCGCATCAGCCATCCGAGCAACCCTGGACCGCTGGCGGTCGGGTCGCCCAGCCAGTCTGGAGGCGTCAGCCAGACGAACGTCAGGATCGCGATGACCCACAGGTCGTAGGGGACCGTCGTGCGCTCGTCGGTCCAGAAGAAGGCCCGATTGAACACACCGGCGACGCCCTGGCGGGTCGGCATCGGCAGTTGGTTCAGCGCGAGATAGGTGTAATAGATCCGATTGGCGACCGTGAGCACCGACAGCGCCAGGATCACCCAGAGCACCGCTGCCATGCGGTTGGTGAAGGCCCCGATCATGAAGAGCACGATGCGCTCGGGACGTTCCATGAACCCAACTTTGCACTTTTCGACGAGCGACTCGGCGCGGGCCCGGGCGTAGCTGGTCATGATGGAGAAGACCAGCGTCAGCGCCGCAACGAGCACATAGTCGCTCCGGCCGAGACTCGAGTAGAGAAAGATGAGGCCGACCAGCAGCGCCAGGTCGGAGAACCGATCGAGGGTCGAGTCCCAGAACGCGCCGAAGGGCGACTCGAGCTGCAGCTGGTGCGCCACCTTGCCGTCGATGAAGTCGAAGATGTTGGCGCAGATCATGACCACGCCGGCGAGCGCGAACTCGTGGCGCGCGAGGAGCCATGCGGCGATCACATTGATGATCACGCCGATGAGCGTCAAGATATTGGGGTGGATCCGCAGAGCGACGCAGGAGGCGATGATCGCCCGGAGCGGGAACATGCAAAGCGTCCCGATGAGCCCCGTGAACGTGCTACGGGGCCGCACGTCGGAAGGCGAGGACGCCGACAGCGAGGGAGACACCGAGGTTTTCGTGCGCACCGGAGGTAGCTGGGGGAACGCCACCTGATGCCCGCGATGAAGCTGCGCGTGGTGCGCTGCGCCGGCAACGCGCGCCGGTCGCGCTTCAGGTCACGGGCTGTTCCCCGACGAGCGACGCGACATAGTACCGTATGGCCATCCACGAACTCAAGGATCAGATTGCCAGACTGCCCGAGCAGCCTGGCGTGTACCTGTACGGCAATGCGGCCGGGGAGACCATCTATGTCGGCAAGGCGCGGGCGCTCAGAGACCGCGTGCGGACCTATCTCGGAGCGTACGGTCGTGACCCGAAGACCGACGCGTTGCTCGACGAGATCGCCCGGCTCGAGGTGATTCTCACCGATTCGGTTGTGGAGGCGCTGGCTCTCGAGAACAACCTCATCAAACAGCGCAGCCCCAAGTACAACATCCTGCTGCGCGACGACAAGAACTATCCGTACCTCCAGCTGACGACCACCGAGGCCTTCCCGCGCGTGCTCGTCGCGCGGCGCGTGGAACGCGACGGCAACTTCTACGCCGGGCCCTTCATGCCGGCACGCTTCGCCCGGCGGACCATGGGGTTGACTCATCGACTGTTCGGCATCCGCTCGTGCAACGAGGTGATCACCGGGCGGCGCGATCGGCCCTGTCTCGAGTACGACATCAAGCGGTGCATCGCTCCATGCGTGGCGTCGGTCTGCAGCGCCGAGGAGTACGGGAAGGCCGTCTTGCTGACGCGCCTCTTCCTGGAAGGGAAGAACGACGAGCTCATCAGGCAGATGCAGGCCCGCATGGGGGAAGCGGCAGAGGCCGAGCGGTTCGAGGAAGCCGCGCAGATTCGCGACGCCGTACGGACGATCCAGACACTCCAAGATCGCGAGCAGAAAATGGCCACGACCGAGCTCGGACATCGTGATGTCTTCGGGCTGGCCCTGGGCCCGGCCGGCGCGGTGGTGCAGGTCTTTCAGGTGCGGCGCGGACGTGTGGTCGAGCGAACGGAGCTGGGTGCCGAAGCAACGGGCGCCGGAGGCGAGGCTGGCGAGGTGCTCGCCACAGCCATCCAACAATTCTACGAGACGCACGATCCGCCGTCGACGATCCACATGCCGGCCGAGCCGGAGGAGCGCGAGGCACTCGAAGCGTGGCTGTCGGATCGGAGCGCACGCCGCGTGCGAATCGTGATTCCGCAGCGCGGCGACAAGCGGGCGCTCATCGACCTGGCGGGCCGGAATGCCACGCTCGGCTACCGGAACCGCTTCGACAAGGCCGCGGCCCATCACCGCGCGCTCGATGCGCTGCGCATGGCGCTCGCGCTGCCGGCGCACCCGCGCCGGATCGAGTGCTTCGACATCTCCACGATCCAGGGGAGCGAGACCGTCGCCTCGATGGTCGTCTGCGAGGACGGGGCGATGAAGCGTGGCGAGTACCGGAAGTTCCGGCTCAAGGCCTCGGCGGAATCTTCGGCCGCGCCCGCCGAAGGCCGCTTCCACGACGATTTCGCCGCCATGCGACAGGTGGTGACCCGCCGGTACCGGGCTGCGCTCGAACAGGGTGGTCCGTTCCCCGACCTCATCCTGATCGACGGTGGCCGCGGGCAGCTCGAAGCGGCGTACGGGGCGCTCGAGACACTCGGGCTCGCGAATCTCGTCGCCGTGGCGCTCGCCAAGAAGGAGGAACTGATTTATACGCGAGGCGAGCCTGCGCCGATCGCGCTGCCGGAGAGCGATCCGGCCCTGCTCCTGCTTCAGCAGATTCGAAACGAGGCGCACCGCTTCGCCGTGACCTTTCATCGCCACGCGCGCCGGATACGCGATCTCGGATCGGAGTTGGATACGGTGCCTGGTATCGGACCGCGGCGTCGACGGGCGCTGCTCACGCGCTTCGGCAGCCTGAGCGGGGTGCGTCGGGCGTCACGCGAGGAGTTGGTCGCGACGGTCGGACCGCGCGTGGCCGACGCGGTCCTTGCGTTTTTTGGAGCCCGGCCTTAACCTGTGAGCCTCCGGGCCCGAGCGCGGCCGTCAGTCGAGCACGGCGTGGTCGTGCGGATCTGATTGGGCCTCACCGTTCCAGCTGTCGTGACCAACGCCGCGCCTCCCCACGCCAGTTCTTCGTCTGGGTCGCCACAGAAGCGCGTCGTCTCCGGCATGCGTCCGACCGGCCGGCTCCACCTCGGTCATCTGGTCGGCGCCTTGGGCAATTGGGTCCCACTGCAGTCGCAGTACGACTGCTACTACTTCGTCGCCGACTGGCACGCCCTGACGAGCGACTATGCCGACACTAGGGGTCTGGTGTCCTACGCTTACGAGAACGTCGCCGATTGGATCGGTGCCGGACTCGACCCGGAGCGCAGCACGTTCTTCGTCCAGTCGCTCGTGCCCGAGCACGCCGAGCTCTACCTGCTCCTGTCGATGGTGGTCCCCGTACCGTGGCTCGAACGTGTACCCACCTACAAGGAGCAGCAGGAGACGCTCGCCGACAAGGACCTGTCCTCGATTGGATTCCTGGGCTATCCGCTGCTGCAGACGGCCGACGTCACGTTGTACGACGCCAACCTCGTGCCGGTCGGTGGCGATCAGGTCGCGCATCTGGAGCTGGCACGCGAAGTCGTGCGCCGGTTCAACAACTTCTTCGGTGAGGTGCTCGTCGAGCCGTTGCCCCTGCTGACGAGCTACGATCGGCTGCCCGGGCTCGATGGCGACAAGAAGATGAGCAAGAGCCTCGGCAACACGATTCATCTGTCGGACTCGCCCGATGAAGTGAAGAAGAAGGTCATGCGGATGTACACCGATCCGAAGCGGGTGCGCGCCGACATTCCGGGCACCGTGGACGGCAATCCGGTCTTCACTTATCACGACGCCTTCAATCCGAATACAGCGCAGGTCGACGACTTCAAGGCACGCTATCGTGCCGGCAAGGTCGGCGACGTCGAGGTGAAGACGGCCCTCGCTCAGGCGCTCAACACGTATCTCGAGCCCATCCGGGAGCGACGGTCCGCGGCGCTCGCGCGTCCGCACTACCTGCACGACCTGCTGGTTGACGGCTCGCGGCGCGCCCGCGCCGTCGCGGCCGAGACCATGGCGCGCGTGCGTGGCGCGATGCGGATCGTGTACCGGTAGTCCGCCCTCATGACCGACGAGTTCGAATCGTCGCTCGACGCCATTCCCGTTCGCCTCGCGACCTTCGAGGGGCCGCTCGATCTGTTGCTGCACCTCATCAGGAAGCACGAGGTGAACATCTACGACATTCCCATTGCGGTCATCACCACGCAGTACCTGGAGACGCTCGAGCTCCTGCAGGAGCTCAACCTCGATGTCGCCGGCGAGTTCCTGGTCATGGCGTCGACGCTCATCCACATCAAGTCGCGCATGCTGCTGCCGCGCCAGGAGACGACCGCGGAGGGGGAGAGCGGGCCCGAGGAAGACCCTCGCGACGCGCTCGTGCGCCGCCTGCTCGAACACCAGCGGTTCCGTGCGGCCGCCGGGCTCCTGCACGAGCGCGAACAGATGAGAGCCGCACAGCGCGTGCGTCCGGACGAGCGCATCGCCGCCATCGTGGGGGAGGAGTACGAGCCCGAGCTCGAGGTCGATCTCTTCAGTCTGCTGAGCGCCTTCAACGCCGTCGTCCAGCGCCTGCAGCAGCGTCCGAAGGTCCTGCTGCCGCCGGAGCAGATTCCCGTGGAGCGGCGGATCGAACAGCTGCTCGAGCGGCTCTCCGAGACCGTGGCGTGCGGCTTCGAGGATCTGTTCTCCGACGTTTCCGAGCGCAGCGGGCTCATCGTCACCTTTCTCGCGCTGCTCGAGATGATTCGCTTGAGACTGGTGCGCGTCTTCCAGACTGGCAGCTTCGGGCCCATCCGGGTCTACAAGCGCCCACGGCCCGCCGACGCGCCGCATCCCATTGGAGACCCGGAGGTTCATCGTGGATGACCACAGCCGATCGACCTTGCCCGCCGATCTGTCTGCCGTGTTAGCCGGCGCGGCAGACCCGCACGCGGAGCCGATCGATGCGACGACGTTGGTCCGCTCAGCCGAGATCAAGGCGATTGTCGAAGCGCTCATCTTCGCGTCACCCGAGCCGTTGACGCTCAAGGCGATGACGAAGCTGCTCGACAGCGAGTCGGCCGACGATGTGGCCGCCGCTCTCGAGGCGCTCAAAGCCGACTACGACCGCCCAGGAGGACTGCAGCTTGTCGAGGTCGCCGGGGGCTATCAAATCGCGACCCGCCCCGACCTGCACGAATGGGTCCGCCGGCTCTTCCACGAGCGCAGTGCCCAGAAGCTGACCGTGGCGGGGCTCGAGACGCTCGCCGTCATCGCCTACCGGCAGCCGGTCACGGCCGCCGAGATCACCGAGATTCGAGGCGTGAACGCCTCCGGCGTCCTCAACACGCTGCTGGAGCGTCACCTCGTGAAGATCGTCGGCCGCAAGCCCGTGGTCGGCCGGCCGTTTCTCTATGCGACGACGAAAGAGTTCCTCATCAGGTTCGGCTTGAACGATCTCAAGGACCTGCCCAAGGTCGAAGACCTGGGCGAGACGCTGGGCCTCGACGCGCCGCTCCTGGTGGAGCAGTCGACACGCGATGAAGAGCTGCCCCTCGTCGAGCCCGAGTCTGACGATCCACAAGCCTCGGTGGCGCCCGAGCCAGACGGTGGCGCCGAAGGCTCGGGTCATCAGAACTCCTGATGGCCCGCCCTACGGGCGCTTGGTCGAGTGACGTGGGGCTCGGCGGCGAGCCAGCGGGGGCGCCTCGATTCGACGTGGCACGCCGCTGACGGCACGTTTCAGGCTGGCAATCTCCGCTCCGGTCAACGGACGCCACCGTCCGGCTTTCAATCCAGGATCGCGCAGTGGGCCAATCGCGACTCGCCGGAGGCTGTCGACCGGGTGGCCGATGGCCTCACACATCCGCCGCACCTGCCGGTGGCGTCCCTCGCGAATCGTAATCTGCAGGCGGGCCCTGCCGCCTTCGTCGCCGAGACGCCGCACGTGCGCGGGGCCGGTCGGTCTGCCGTCGAGCATCACACCGCGCTCGAGGCGAGCGAGATCGTGCGCATCGGGTACACCGAGGACGGTTGCCTCGTAGACGCGCGCGACCTCGTGCCGCGGGTGCGTCAGGCGTGCCGCCAGATCGCCGTCGTTGGTGAGGAGGAGGAGGCCCTCGGAGTCGAAGTCCAATCGGCCGACCGGATAGAGATACGGTGCGACGGGTCGGATCAAATCGAGCACGGTTGGGCGCCCTTGCGGATCGCGGCGCGTTGTCACATACCCGCGCGGCTTGTGCAGCAGGAGATAGACCGGTGTGGGTGGTCGAGGAAGCCGCCGCCCATCGACGCGGATGTCGTCACGATCTGGATCGGCCTTGGTCCCGAGCGCCGTCACGACGGCGCCGTTCACCGTGACCCGCCCTTCGGCGATCAGGCGCTCCGAGGCACGACGGGATGCAAGACCTGCGTGCGACAGAATCTTCTGCAGACGTTCCATGACCCGAGGACGTGCAGGCCGCATGTTACACTCAGGGTCCCCACAGCTCGAATGCTGCGCCCCCCGCGATTCAGACGGCCTCCGACGTGCCCGAAGCCTCATGACTGACCGGCCCGGCATCATCGCCATTGATGGTCCTTCGGGCGCAGGCAAGGGGACGATCGCAAGGACCATCGCGGCCGAGCTCGGCTACCGTCACGTCGATAGCGGGGCCATGTACCGCGCGGTGGCCTGGAAGGCACGAGCCGCGTCTGTGCCGTTCGACGATGAGGCTGCGCTGGTCGAGTTGGCCCGTACGGCTTCGATCGAGCTGAACGGCGCGCGCGTCGTGATAGACGGCGAGGACATCTCGCAGCAGATTCGCACACCGGAGATCGACCGGGCGGCGGCGACGGTCGCTCGCGTGCCGGGGGTGCGGGCCGTGCTCGTCGCGCGACAGCGTGCGCTTGGCGCCAACGGCGGCGTCGTCATGGAGGGCCGCGACATCGGCACCGTCGTGTTTCCGAACGCAGACGTGAAGGTCTATCTGGACGCGTCCGCCGACGAGCGCGCCGCACGACGGGCGCAGGAGCGCCACCACGCCACAGCCACGAGCATGGCGGACGTCGCGTCCGAGCTGCAGGCCCGCGACGCGAGCGACCGCACCCGACAGATCTCTCCGCTCTATCCAGCACCGGGTGCGCATGTCATCGACACCACGGGCATGCCGATTGCCGACGTGGTCGCCCACGTGCTGCACCTGGTCCGCACGACGCTCGCTCCCCATTCCCCGGAGCGGTGATAGTGTCGGTCGCGTCTCCTGTTCACGGCTGCACTTACTGACGGCCGAGGACTCCCGCTTTCAAATTCGTAACCGGCTGTGCCGTCTCAGCGCGAGCCGGATCGCGTGGCCCGGGCAGGCGCGCGACAGCCTGTGCAGTCACGGCGGCGGTCTCGCCGGAACCGCGGTTGCACCACGGCACACGGTCCAATGCGCGCCGACCTGACAGCGCCCGGCTTGTCGTTCGCCCGAGCAGCGCACACCGGCGAGAGACGCGCAGCGTCGGTCGATCGTTCCAGTGCCGCAGCGGGCGGCAGGCGCGCGCGGCGCGGGCGCCTCAACGCTCACGGGAGCGCCGCATGAGCGAGCCGCGGCTGGAGCCTCAGGTTCGGCGCACGGTACTTCTCGTCGAAGACAACGAGATGAACCGCGAGATGCTGAGCCGCCGACTGACGCGCAAGGGCTTCACGGTCTTGGCCGCGGCCGATGCGCGCGCGGCGTTGTCGCTGGTGGGCTCGTCGCTGGTCGATCTGATCCTCATGGACATGAGTCTGCCCGAGCTCGACGGGTGGACCGCCACGCGCATGCTCAAGGCCGACCGCGCGACCCAGCACATTCCCGTGATGGCGCTCACGGCGCATGCCATGGCGCAGGACCGTGACGCCGCGCTCGGCGCCGGATGCGATGAGTTCGAGACCAAACCGATCGACTTTGAGCGCCTCGTCGGCAAAATCAACGCGATGCTGAAGGCGAGTGCCCGATGAGCCCCAAAGGCTCCTTGCTCGTGGTCGACGACAACGTCGCAAACCGTCAGCTCTTGTCACGGCGCCTGGCGCGTCGCGGCTTCGACCTGACGGAAGCTGAGAGCGGGACCCGCGCGCTCGCCCTTCTCGCCGAGCGGACGTTCGACCTCATCCTGTTGGATCTCGAGATGCCGGATCTGGACGGGATGCAGGTGTTGGCGAGCATCCGGCAGAAATGGGACGCCGATACGCTCCCGGTCATCATCGTCACGTGCCGCGATGAGCCCGAACATCTGGTCGCCGCCCTCGAGGCCGGTGCGAACGATTACGTGACCAAGCCGGTCAATCTGCCCGTGATCGAAGCGCGCGTGCGCACGCAACTCGCACACCGCTGGGCGCTCCAGGCACTGCGCGTGAGCGAGGAACGGTACCGCGTCGCCGTGGCCGGATCGAACGACGGCATCTGGGATTGGGACCTGCGGTCCGGGGTCGTGCACTTCTCGGAGCGCTGGTCGGCCATCCTCGGGTTGCAGGGGCAGAGGCTCCAGGCCTCGATCGACGAATGGTTCATGCGGGTGCACCCGGAGGACGTCGATCGCCTTCGCGCGGAGATGCGCGAGGCGACCGAAGGTCGATCGACCCACTTCGAGAGCCAGCATCGGGTCCGCCATACGAGCGGGTCCTACCGGTGGGTGCTCAGCCGGGCCGCCGTGGTCGCGGACGAGCACGGTCAGCCCGTGCGCATGGCCGGCTCGCTCACAGACATCACCGATGGCAAGGTCGTCGATGCGCTGACGGGCCTGCCCAACCGGGCGCTCTTCATGGACCGCTTGCGGTGGTTCATCGACCGCTCGCGCCGGCATCCGGAGCAGATGTTCGCGGTGGTCGTCGTGGACCTCGACAGGGTCAAGACGATCAACGACAGCCTCGGCCACGGCGCCGGGGATCAGCTCCTGGCGGCCGTCGCGCGACGCCTCGAGAAGAGCGTCCGGTCGATGGACTTCGTGGCACGGCTGCCCGGGCACGACGCGCCGATCGCCGCCCAGTTCGGCCATACCGTCGCCCGGATGGGCGGTGACGAATTCACCATGCTGCTCGGCGACGTCTCGTCCCCAGACGATGCAGAGACGGTGGCGGAGCGGGTGCGGCGAACCGTCGAAGCGCCGTTTTCGATCGACGGGCGCGAGGTGTTCATCTCGGCCAGCATCGGCGTCGTGGTCAGCGCAGGCGAAGGTCCAGAAGCCGAGGATCTGGTGCGCGACGCGGATGTGGCCATGTACCGCGCCAAGACGCTCGGTGGGAACCGCGTGCAAATGTTCGATGGGGCGCTGCGCGGCCTGGCCCTGCGAAAGCTGCAGCTCGAGATCGATCTCCGCAAGGCGATCGAGTCTGATCAGCTCGAAGTGGAGCTGCAGCCGATTGTCCGTGTCACGGACCGTCACGTGAGCGGATTCGAAGCGCTCGTCCGCTGGCGCCGTGAGGACGGCCGATTGGTTGGCGCCGAAGAGTTCGTCAACGTCGCCGAGGAATGCGGCTTGGTCTTCAACCTGGACCTGTGGGTGCTCGCCCGCGTGTGCCAGCTGCTCCGGAGCTGGCCGGCCGCCGAGTACCGCGTCGCGGTCAATCTCTCCGGTCGATCGCTCAAGCAGCCCGACCTCGTCGAACGCATCGAGCGCATCCTTGCCGACACGGACGTCAGCGCCGACCGGCTCGAGATTGAGATCACCGAGAGCGCCGCGATCGACAGCTTGCAGATGGCGACCGCGACGTTGCAGCGGCTTCGTGCGCTCGGACTGCGGCTCAGCCTGGATGACTTCGGGACGGGCTACTCGTCCCTCAGCTACCCGCACCGGCTGCCGATCGATACGGTCAAAATCGATCGGTCGTTCATCGATCGCATCGGGCGGCCGAGCGACGACCGTGAGATCGTCCGATCCATTGTCGAGCTCGCGCACCGACTGAAGCTCGAGGTCGTGGCCGAGGGCGTGGAAACCAGGGATCAGTGGCAGGCGCTCGCGGGGCTCCAGTGCGAGCGTGCCCAGGGGTATCTCTTCTCGCGACCCGTCCGCTGCGAGTGCGCGAGAGATCTCGTCGAGACCACGCTGCGGCTCCCCGAGGCGGAGCCGCTCGCGACGCAGGTTGCGTAAGCGGGCCGACGACTACTTCCGATTCCGGTAGTCCTCCGAGGAGGCCGGATCGAGCTCCCACCGGTGACGGTCGCGCTCCTCGAGCTTGTTCGCCCCCTGGAGCTCCTCGTTGTCCTGATACTCCATGCCCATCGCGCGGCCGATCTCATCGACGACGTCCTGATCGGGCGTCGGGTTGTCCCCACCGGGAGCGCCTTCACCGCTGAAGTACGCCTCTTCCGCGTTCGCATCGACGTCCCCGCCCGTGAGCGGCGTCATCGCCCCGAGATTCCGACGCAGCTGGGCCATCTCGGCGCGTCCCGTCCGGACCGCAGAGCCTCGCCGATCCATGTCGAGCGACGAGGGTGGCGTGGGGATGGTGTCTTCGAGCGTCCGCCGCTCGCGATCGAGCTGCGGGGCCTTCCGAAGACGCTTGCGAGGCCCCGCTGACGAGCGCAAGGTCCGCCCCTTGGGCGTTGCGCCCTTGGCTCGTCCCGTGGCGGCGACGCGCGTGGTTGGCTTCTTGGCGGTCGCTCGACGCGCGCCTTTCGTCTTAGCGGCGGGGCGCCCGGCCTTCGTCGCCGCCTTCGCGGCGGGTCTGCGCGCCTTGGCGCGCGGGCGGCTGGCCTTGCCCGGGGCCTTCGCTGCGGGGCGCCTGGCGCCACGCGTGGTCCGCTGTCGACTTCGTCCTGGCCTCTTGGACATGTCCGATCGTCCTTTCGGAATTCTTGACAGTGTGTCGATAAGTAACGTAAGCTCTGTTGCTTATCGGTAATCATGGGTCGTCAGATCATGGGGCGACGCCGTTCCAAACGAGCCCACGGGGTAACCGGCCCCCGCCAATGAACGCGCCGGCACATCGAACGCACAGGAGGACGCGCACGGCATGGCCAACGTAGACGACGAGCCGACTCCCGGTCCCGTCAGAGGCAGCAGGGGGCCGCTCGACCGCGGCGGCATCATCACCCGCCCACGCGACGACGACGAGCCGATGGACTCAGAAGAGTTCAAGCAACTGCTCGAATCCTACGATAGCAGCTTCCGGAACATCGCGGAAGGCGAGGTCGTCAAGGGGACGGTCCTCAAGGTCACGCCATCAGAAGTTGTCGTCGACGTCGGCTACAAGTCCGAGGGCGTCATCGGCATCGACGAGTTCCTGGACGAGAGCGGGCAGATCACGGTCGAGGCGGGTGACATCGTCGACGTGCTGCTCGAACGTACCGAGGATCGGGACGGGCACGTCGTCCTCTCGCGTGAAAAAGCCGAGAAGATGAAGATCTGGGACGAGGTCGAGAAGGCCTACGCGGAGCGGAAGGTCGTCATCGGCCGCGTCATCGAGCGCATCAAGGGCGGATTGGCGGTCGACATCGGCGTTCGCGCGTTCCTGCCCGGGTCTCAAATCGACATCCGTCCGGTGCGGAATCTCGATGCATTGCGAGGCCAAGAGCTCCGCATGCGCGTCATCAAGGTCAACAAGAAGCGGGGCAACATCGTACTCTCGCGCAAGGCCCTGCTCGAGGAAGAGAACGCGGAGAAGAAGAAGCACACGCTCGAGACGCTGGCCGAGGGCAAGGTGCTGCGCGGCGTCGTGAAGAACATCACCGACTACGGCGCCTTCATCGACCTCGGTGGCATCGACGGCCTGTTGCACATCACCGACATGTCCTGGGGGCGCGTTGGGCACCCGTCGGAGCTCTTCAAGGTGAACGACGAGGTCGATGTGATCGTGCTGAAGTACGATCCGGCGACCGAGCGCGTCTCCCTTGGCCACAAGCAGCTCATCACGGATCCCTGGGCCAACGTCATGGACCGGTACCCCGTGGGCGCGCGGATGAGCGGCAAGGTCGTGAGCCTCACCGACTACGGCGCCTTCGTGGAGCTCGAGACCGGGGTCGAGGGTCTGATCCATGTCTCGGAGATGTCCTGGAGCAAGCGCGTCAAGCACCCGTCGAAGATCCTGAATGTCGGGGATACGGTCGACGCCATGGTGCTTGGCGTCGATCCCACGGCGCGGCGTATCTCGCTCGGGTTGAAGCAGGTCGAGAGCAATCCCTGGCACGATCTCGCCGACAAGTACCCGGTGGGAGCGAAGATTCAGGGTCGCGTGCGCAATCTCACCGAGTTCGGGGCGTTCGTCGAGGTCGAGGACGACATCGACGGGCTGATTCACATCTCGGACATGTCGTGGAGCAAGCGCGTCAAGCATCCCTCCGAGGTGCTCAAGAAAGGCGATCTGGTCGAGGCGATGGTGCTCAACATCGACGCCGAGAACCAGCGTCTATCGCTCGGCCTCAAGCAGCTCGCCACCGACATCTGGGATGACTTCTTCTCGCGCCATCACGTCGGAAGCACTATCGAGGGCAAGGTGGTGCGGATGACGAACTTCGGTGCCTTCGTCGAGCTCGACGAGGGGATCGAGGGACTCATCCACATCTCCGAGTTCGACGCGCGTGAGGGCGTGAAGGGCGCCGAAGACAAGGTCGAGCTGAAGGTCGGCGAGACCTATCCGATGAAGATCATCAAGCTGACGCCCGAAGAGCGCAAGATCGGTCTGTCGATCCGTGCGCTCAAGTCCGACGAGTTCCGCGCCGATTGGGAGGCCTACCAGGAGCGCTCGGGCGACGGCGCCGCCACGCTCGGCGACCACTTCAAGCAGCGAAGCTGAGCGCGAGACGCGCGCGCGTCTCGTTGCCTTGGCTGGTGAGAGGACGCATGACCACTGGCGGCAGCATGACCAAGGCGGAGCTCGTCGAGGAGGTGTCGCGAGTCTCCGACCTCACCAAGAAGCACTCGGAAGTCATCGTCGACACGGTCTTCAAGAGCATCATCGATGCGCTTCATCGCGGCGAGAAGATCGAGCTGCGAGGTTTCGGCTCGTTCCGGCTCCGCAAACGGGAGCCGCGAAAGGGCCGCAATCCGAAGACCGGTGACAAGGTCGACGTGCCGCCCAAGAAGGTGCCGTACTTCAAGCCCGGCAAGGAACTGAAGGATCTCATTAACCGCGCGCCCGACGCCGCGCCGGCTGGTGACGCGTCGGCGCCGCCGGATGCGCTTGCCGTCTAGGCGCGTCGCCTCGGTCGTCTGACCGCGTCGTGTCCTTCTGCCGCCCGCCATGGAACGGCTCTGGTCACCGTGGAGACTGGCGTACGTGACGGCCTCCGATCCCGGGCCGACGTCCTGCGTCTTCTGTGACGCCGCCGACGGCTCGCATGCCGACCTGGTCGTCATTCGCGGCTCGCTCGTCTACGTCGTCCTGAACCTCTATCCGTACAACAACGGGCACCTAATGGTCGTGCCCAACCGCCACATCGCGACGCTCGGCGACCTCACCGTGGATGAGGCCGCCGACCTCCTGCAGTTCACCAAGGACGCAGAGCGCGCGCTGACGGAGGCCTATCGTCCCGACGGCATCAACGTGGGCATTAATCTGGGGCGCGCAGCCGGTGCGGGCATCGTCCACCACCTGCACGTCCACCTCGTGCCGCGCTGGAACGGAGATACGAATTTCATGTCCGCGATCGGCGAGGTGCGCGTGCTCCCAGAGGACCTCACGGCGACGCTGGCCCGCCTCCGGCCCGTGTTCGAGCGCCTGAAGGCGCAGCGCACAAGGCCCGGCTGACGCCGAGCGCGCCGCAGCCGCTCGGACGAGAGCCCTCACGTGTCGTGTGGGGGAGGGTGGACGATCGTTCCCTCGACGCGGACCTCGTGGATGCTGTCCTCGCGCGCGTGAGCAATGACCGCGGCCAGTACGGCGTCCAGGCCTTCCGCCCGACGTATCACCGATTCGAACACACTCCCGGGCTGTGGGCGCACGTAGACGAAGTCGGCAGCCTTGCCAAAAGCGAAGTCCCCGACCTCGTGTTCGAGACCGAGAGCCTCTGCGCCGGCGCGCGTGGCGAGATACAGGAGCTCGGCGGGCGTGAGCGCGCGGCCATGAGGACCGACGCGCTGCAGGAGGTAGGCCTGCAACGCTTCCTTCAACATCCCGAATCCGATCCCGGCGCCCACATCGGTGCCGAGCGCACAGTGCACTCCGGCGGCCACGTGACGCCCGAGCGGAAAAATCCCGCTGCCCAGGGCCATGTTGCTGCACGGGCAGTGCGCCACCGTCGTTCGATCGGCGGCCATCTGGTCGAGCTCTCTCTCGGCCGGCCAGACGTTGTGGGCGTACACGGCACGGGGACCTGTCAGGCCGTACCGCTCGTACACGGACAAGGAGTCCAGCGCCCAAGGAAAAGCCCGACGAAGCTCCTCTACCTCTGCCTGGCTCTCGTTGAGGTGTGAGTGGACGCGAACCGTCCTATGCTCCCGCACGAGACTCTGGCACACCTCGAGCATCGCCTCCGAGGTGGAGAGCGCGAAGCGAGGCGTCACGGCATACGCGAGCCGCCGTCGCCCATGGTACGTGCGGATGAGTTCCGTGCTCGCGCGGTAGGCGTCTTCCGGCGCCCCGAGCAGATCCGGCCGCAGAAAGCGGTCGGACAGGCAGAGTCCGGAGACGACGCGCAGGCCAGCGACTGCGGCGGCATCGAAGAGCGCGGCGGTGGCGCCGATGAAGTGTGCCCCAAAAGCCAGTGCGGTCGTCGTGCCGCTCTCGGCCAGTGCTCGCACGAACTGTCGTGCTAGGACCGTTGCATACGCGACGTCGGCCAGACGAGCTTCCTCCGGCAATGCAACCTGGTGGAGCCAGTCGAAAAGCGAGAGGCCGAGATGCCCGGTGATCCGGACTTGGGGGAAGTGCACGTGCGCGTCCACCAGGCCCGGCAGGAGCACGCCGCCCCGCAGGTCGGCGCACGGCGCGTCGGGCGCGAGCACCCGCACGTGGGCGTAGTCGCCGCACGCGCTCACCCGTCCGTGCTGGACGAACAGCGCGCCGTCCGCGTACGCACGAAGCGCTCCTTCGACACGAAAGGGGTTGGCTGGCGTGTGGAAGATCGTCGCCCTGAAGAGTTCGCCGTGGCCGGGCGCCATGAAGGGCTCGGAGCGCAGTCCTCGAACACCGTGTCAACTGAGCAGCTGCTTGGCGATCGTTTGGAGCTGCAGGTTCGACGTGCCCTCGTAGATCTGTCCGATCTTGGCATCGCGGTACAGCTTCTCGACCGGGGCCTCACGCACGAAGCCGGCTCCCCCGAACAAGTTGACCGCGAGCGAGGCTGTTCGTTCGGCGACTTCTGACGCGAAGAGCTTGCACATCGCCGCCTCGGAGAGGAATGGGCGTCCGAGATCGCGCAGCCGCGCGGCCTCGTACACGAGCAGCCGTGCCGCTGAGACCTCGGTCGCCGCGCGCGCCAATTGATGCTGCACGGCTTGGAACTCGGCGATGGCCCTGCCGAACTGCTTGCGCGTCTTCGTGTAGCCGACCGCGTGGTCCAGCGCGCCTTGCGCGAGCCCGACCATCTGGGCTCCAATTCCGATGCGGCCCTCATTCAGCGTCTCGATGGCCACCTTGTAGCCTTTGCCGACCTCTCCGAGCACCTGGGCGCGCGGGGCCGGACACTCGTCGAAGATGAGTTCGCAGGTGCTGCTCGCGCGAATCCCGAGCTTGTCCTCCTTGCGCCCGACGGTGAAGCCGGGGCTGCCGCGCTCCACCATGAATGCCGTGATCCCGCGATAGCCCGCGTCGGGATTCACGTTCGCAAACACCAGGAAGATCTCGGCCTCCTGCGCGTTGGTGATCCACAGCTTACGACCCGTGAGCGCATATCCATCTCCACGCGCCACGCCCCGAGTGGCCATCGAGAAGGCGTCACTGCCGGAGCCTGACTCCGAGAGCGCGTAGGCGCCGAGCGCCGAGGACGCCAGCCTCGGCAGGTAGCGCTCTTTGAGCTCGTCGTGCCCCCAGCGCAGGACCGCATTGAGCATGAGCGTGTTGTGCACGTCGACCACGACAGCCACCGACGGATCGACGCGGGAGAGCGCCTCGACGGCCAAGACGGCGTGAAAGAAGCTCGCCCCCGCACCGCCGAAGCGTTCGGGCACTTCGATACTCATGACGCCGAGCTCGAACAGCTTCGTCAGGAGCGATGCCGGAATGTGGGCCTGTTCGTCCATCTCGCGGACGAGCGGTCGGACCTCCCGATCGGCGAACGCGTAGACCGACTGTTGGAACAGCGCTTCGTCCTCCGTCAGCGTCGTGAGCGGCGCGCGTACGGTTGAGGCGAGGTCAGTCGACATTGTGTGGCTCCAGGGATCCATGCGCCTATGGTACCACCCTGCCTCGACCTCCCGGCCGTTTCCGTGCGAGGGGTCGCCACTGCCGTACGGCCGGGGGGGTAAGATAGGCCCATGGTGCGAACCCTACGTCTGATGGCCGTTGGTGTCGCCCTCGCTGCGGGCCTGAGCGCGATGGGCAGCGCACAGCAACGGCCCGGAACCGCCAGCGGCACCGCCAGTAATGGCGACCAGACCCAAACACCGGCCGAGACGACGGCGAGCCAAACGCCCACCTTTCGTGGCGGCATCGATTTCGTCCGCGTCGACGTCATCATCACCGACAAGTCGGGAAACACGGTCAGCGATCTCAAGCCCGAGGACTTCGAGGTCACTGAAGACGGCAAACCGCAGAAGATCGAGACCTTCAAGCTCATCGAGCTGAACGGGGGACTGACGCCTGGCGCCGAGGGACCGCCACGTGCCATTCGCACCGACAGCGACGAAGAGTCCGAGGCGGCTCGCGAGGACGTGCGCCTCTTCGGGATCTTCCTTGACGACTATCACGTGCGCGCGGGTGCGAGCATGTCGGCCCGACAGCAGATCGCACGCTTCATCGAGACGCAGCTGGGGCCGTCCGACATGGTCGGCGTCATGTACCCGCTGGCCCCCCTAGACACCGTGCGGTTCACGCGCAATCACGAGGCCATCAGCCAAGCGATTCAGCAGTTCCTCGGACGCAAGTTCGATTACACACCGAGGAACACGATCGAGGACGGGTACGTCCATCGGTATCCGGCCGAGATCGTGGAGCGCATCCGTAATCAGGTGTCTCTTTCGGCGATCGAAGGGCTCATCATTCGAATGGGCCGACTGAAGGAGGGGCGGAAGGCGCTCATCCTCGTGAGCGAGGGGTATTCGAACATGCTGCCGCCGCAGCTGCGCAGCTCGATCGCGACGATGGACCCCCGCATGGATCCCTTCAACCCGGCGGCGGGCGACCCGCTGGCTGGCACCAATAGTCCCATCGAGGATCGGGCGGCGTTCTTCGCCAGCGTCGATCTCCAGACCGACCTGCGCGAGATCTTCACAGCGGCGAGCCGGAACAACGTCGCCATCTATACGGTAGACCCACGAGGCCTGGCGACCAACGAGTTCGGGATCGATGAGAACGTTGGACTCCAGCTCGATCGGAACTATCTGAATTCGACGCTGGATACGTTGCGGCAGCTTGCGGAAGCAACTGACGGACGCGCGATCGTCAGTCGAAACGACATCACGGTGGCGATGAAGCAGATCGTCAAGGACACGAGCGCGTACTACCTGTTGGGTTACACCTCGACGGTTGCGCCATCGGACGGCAAGTTCCACGAGATCAAGGTTCGCGTGAAACGACCTGGCATCCAGGTCCGCTCACGCAAGGGGTACTGGGCGCTGACCGCGAGCGACGTGCAGCGCGTGCTCGCGCCTCCCAAGCCGGCGCCTCCGACCGGCGTGTCCACCACGCTGGCGGCGATCGCCCCGCCGAAGAACCGGCTGGTGCAGACGTGGATCGGCACCGAGCGTGGTCAGAACGGAAAGACGAAGGTGACCTTCGTCTGGGAACCGACACCGTCGACCCCGGGTGAACGCAGCCGGAGCACCGACCGCCCTGCGCGCGTGTCGCTCACGGCCATCGGCGTCGACGGTGCGCCGCTCTTTCGTGGTCGTGTGCCCGATACGACGACACCGGCTCCAGCAGCAGCGGCCACTGATGGAAGCGCGGCGGCCGCCGCGCCATCCAAGCTGACCTTCGAGCTGCCACCTGGCAAGGTGCAGATTCGAATGGCGGTTGAGGGAACGGGCGCCGAGACGCTCGACTCCGAAGTGCGCGAGATCACCGTGCCGGACCTGACTGCGCCGCAGACGTTCATCGGCACACCGAGCGTCTTCAGGGCCAGAACGGCTCGCGAGGCTCAGACGATCAAATCAGACGCCGAAGCAGTGCCGACTGCGGGACGTGAGTTCCGCCGCTCGGATCGCCTGCTGCTGAAGGTTCCGATCCATGGTCCGGGTGTCCAGGCTCCCACGGTGACGGCGCGGCTTCTGAACCGGACGGGACAGCCGATCAGCGACCTTCCGGTCGCGACGCCGCCGGCGTCGAACCAGGCGCTCGTCGAGGTCGCCCTCGCGGCGCTGGCTCCAACCGAGTACGTCATCGAGGTCACGGTCACCGGCGCGGGCAGTGACGCGAAGGAGCTGGTCGGCTTCCGCGTCACGAGTTAGTGTCCCATGCGTGCGCTCATCGCCTCCGTGCTGGGGCTGGCAGCCGTCCTGCACGCGGGCGACGTGCCTCGTCGTCTGGTCGACATCGATTTCGTCGCAACCGACAGGCACGGTCGACCGGTGGTCGACCTGCGTGCCGACGAGATCCGGATCCTCGCCTCGGACGGTGAGCTGGCGGTCTCGACGCTGCGCTTCATCTCCCCGTCAGCTGGCCGCGCCGCCGATCCGCCTTCCTCGAACCTGTCCGATCCGGCCGCCGGCCTGGTCGTGGCGCTCTTTCTCGACGAGTATCACGTGCGACCGGAGGCCGCCGAACGCGTCCGTGACGGGCTGCGCCGGTTTATCGAGGCCCATGTGAATGACCACGATCGCCTGCTCGTACTGAAGCCGCTTCAGTCGCTGGTGACGCTCGGGGTGGCGAGCAGCCGAGAGGAGGTGCTCCATCAGATCGCAGCCTTCAACGGACGCAAGCAGGACTATGCGCCGCGGAACGCCTTCGAACGCACCTTCATCGCGGCCGATCCGGAGCGGATCGACGAGGTCCGCGCTCAGCTCGCGCTGTCGGCGCTTTCGGCGCTCGTGACGCAGGCGGGTCGCGCCGGCCGCGGACGCAAGGCGCTCGTCATCGTCAGCGAAGGATTCCGTCCCCCCGCCAGTCGGCGCGGGGCCGAGCGGATGCCGACGCTCGAATCGCTCGTCGAGGCGGCCAGCCGGGCGCGCGTGGTTGCCTATCCAATCGCACCTGGGGCCTTCGTTGCTTCTCGCGACGCTCGGCTCGGCCCAGTCCCGTCCGTAGGCGGCGAACAGACCAGGGATCGTGAGGTGCTGCATCGGCTCGCTCGTGAGACCGATGGATGGATGGCTGAGCGGTCGGAAGACATGGCTCACTTTGCGGCGCACCTGGCGCGGGCGTTGACCGGGTACTACCTGGCAGCCGTTGAGGTCTCCGCCGACGGGCGGTTCCATCCGGCGGAGATTGTGGCGCGTCGGGATGAGCTCCGCATCGTCGGGCCGCGTGGGTATTGGGCGCCGATCGCCGACGAGGTGCTGTCGTCACGAGGTCCTGGTGCGGTCGCGACGAAGCCGTCCGAGCACATGGTGCCCGCCCCTCGCGTGAGTCGACTGGTTCGTCCCTGGTTTGGTGTGGCGCGCGGCTCGCCAGGTCGGACGGAGGTCGCCTTCACCTGGGAGCCGACGCCGCAGGCGGCGGGAGAGCGCACGCGGATTCCACCAGCGGCACGTGTAGGCCTCATCGCGCAGACGGCCGAAGGGCAGGAGGTGTTTCGGGGATCGGTGCGTCCAGCCGGCGCGCCGATTGGAAGTGAGCCGGCGCTGGTCCGCTTCGAGGCGCCGCCGGGCCGCTTGCGAGTCGTGATGACGATCGAGGACGCCGCGGCGCGTGTGCTCGACACCGACGTCCGCGATGTCACGGTGTCGCCGCTCAGCGGCGCGTTGGTCATCGGAACACCGGCCATCATCAGGACCCAGAACGCGCGGGACCGAAGGGCCGCGGCAGGGGACCTGTCGGTCGCCCCGGCGGTCTCTCACGAGTTCACGCGGCGGGAACAGCTGCTCATCAGGTTTCCGGTCTATGCGGAGACCACCGCGACCGTGACCGCCACCCTGCTCGGACGATCGGGTCAGGTGCTCAGAGTCCTCCCGGTGATGCGACGTGGCGAGGCTGAGCTCTATGAAACCGATTTGCCTCTTGCGCCTTTCGCGACAGGGGAGTACGCCGTGCGCCTGACCGCCTCGTCTGCGGCCACGACCGTTCACCAGACCGTGCCAGTCCGCGTTGTGCCATGAGGGGCGAGCCCCGGCCGCACGGCTCGAGCCCTGCAAGGCTCCGCCCGAGCCCCGGCTCGTTCGCACGCGGGGCCCCGCGCCCCGCTCCGCTCCTTCGCGGGCGCGCTCGTGCGCGCCGGGCCGGACGCAGACAAACGCCCTGTGCCGTGAGGAATCGGCTGTCCATACAGTCTGTGTCGCGGGGCTTCATTCCGCCCTGCGACGCGATGCCGTCAGGCGTACATCCCGCGCATGCGCGTGACCGCAGCCACCCGGTTGATGGCGACCAGATACGCGGCCGTTCGCATGTCCACCTGATACCGCTTCATCGTCGTCAAGACTTCCTCGAACGCCGTGCAGATCTTGCGTTCGAGGCGCTCGTTCACTTCCTGTTCGGTCCAGAAGTAGCCGTGGCGATCCTGAACCCACTCGAAGTACGAGGCGGTGACGCCGCCGCAGTTGGCGAGGATGTCTGGTACCACGAAGACGCCCTGCCGGTGCAGGTACCGGTGCGCCTCGGGAGTCGTCGGCCCGTTGGCGCCCTCGACGAGAACGCGGGTCTTCAGCGTCGGGGCGTTCTCCATGGTGATCTGGTTCTCGAGCGCCGCCGGAATCAGGACGTCGACCTCCAGCGCGAAGAGCTCGGCATTCGAGAGCGCGTCCCCGCGCGGGAAGCCGGCGACGGTCTTGTGCTGCTGGGCGTAGGTGAGGAGGGCAGGGATGTCGAGGCCTGCTGCGTTGTAAGTGCCGCCTTTCCAGTCTGCGACGGCTACGATCCTGGCGCCTTGCTCGGCGAGCAGTGCGGCCGAGACGCCCCCCACATTGCCGAACCCCTGGATGGCAACGCGTGCGCCCGACAGCTCGAAGCCCAGATGATGAGCCGATTCGCGTGTCACCAGCATGACCCCGCGTCCCGTCGCCTCCCGTCGTCCGAGTGAGCCGCCGAGCTCGATCGGCTTGCCGGTGACGACGGCGGTGGACGTGTGGCCGACGTGCATGCTGTAGGTGTCCATGACCCACGCCATGGTCTGCTCGTTGGTGTTGACGTCGGGGGCGGGCACGTCCTTCTCAGGCCCAATCGCGTCGATGATCTCGGCCACGTACCGCCTGGTGAGCGCTTCGAGCTCCCGCCGCGACATCCGGGAAGGGTCGCAGACGACTCCCCCTTTGCCGCCCCCGAACGGGATGTGGGCCACGGCGCACTTCCACGTCATCCAGGCCGCGAGAGTGGTCACTTCGTCGAGCGTCACGTCGGGGTGATAGCGGATCCCGCCCTTGGCCGGACCGAGCGAGACGTTGTACTGCACGCGATACCCAGTGAAGACCTTGATATCGCCGCTATCCATCTGCACGGGACAGGAGACGATGATCTGGCGCTTGGGCGCCGTCAAGATGCGCCAGATGCCTGGCTCGAGATTGAGGATACGCGCCGCGCCATCGAACTCCTGCAACATGGTCCCGAAAATCGACTGTGATCCGCTCATCATGCTCCTCGCGCCCCACCAGGTCCGCGCCCAGGCTTGCGCCGTGACCTGCGAGCCTGTCGCTATAATGCCACCCGGGTCGGCCGTGAGCGACCTCAGGTGGGACGGCAGGAAGACAGGGAGGATACAAGGCCTGTGGCGGACGTCAGAACGCTTCGTGTAGTCATTGCCAAGCCCGGCCTCGACGGGCACGACCGCGGTGCCAAGGTCATTGCCCGTGCGCTGCGCGACGCGGGCATGGAGGTCATCTATACCGGCCTGCGGCAGACGCCCGAGCAGATCGTGGCTGCCGCCCTTCAAGAGGACGCCGACGTGATTGGTTTGTCGATCCTGTCCGGCGCCCACAATCACATCGCGCCCCGGCTGATGCAGCTCTTACTGGAGAAGGGCCTCGATGACGTGCTGGTGGTCATCGGGGGCATCATTCCCGACGTGGACGTGCCCGGATTGAAGGCGCTCGGCATCCACGGGGTTTTTCTGCCAGGCACCCCAATGCAGGCGATCGTGGATTTCATCCGGGGCCACGTCCGGCGTGAACCTGGTCCAGCGGCGACCGCCTGAACGAACCTGGAGCCCTGTTCCGACTAAAGTCCTCTTCAGGTTGACTTTAGACGCCTAAAAAATCGTCCGGCACATGAGCCTGGGGCTATACTTTTGAAGCCCTCCCGCCGATAGAGTTACACGTGCCACACCATCTTTTGATCGCGGATGACAGCGTGACGATCCAGCGTGTCATCAAGCTCACCTTTGCGGATGAGGACATCGACGTCGTCGCGGTGGGTGACGGCAGCCAGGCGCTGGCCGCCATCGACAAGTCGCCCCCCGATATCGTGCTCGTCGACGTCGAGATGCCGGGGTGTAGTGGCTACGATGTCGCGCGGCACGTGCGCAGCTCGCCCCGCCTGTCGCATATTCCGGTGGTGCTGCTGACGGGCGCCTTCGAACCGGTTGACGAAGCGCGCGCGTCCGCGGTCGGATGTGACGGTGTCCTGGCCAAACCGTTCGAGCCGCAGGCCGTGCTGGCACGTGTGCGGGATCTGCTCTCGAGACCGCGACCCGCAGTCGCGCGACCGCCGGTGGTGCCATCCATCCCGTCGATTCCGCTCTCGCAGCAGGGGGCCCCGGAGCCGGCGCCCGTTGTGCCGGTGCCTGTGGCTGCGGTGTCGTCGAAGCGGCCGCAGGATCTCGATGCCTATTTCGAGCGTCTCGATCAGGCCTTCTCCGATCTCGCCACGTCGCCTCGTCCCGGGCCCGTGCCCGCTCCGCCACTTCACCCGGCGGCGCGCGATCTCGACGCGCTGGCCGCGAGCTTCGCCGCGGTGCCTGATTCCGGGGACCTGACAGGCCGCCCCGCGACATCGCCGGCCGCACTCTCGCTCGCCGTGTCGGCTGAGCCGATGAGCGAGCCAGAGCCAGAAATCCTGCCGTCTCCCGAACCCGTCGCGCCGGTGGCAGCGGTGCCACTCGTGCTACCAGCCGCACGTGCCACTGAACCGCAGATCCCGCGGTCGTTGCGACCCGGCGTCCAGTCGCTCGTCGACGCCTTCCAGGATCTCGTCGCGCAGGAGCAGGCGGTCGCGGCGCCCACCTCTTCCGCAGTGGTGGCCGCCGCTGTTCTCAGCTCGGTTCCCGCAGGGGTCGGCGCGACATTAAGCGCGGAGCGCGATCCGGTGGCGACGCTTTCGGACGAGGCCGTCGATCGTATCGCCACGCGCGTCATCGAACGGCTGTCAGCAACGCTCGCCGACGGTGAGACAGCCGACCTGGTGTCCCGGATCGCCGAGCGCCTGGTGCGTGAAGAGATCGACGCCATCAAGCGTCGGGTCTGAGCGGGCGCCCTGGGGGAGCCGTCCCGGCCTGTCCCCTTCAGCGTCGACAGGCGGCCGGTTGCGATGATGAGGCTGTCCTGCATACCATCATGAGATGCCGTCCTCGTCGAGGCCGCTGACCGAGGTGGATCCCTCGCGCGTCCGTCTGCCTGACAAACCAGCGCTCGAAGGCCTCGAAGCCAAGTGGGCCGCCCGGTGGGAGGCGGATGGCGTTTATCGCTTCGACGCCAGTCGTTCACGAGCCGAGGTGTTCTCGATCGACACGCCCCCGCCTACCGTGAGCGGATCGCTTCACGTCGGACACGTGTTCTCCTACACCCACACCGATCTTATCGCACGGTTTCACCGGATGCGGGGGAAGGCGGTCTTCTATCCGATGGGGTGGGACGACAACGGGCTGCCCACGGAACGACGCGTCCAGAACTATTACGGGGTTCGGTGCGATCCATCGCTTCCGTTCGATCCGGCCTTCGTCCCTCCCGCCTCCCCGGCGAAGACACCGGTCGCCATCTCCCGGCCGAACTTCGTGCAGCTCTGCGTGTTGCTGACCGCCGAAGACGAACAAGCATTCGAGCGGTTGTGGCGCTACTTGGGGTTGTCGGTCGACTGGGGCATGACCTACGCGACGATTGGACACCGGTCGAGGCGTGTCTCGCAGGTAGCCTTTCTGCGCCTGCTGCGGCGCGGTGTGGCGAAGCAGGTCGAAGCGCCGACGCTCTGGGACGTCGACTTCCGCACGGCGGTCGCGCAGGCCGAGCTCGAGGACCGCGAGGTTCCTGGCTCCTATCACCGACTCCGGTTCTCACGTGACGGGTTCGACGACGTCGTCGAGATCGAGACGACGCGCCCCGAGCTCGTGCCCGCCTGCGTCGCGCTCGTCGCGCATCCGGATGATGCCCGCTATCAGCCGCTCTTCGGTCGGCACGTGCGAACCCCGCTCTTCGGCGTGTCCGTGCCGGTTCGCCCTCACCCGCTGGCCGATCCAGCCAAGGGCAGCGGCATCGCCATGATCTGCACCTTCGGCGACCTGACGGACGTGACCTGGTGGCGGGAGCTCGAGTTGCCGGTGCGGGCCATCGTGCGGCCCGATGGCACCCTGCGCGAGGTGCCGTGGGGGGCGCCGGGCTGGGAATCAGCCGATATCGTTCGTGCCGAGGCGTCCTATCGCCCTCTCGTGGGCCTGTCGGTCACCAAGGCGCGCGCCGCGATCGTCGACGCGCTGCGGGCGTCGGGCGACCTTGTCGGCGAGCCGCGGCCCATCGTTCATCCCGTGAAGTTCTATGAGAAGGGCGATCGACCGTTGGAGATTATCACCAGCCGTCAGTGGTTCATCTCCACCATCGCGTTTCGAGAGCCGTTGCTCGCGCGAGGGCGAGAGCTCCAGTGGCACCCGCCCTACATGCAGGCGCGCTATGAGAACTGGACCAACGGCCTGAACGGGGATTGGTGTATCAGCCGGCAGCGCTTTTCGGGCGTGCCGTTCCCGGTCTGGTATCCCATCGCCTCCGACGGCAAGGTGCTGTACGAGACGCCGCTCATGCCCGCCGAGGACCGGCTGCCCATCGATCCGTCGACCGACGTGCCCGAGGGCTACGCGGCCGAGATGCGCGGCCAGCCAGGCGGCTTCATGGGTGACCCGGACGTGATGGACACGTGGGCGACCTCATCGCTCACGCCGCAGATCGTGTGCGGCTGGCCGGACGATCCCGTGTTGTTCGCCAGGACTTTTCCGATGGATCTTCGGCCGCAGGGGCACGACATCATCCGGACGTGGCTGTTCTCGACCGTGCTGCGCGCGCATCTCGAGCACGACTCGCTGCCCTGGAAGAACGCCGCCTTGTCGGGCTGGGTGCTCGATCCCGATCGGAAGAAGATGTCGAAATCGAAGGGCAACGTCGTCACGCCGCTCGGGCTGCTGGAAGAACACGGATCCGACGGCGTGCGCTACTGGGCCGCCTGCGGCCGGCCGGGCACCGACACGGCCTTCGACGCGAACCAGATGCGCGTGGGCCGACGCTTGGCGATCAAAGTGCTCAACGCCTCGCGATTCGCGCTCACGGCCATCGACCCGCGTGGTCCGATCGGCGTGCCCGTCGATCGGGCCATGCTCCGGAACCTCGCGGCGGTCGTCACCGAGGCGACGAGCGCCTTCGAAACGTACGACTACGCCCGGGCATTGCAGCGCACGGAGACGTTCTTCTGGCGCTTCTGCGACGACTATCTCGAGCTGGTGAAGGGACGGCGCTACGGCGAGCAAGGGCCCGAGGGGGCTGGCTCGGCGAATGCGGCGCTCGTGGCGGCCCTCTCGGTCCTGCTCCGGCTGCTGGCCCCGTTTCTCCCCTTCGTGACAGAGGAAGTCTGGTCGTGGTGGCACGACGGGTCGATTCACACGTCGATGTGGCCGACCGTGGCGGAGCTGGACTCGCTCCTGGGCAGCGAGCCTGCGGCGGGGCTCGAGGCAGATCAGGCAGCTTACGTGTGGGCGACCGACGTGCTGTTCGAGGTGCGAAAGCAGCGATCCGAAGCCAAGCAGCCGCTCAAGGTGCCAATCACGAAGGCCATCGTCACGGCGGACCGCGCCCGGCTCGACCGCATGGCGCTGGTCGAAGCGGACTTGCGCTCCGCTCTCCGCGTGCAGACGTTCGAGCTGGTCGAGGGAGAACCGCTCGCCATTGCGGTCGCTGGTTACGGCGCTCCGCCGGCGCCGCCCGCGTGAGCTCTGAGCTGTCGCTGCCTCGGGCGAGCTACGCCGATCTGGTGCGCCGCGCGCTCGCCGAAGATCTCGGTCCGGGCGATGTCACGACCGACGCCACGGTGTCGGCCGCGCAGTGGGCACGGGGGCGGTTCCTCGTCAAGCAGCCGTGTGTACTCGCGGGCCTCGACGTGGCGCTCGAGGCATTCCGGCAGCTCGATCCTGGCATCACCGTGCGCGGCTTCAAGCAGGACGGCGAGTCGTGCGGCGTCGGCGACTGCGTGACCGAGGTCGACGGGCCGGCCCGCGTGCTGTTGACCGGCGAACGGACGGCGCTCAACTTCTTGCAGCGCCTGTCAGGGATCGCCACCCGGACACGGCAATTCGTCGATCGGGCCGCGGGCCGGATACGGGTGCTGGACACTAGGAAGACGACGCCGACCCTGCGCGCGATCGAGAAGTACGCAGTGCGGGCCGGCGGGGGCGCGAACCATCGGTTCGGGCTCTATGACGCCGTACTGATCAAGGACAACCACGTGCGGTTGGCGGGCGGCGTCGCCGCGGCGGTCGCTCTCGCGCGTGCCAAGTGCCCGGCGCTCTCACTCGAGGTCGAAGCGCAGAGTCTCTCCGAGGTTGACGAAGCCCTCGCGGCCGGCGCTGATTGGATTCTGATCGACAATCTGTCGCTCGACCAGATACGGGACGCCGTTCGCCGGGCTCGTGGCCGTGCCCGCGTGGAGATCTCGGGCGGTGTGACGTTGGAGCGGATGGAGGAGCTGGCGGCCACGGGTGCGGAGGACGTCTCGGTCGGAGCGCTCACGCACTCCGCGCCAGCCGTCGACATCAGCTTCGAGGTCGAGCCAATCGGATGAAGCTCAGGCGCACACGAGGGCAACGGTCGAGACATCGCCTCGACCGGCCGGACTGTGACGCCGGTGTCATTGCGTGAGATCCTTGGCACCCGCCCCAGATCCGCTCCCCGCCGACTTCGCCGAGGCGTTGGCACCCGATCGCCTGCCGGCGCTCGTCTCGCGCATCATCTATTACGCCACGATCGGATCCACCAACGACGTCGCCGCAGCGGTGGCAGCCGAGCCCGACGGCGATGGCGTGGTCGTCATCGCGGACGCGCAGACGTCGGGGCGCGGACGTCGGGGTCATCAGTGGTTCTCGCCGCCGGCCGGCGGCCTGTACGTGTCGCTCGTCGTCGACCCTGGTCGGTCGATGGCGCCCGGTCGTGCGACCGCCTTGGTGACGATGACGGCCGGCGTGGCCCTGGCCGAGGGCATCGAGAGCATCACGGGCCTGGCGCCTGACATCAAATGGCCAAACGACTTGTTCGTCGGCCGCCGCAAGCTCGCTGGCATTCTCGCCGAAGGCGTCTCGGGCTGGCGCCCAGAAGGTGCCCCGTCTCACAGACCGCTCAAGGTCGTGCTCGGCTTCGGCATAAACGTTGCGGCGACAGCCTTTCCACCCGAGCTGGCCTCGCGCGTCACTTCGCTCCAGGCGGAGCTCGGGCGTCCGATCGATCGCGCGAAGGTGTGCGCCGGAGCGCTCGCGGCGTTGTCGCGACGCTACGAGGATCTGGTGGCCGGACGGTTCGATGCTATTCTGAGCCGCTGGCGGGCGCGTGCGCCTCTGAGCGAGGGACACCGCGTGCGGTGGCGCGACGGGGATCGCGATCGCGCGGGGACGACCATGGGCGTCGATGATGACGGGGCGCTGCTCGTGCAGGCCGGCGACCAGGTCGAACGTATCGTCGCCGGGATTGTGATCTGGGACTGAGTGGGACTGACGCCGCAGGAGCACCCCATGCTGCTCGCCATCGATGTGGGCAACACGAACGTCGTGCTCGGCGTGTTCGACCGAACTTCGCTCGTGCACAGCTGGCGGCTGCAGACCCAGCGAGAACGGACGTCGGACGAGCTGGGCCTGCTTATGGACGGGTTGTTCGCGCGCGCGGGCGTGCGGTTCGCGGATATCGACGGCGTCGTGGTGGCGTCGGTCGTGCCGCCGGTCACGGGCACCGTGCTCGACATGATCGCACGCACCTTCCGCAAGCAACCCGTGGTCGTCGTCGATCCGGCTTCCAACAGCGGGATGCCGATCCGCTACGACAGTCCGGCGGACGTCGGCGCGGACCGCATCGTGAACGCCGTCGCCGCGTACGAGCAGTACGGTCGCCAGGCGCATCTGCCGCTCATCGTCTGTGACTTCGGGACGGCGACCACGCTCGACGCGGTAAGCATGGAGGGCGAGTACCTGGGGGGCGCCATCTGTCCGGGCGTCACAATTTCGGCGGACGCGCTTTTTCAGCGGGCCGCGCGGCTGCCACGCATCGATGTGCGCAAGCCGGCCAGGGTGGTCGGTCGGACCACCGTGGGTGCCATGGAGTCGGGGCTGTTCTTTGGCTACGTCGGCATGGTGGAGGGGTTGGTGCGCAGAATGCGCGACGAATTGGGCGGCTCCGCCGTGGTCATCGCCACCGGGGGGCTCGCCTCGGTTATCGCGCCTGAGACCGACTGCATCCAGCACGTGGACGTCGATCTGACCTTGCACGGCCTGCGGATCGTCTGGGCGCGCAACACCGCCAGCGTGGGAAGACCAGGGATGCCAGGACCCGCACGAACGGGCCGTTAGACTGAGACGAGCCCGCCGGCGGGGTCGCGTGGCCACGGCGCCTTTGCTCGGCGCGCTCGACCCACCCCCGAGGACGCGCCGATATGTCGCAGGAATACTGCCGCGCCGTCGAGCGGCACCTCTGCCAGAAGAACGACGGCCACCTCATCAGGGTGGTCGGTCCCGCCTTCGAGGTCGTCTCGCAATGGGAACGTGACGGCGTGCCGCTCAAGCTCGCGCTGCGCGGGATCGATCGCTACTTCGAGCGCCGGGCGCCGGTCCGCCCTCGACGCCGGCCCGTGCGGATCGAGTTCTGCGACGCCGATGTCCGCGATGTGTTCGACGAGTGGCGACGCGCACTCGGCTTGGTCGCGGCGCCAGCCGAAGGCGTGCGTGCGGCGTCCCCCGCAGGCGAGCCGAGCCAAGCGGCCGGCTCCGGGCTGGCCAGCAGACGTGCCGGCTCGTCGCTTCGACTCCATTTGGAACGTGCCGCCTTGCGGCTGAGCAGTGCCGACGCGCTCGGTCGGCTCGGCGCGGGTGCCGATGCGCTGATCGAGCGGCTGTCCGCCGAGCTCGACCGTGCCCGCACCCACGCGGGAGGTCTGCGCGGTGACGCCCGCGCGGCGCTGCTGGCCCGACTCGTGGCGCTCGACCGCGATCTGATGGGCATCGCGCGCAGCGCCCTCGAGGCTGCGGAGCGGGCGACCATCGATGAGGAGGCGCGCCTGGAGCTCGAGCCATATCGTGCGCGTCTGTCCGCCGACCGGTATCAGCAAGCCCTGAGCCTCGCCGTCGATCGGCTCGTGCGCGAGCGCGCCGGCCTACCCGTGCTTGTCTTCGACTAGTGGCCTCGCCTCACGACATGTACAGTGTCTTCCTTGGGGGGCATCCGGCGCCGGGGCGTTGCTCCTCGGTCACAGACGACCCGACCTGCTCCACTGGTCGCGCCTTGCGGCCCGAGTGTCGCGCGGTGGACTCCGCTATACATGCCGCGACGACAGGCCACTAGCTGCCAACCGTCTATGGTGTCCCCGGGCCAGACCCTCGAGCTGCTCGTCGAACGTCCGGCCGTCGGTGGCCGGATGATTGCGCGCGCGAACGGACAGGTCGTGCTGGTAGGGGGGGGCATTCCCGGTGAGCGCGTGCGCGCCCACGTGACCGCGGTCGCGAAAGGCGTAGCGTTCGCCGAGGTCGTCGAGGTGCTCGAGGCGTCGCCCGATCGACGCGAGCCGGTGTGCGACCCGGCCTGCGGGGGGAGCGTGTACGCGCACATCGCGTACCCGGCGCAACGCGTTTTGAAGGCCGCCCTGCTGACCGACGCCCTCGCGCGCATCGGCCGGGTGCGCTGGTCAGCGCCGATCGACGTCCAGGCTTCTCCGGTCGAGGGGTACCGCATGCGTGCCAGGCTGCACGTGCGGTCTGGCCGATGCGGGTTCTATCGGGAGCACACGCACGACTTGTGTGATGCCAGAGCCACGGGGCAGCTCCTGGCGGCGTCGGTCGACGCGCTCGAGGCGATCGCGACCCGTCTGGCGCCGCGCGCTCCCGTCGCCCAGCTCGAGCTCGCCGAAAACGTCGAGGCGACCGAGCGCGTCGTGCACATCGACGTGGAGCATGGAAGCACCGGTCTCGGTCCGGATCTGGGCGAGGGCACCACGCTGACGGGGCTCACGGTCGGTCGACGCCATCGGTCAGACCGACGGGTCCACGTGCTCTCCGGCCTCCCATGGGTGACCGACGTGATCGAATGTGAGGGCGTTGAGCTGCGCATTCGACGCCACGTCCGGGCGTTCTTCCAGGGCAATCGCTATCTGCTCGGCGCGTTGGCGGGCCATGTGGCCCAGCACGTCCCGATGCGGGCTCGAGCGATGGATCTCTATGCGGGCGGCGGACTGCTTGGGCTGGCCGCCGCCCAGTTCCGGCAGGCGTCCGTCGTCGCCATTGAAGGGGAGGCCACTGCTGCCGCTGACCTTGCGGTGAACGCCGCGCGTGTGGGCGGCGTCGAGGCGATCCACCAGCCCGTCGAGGCGTTCCTGAACCGCCGGAGACCGGCACCGGACGTCCTGCTGCTCGATCCGCCGCGGACCGGTGTTTCAGGAGCGGCGCTTGCCGGCGTACTGCGTCTCGGAGCGCAGCGTGTCGTCTACGTCTCGTGTGACGTGGCCACGCTCGCCCGTGATCTGCGGAGGCTGCTCGAGGCTCACTACGACCTGACGTCTCTCCGCGCGTTCGACTTCTTCCCGAACACGCCGCAAGTCGAAGCAGTGGTGGTCCTCGACCGACGCTAGCCGCTAGCGCGCGTGCGAAGTCTGTGCTGCGTTCACGAAGCCTTCGAAGAGCGGACGGAACTCGCCGGTGCGCCAGAAGTTCTCCGGGTGCCACTGTACGCCGAGGCAGAATGGAACCGACGGATCTTCGATGGCCTCGACGACCCCGTCCGGGGCCGTCGCCGAGACCTTGAGCCCCTCACCCAATCGGCCGACGGACTGGTGGTGCCGGCTGTTGACTTCGCAGGTATCGGCGTCGATCAGGCGTTCCTTCATCAACGAGGCCAGCAGCGAGTCCTTCTCCAGCCACACCTCGTGAGCCAACGCGTACGGCTCATGCGGTGGGGAGACCAGGTTGTGATCGAGGGCCCCTGGAAGCTGTGACGGAATGTCCTGAACGAGCGAGCCGCCCCGCGCCACGTTCAGGACCTGGATGCCGCGGCAGATCGCCAGCACGGGCAGCCGCTCGACGAGCGCGTGCGTCGCCAGGGCGATCTCGAACGCATCACGCGCCGCGTCGACGTCGACCACCGCCGGGTGCGGTGCCTCGTGATACCGCTCGGGCGCGACGTCCGTGCCTCCCGAGAGCAGCAAGCCGTCCAACCCGGCCAGGCTCTCGGCCGGATTCATCGAGGCATCGAGGATTTTTACCTCGCCTCCGACATGGAGTACTGCCTGCCGGTAATCCTCGAGCTTTCGACACTCCGTAATACCGATCACCGCCATGAGCCGGACGCCTCGCTCTCTCTCGTTAACAGGGACCGCCGCCGCGGACCGCCCTCTGGGCCACCGGCCGAACGGACCGGCGGGGCCGCCCCCGGGCGATCCAAGGCCCCTAGACGCGTCTTGGCCATGCTGCTACATCCGCGCGGGAACTGCAATCCCCATGAGGTCGCATGCACGCGCAAGCTGGGCCCGGACGTAGGCCACCCCGGCGGCGCGCCACAGCTTGTTCGCCCGCCGTTCTTCACCGACGATGGGGTATTGGTGGTAGAAAGCGTTGAACCGTTGCGCGAGACCGAAGGCATACTTGGCGAGCGACGAGAACTCCAGCGCGCGCACCACCTGCTCGACGATCTCGTCCAGTCGCGACGCCTCGAGCACGATCGCCCAGAGGTCATGTAGCTCCGAGCCGTCGAGCTCCCCTGCCTCCAGACCGTCGAGTGCCACTAACACGTCGCGCTCCGAGAGCCCTTCTCGCTCGCGCAGCTTCACGAGGATGTTCCCCGCGCGGACGGCGGCGTACTGGAGGTACGGTCCCGTCTCACCCTCGAAGCTCAACGCCTCTTCGATGTCGAAGACGATCAGCTTGCCGCGCGAGAACTTCAGCATGAAGTAGCGAATCGCGCCGACCGCGATCTCGGCGGCAATCCGGCGCCGGTCGGTGTCGGAGATGTCCGGATTGCGGCGGGCCACCTCGGAGCTGGCTTTCTCGGTGAGCAGATCGAGGAGGTCGTCAATCTTCACGCCCAAGCCCTTTCGACCCGACACCTCGACAAACGGCTTGCGGGTCTCGGGCGCCTCGTCGGGTGTATACCCCAGCTCGCGGGCGGTCGCATGTGACAACGCCACCATCTCGTACGAGAAGTGAATCGAACGTTCCGCGTGGTCTGGGTAGCCCAGTGTACGAAGCGCCTGACTGAGCAGCGCCTGCAGATACATCTGCCGCGAATCGATGACGTTGTAGATCCAGTAGGCTCGACCGAAGGTGGGTGAGTTCGGTGCGCCCTCAGATGAGGTCGTCGCCCACAACGTGTGTCTCCCTACCTGATCCACGAATGGACGGTAGCGAAAGTCGCGACCGAGAAGGCCGAACTTCCAGAATTGGTTGGCGATGTCCTTGCCCACGTACGTCACGACGCCGTTCGAGCGGACGATGACCTTCTCACGCGACTCCTCGCCGTCTTCGCCGTCGGAGGCCGGCGCTGCGGGTTCTGCGGCCGCTCCCTCGCGCGGGGACCCTTCGTCGATCCGCATGACCCAGCAGCCCGCGAGGCGACCTGCAGTGCGCTGGAAGACCGCGCCGTGCGCCTTCAGGATCTCGAACGCCTGCGCCCAGAAGTGCAGGCGCAGGATGTCGCCCTCGTAGGTCAGCAGGTCGTACGCGATGTTCAGCCGGGCCATCGTGGCCAGGTGCGCGCGCACGATTCGATCGACGATGAAAGCACCCAATTCGGCGGCGGGGGTCTCGCCGTGCTCGAGCGCATGCAGCGTCGAAGCGCGGACGTCCAGGCGCGCCTTGTCCTGTTCGTACCACTCGGTGACCCGCGAGTAGAGATCCCAGCAGTAGTAATCGAAGCGCGTGCTGTCCGCGAGTGCGCGGACGTCGTCGAGCGTGCGTCGCTCGAGCGTTGTGAAACCCACGATGACATCGGCCACCTGGACACCGGTGTCATCGATGTAGTTCTGGACCTCGACCGGCGTGCCTCGAAAACGGAGGACCCGGCACAGGGTGTCGCCGAGCGCGGCGTTGCGCAGATGCCCGATATGCGCCGCCTTGTTCGGGTTGATGGCGGTGTGCTCGACAATGGTCTTCTGATCCTGCCGCTCGGTCGCCGGGGTGGGCCCCACCACGCACGCGCGCAGGTACGCCGCGCGATCGAGGAAGAGGTTGAGGTAGCCGTTGGGGGCCACGTCGACGCGGGCCACCCCGGGAATGGCTCCGAGCTCGGCTTGCACGGCCCGAGCAATCGCCTGAGGGGGGCGCCGGAGGGGACGAGCGAGCTGAAACGCCAGTGGGACGGCCAGATCGCCGAAGGTTCGATTCGGCGGCACCTCCACGGTGAAGGCCGGTATCGCGACGCCGGGGAAGAGACGCCGCGCGGCGGCGTCGACCGTCTCATGGACGAGTCGTTGCAAAGCGAGCATCATGTGTGTGGGTTCAGGATCGAGGCGGATCGGCAGTCAGCAACCACGAGAGTATGCCTGAGGTTCATGATAGGATGCGGCTCTCGGACAGGTCAGTAGCGCTGGCAGAGGAGTCGCACGCAGGACGGTCGCTGCCTTCTCGGACCGGCTCCGAAGCAACAGCCCGTTCCCGCACTCATGGCCTTGCCGCGTCTGGGCAATCACCTGTCTCGCCATGAGGTCTTCGCGGGGGATCTTACCTGTGGCGAGGCGGCGCACGCATATCGTCACGCCCACGACTCGGCGTCGTCACTCCGAGTCTCGAGTGACGATGGGCTTTCGCGCCGAGGAGGCGTAGATGCCCCCTGATGCCGTCGGGCGTTTGCTCGTCGCGAGCCTTCACCAAAGCATCGCGGACCTCCTGCCCCTGCGTCTGCCGTTCTACGAGCACTGGTTGAACGAGGGCGGTTTTCGCGACGGTGGAATCGGGCTGCCGCCTTTCTCAGCCGTCCTGAGCTTCCTGCGACAGGAGGGTCCTGCCTACGACGCGGTGACGGCGAAGGCCGGCGAATACGCGGCAGATTGGATGCTGGAGTCGACCTCGACGATCGGGCGTTCGAGCGTTCGGGCGCTTCCCCCCTGGCTCCAGGCCCGCCTCGCCGTTCGCCTCGTCAAAGCGCTGGTGACGCGGAGCTACGGCCGCAGTCGGGCGTTCTGGTCCATTCGTGGTGGGGTGGCGCACATCCGCGTCGGGCAGTCAGTATTCTGCTCGGTTCGCGCCCCGACGGCGACTCCGCTGTGCACGTTCTACGCAGCCGCCAGCACACGCGTCCTCGGTGCGTACGGCTTCCGGTCGTCGGCGGCCATCGTGAGCTGCCGAGGCAGGGGCGAGTCGACCTGCGAGCTCACGATTCCGGTCGCACGTCCCAGCGTCCGCGAGGTATCGGCGCCATGAGGAGCCACGCGATTCGCGCGGGCGGTCTGCTCATTGTCGTCTTGATGGTCTGGCTGTCGCGACCCACCGCGCAAGCGCCCGTCGAGGAGCGGATTCTCGTGATGCCGTTCGAGAACGAGACGCGCTCGGGCCGGGCGTTCTGGCTCGGCGAAGCCTCGGCGGTCCTGCTCGGGGACGAGCTCGGCGTCTTGGGTGCCTCGGCCATCGAGCGACACGAGCGTCGTGAAGCCTTTGACCGGCTGCAGGTTCCGCCTGCGGCCGTCCTGACCGACGCGACGGTCATCCGAATAGCGCAGCTCGTCGGTGCGACCGAAGCCATCGTCGGGTCGTTTCGGCTGGAACGCGAGCACCTGCACGTGCGCGCGCGCAGCGTGGCGATCGAGACTGGGCGGCTACGGCGACACGCCAGTGCCGACGGCCCGCTCCTCGAGCTGTTCTCCGTCTTCGAGCGCCTCGCGCGGAGCCTGAGGCCCGGCCGGATTGATGCGACCCGCCGAGCCTTCCTCCCGCCTCGTCCGGACATCGGCGCCTTCGAGAACTACATCAAAGGGCTGGTTGCCGATGTGCCCGCGACGGCGACCACCTATCTGCGCGCGGCCCTTGCGGCGGAGCCGACCTTTGACCGGGCGCGGCTGGCGCTCTGGGACGTATATGCCGACCAGGAGGACCATCGACAGGCCGCGCAGGAGGTGGCGCGTGTCGCGCCCGATTCCCCGCTCTCGCCGCGCGCGCGGTTTCGTCTGGGCCTTTCCCAACTGCACCTGGGCCAACACGACGAGGCGTTCGACACCTTCAGCGCGCTCTCGGCTGTCCGCCGGGCGCCGGCCGTCCTGAACAATCTCGGTGTGGCCCAATTGCGACGGGGCGCCGGAGCGCGCGGACCTTCCGCCAGCGAGTGGTTCGAGCAGGCCTCGGATGCAGATCCTTCGGAACCCGATTTCTTCTTCAATCTCGGGTACGCGCACTGGTTGCAGCGTGACGCCGCGGCCGCCATTCAGGCCCTGCGTCAGGTGGTCCGTCGGTCGCCGTCGGACGGCGAAGCGCACTATTTGCTGGGAACGGCGCTCGGTCTGGCGGGTCAGCCCGCCGAAGCGGCGCGCGAGAGGGAACTCGCCCATCGCTTGTCATCGGTCTTCGCCGAGTGGGACCGACGTCCCGCAGGGGAGACCGTGCCGAAGGGCCTCGAACGGATCAAGCCGGATGTCGCCCTTCCGCATCGACACCGTATCGAAGCGACGGTGACGGATCGGCGCAACCAGCAGGAGCTGGCCACGTTCTATTTGGAGCGAGCGGCGCGCTCGTACGCGCAGGAGCAGGATCGCCAGGCCCTGGCCGAGGTGAGCCGGGCTTTGTTCCTGTCACCCTACGATGCCGAGGCGCACCTCCTGGCGGGCCGCATTCACCTGCGCGCGGGTCGTGTCTCCGAAGCGATCGACGCCTTCAAGATCGCTACCTGGAGCCGGCCGTCAGCCGCGGCGCACGCGGCGCTGGCGGCCGCGTACCTCGAGCTCAAGGACGCCGACGGCGCGCGCGAGGAAGCCAAGCGTGCGCTGGCGCTCGACCCCGCCCATCCCGAGGCGCAACGCGCACTGCAGCATGCCGAGCGCAAGGACCGCTAGCAGCCGCGTGTGAGTCTCTGTGACGCCGCAGGCGCCAGCCTGGGTTCACGCGAGCTGTGCGGATACCAGCGCGGTCGATCGGGGCCGTGCTAGAATCTCCAAGCGTGGGACCACGAGCCGAGGACGATGGCTTTCACGAAATCCAACTGAACGGCAAGCAGCTGGTCTTCGTGTTCATGGCCGCGACCTTGTTGTCGGTCGTGATCTTCCTGTGCGGCGTGCTGGTTGGCCGAGGCGTCCAGCGTGAGCGGGTGGTACTCGCGAACACGGATCCCCTCTCCGCCCCTATGGCGCGCGCCGATTCCCAGCTCGATCCCGCCAAGCCCGTTGTGCCCCCGACAGTCGCGCCCGGTTCGGATCCGACCAAAGCGAATCCGCCGACACCGGCCAGCGAGCGAACGGCCGGTGGGCGTCCCGACGCGGCCGCGAGCTCGGCTCGCGCCGACTCGAAGCCAGGTCGTAGTGGACCACCGGCGCCGCCAGTGCCTGCGGCGGCCCCCTCGACCAAGCCCGCTCCCTCTGATCGTCCGCGCGTTGAGTCGAACCTGGCGGCCGAACGACCCTCGAGCCAGCCGGGATCCGCGGGTGCCGTTCGCACCGCATCGTCGTCCTCGTCTCCGCCGAGCCCGGACGCAAGCGCGTCCACGCCGACCGCGACGAGCGGCAACGGTCCACAGGCGGGCTGGGTCGTCCAGGTGGCTTCTGTCGATGCCCGTGGAGAGGCGGACGCCATCGCGAAGCGTCTCAGCCAAAAGGGTTACTCGACGTTCATCCTGGCAAGTGACGGCAATCGGTATCGTGTGCGCGTGGGCGGCTTCAAGAGCAGAAGCGAAGCTGATGCCGCCGCGGCGCAGCTTCGCAAGGAAGAGCGCATCGAGCCCTGGGTCACGCGCTGAGCGTCGCCGTCGCCGCCTCTCGTGGCTGGAAGTACGGACTGGCGGTCCTGTCCGGCATCCTCCTAGCCTGCAGCTTTCCCTCCTTTGGTCACCCGCTCGTTGCCTGGTTTGCGCTAGCCCCTCTGCTGGTCGCGCTCGATCGCGGGACTCTTCTGGAGGCGTTCACCCTCGGTTTGACCACCGGTGCGATCTATTTGACCGGCACGCTGTACTGGATCACCGGCGTGATGCACGTGTACGGCAACTTGCAGATCTGGACAGCGGTTCTCATCAACGTGCTGCTCGTCGCCTACCAGGCGGCGTTTCCCGCGCTCTTCGCGCTGCTCATTCGGCTGTTCGCGAGACACCTGGGTCGGTCGGCGCTGCTCGCCGCGCCGCTTGTCTGGGTGACGGTCGAGCTCGGGCGGACCTACATCCTCACCGGCTTCCCGTGGGTGCTGCTTGGTTACAGCCAGGTGCAGGCCGTCGCGGTGGCCCAACTTGCGAGCGCATTCGGGGTCTACGGCGTGTCAGCGCTCGTGGCCAGCGTCAGCGGTGCGCTGGCGTTTGCCGTCACGTCCAGTCAGGGGCGCGCCGGGGGCGGAGTCTGGCGGCATCACCTCGTTCCGCTCGGTGTCGTCGTGGCGATCATCGCGGTCGTCTGGTGGTGGGGAAGCGTCCGGGTGGCCGAGGCGCGCTTGGCCGCCGCCGGCACGGCTATTCGGGTTGGGCTCGTGCAAGGGAACGTCGACCAGGCGGAGAAGTGGGACCCTGCCCGCGCGAGTGCCATCTTCGAGAGCTACCTGCAGAAGACTCGCGACGCCATCGATCGAGGGGCGGAGCTCGTGGTGTGGCCCGAGTCTTCCACCCAGTTTCTCTTCGACGACGATCGTCCCTCGGCGGAACGCGTGCGGGCGCTGGCCCGATCGGCGGGCGTGCCGATCCTGCTCGGAAGTGATCAGGTCGAGCGCGGCCAGCCGACTCGGTACTACAACGCGGCGGTCCTGGTGAATCCGGACGGCTCGACCGGCGGAGCGTACCGCAAGATGCACTTGGTCCCGTTCGGCGAGTACGTGCCGCTGCGGCGGTTGCTCTTTTTCGCCGCGCCGCTGGTGGAAACGGTTGGCGACTTCAGTGCCGGGACCGAGGCCGTGCTGCTCCCCGTGCGTGGGCGCAAGGTCAGCACCGCCATCTGCTATGAGGTGGTGTATCCCGACCAAGTGCGCCGCACCGTGGCGGACGGCGCCCATTTGCTGACCACGATCACCAACGACGCGTGGTTCGGTCGGACGTCGGCGCCGTACCAGCACTTCGAGCAGGCCGCCATGCGGGCCATCGAGAACGGTCGGTACGTCGTCCGAGCGGCGAACACGGGCGTGTCCGGCATCGTCGATCCGTACGGACGTCCCCTCGTGCGGAGCGGGATCTTCGAGCCTGCGGTGATCGTGGGCGAAGCCCGATTCCTGGACGAGCAGACGCTGTACACGCGCACCGGCGACGTCTTCGCCTACGCGTGCGCCGCCGCGACGCTGGGCATCTGGGCCGCGTGTACAATACTCGCACGCCAGCACGCGCGACAGCGACTCGAACTGGGTCGACATGGGCCGCGGTGACGGCGAGGAGCGCTGCATGCCGACCGTTGACGATCTCCGCCGCCGATACGAAGAGCTCACCCGCCGCGCCGTGGACCTCCGGAGCTATCTTTGAAGCCGCTCGCCCAGACGACGAACTGAGTCGACTCGAAGCTCGGGCCTCGTCGCCCGATTTCTGGAAGGACCAGGCCGAGGCGCAGAAGGTCCTGCAACGGCGCCGGAGGCTCGAGCAGGATCGGGATCTCATCCGATCGCTCAAGAAGCAGAGCGACGATCTCGCCGTGCTCATTGAATGGGCCGATGCCGGCGAGCCAGTCGATGCGGAGTTAGGCGTCGCATTGGAGGCGCTCGAGCAGGAGGTGCAGACCGGCGAGATCAAGAAGATGCTCGGCGGCGAGCACGATCGCAAGAACGCCATCATCACTATCCATCCGGGCGCGGGTGGCACCGAATCCCAGGACTGGGCCGAGATGCTGTTGCGCATGTACCTCCGCTGGACCGAGCGTCGGGCGTTCAAACGGGAAGTGATCGACTATCAGCCGGCCGAGGAAGCCGGGCTCAAGAGCGCGACCGTGACCGTCGGGGGCGAGTACGCCTACGGCCTGCTCTCGGCCGAGGCTGGCGTGCATCGCCTCGTGCGCATCTCCCCGTTCGATCAGGCCGCCCGCCGACACACCTCGTTTGCGTCCCTGCACGTGTGGCCGGAGCTCCCCGAGGACGTCGACATCCAGATCGAGGAGAAGGACATTCGCATCGACACGTATCGGTCGAGCGGGGCCGGTGGGCAGCACGTGAACGTCACCGACTCGGCCGTCCGCATCACACACTTGCCGACCGGGATCGTCGTGTCTTGCCAGAATGAGCGCTCGCAGCATCGGAATCGCGACTCCGCGATGAAAGTCCTGAAAGCGCGCCTCTACGATCTCAAGAGCAAGGAGCAGCAGGACAAACTCACCCAGATCAGCGGCGCGAAGAAGGAGATCGCCTTCGGCAGCCAGATTCGAAGCTACGTGCTCCACCCGTACCAGCTCGTCAAGGATCACCGCACGAAGGAGCAGACGGGTGACGTGACGCGAATCCTTGACGGCGATCTCGACACCTTCATCAAGAGCTACCTCATGAAGAAGTCGAGCGGCACGCTCGGCGAAGCGATCGCCGACGAAGACGAATGACGAGGACTGACTCCGAGGGATGAGTGCCCGATTCGTCTGAGGCGGCGCACGCGACCCGGCCCTCGTCCAGCCGCGCGTGGCTCGTGGGCGCGGGGATCCTCCTGAGCCGCCTGGCCGGACTCGTACGGCTCAGGGTCTTCGCGCACTACTTCGGTCTGCGCTCGGATGCCGCGGACGCCTTCAACGCCGCATTCCGGATCCCCAACCTGCTTCAAAACCTCTTCGGCGAAGGGGCCCTCTCGGGCTCGTTCATTCCGGTTTACGCGAGTCTCGTCGCACGCGGGGACCGAGAGGTGGCGGGGCGTGTGGCGCGCGCCGTCGCAGCTCTGTTGGCGTGCCTGGTGGCTGTGCTCGTCGCCATTGGGGTGGCCAGTTCGCCCTGGCTCGTGGCCGCGATCGCACCCGGATTCACCGGCGAGAAGCGCACGCTCACCGTCGCCCTGGTCCGCGTGCTGTTTCCCGGTGCGGGGCTCCTCGTGCTGTCGGCATGGTGCCTGGGGGTCTTGAACAGCCACCAGCGGTTCCTTCTCCCGTACGCCGCGCCAGTCGGGTGGAACGCCGCGATGATTGCGACGCTCCTCATCTGGGGCGGGCGAACCGACACCGACGAGCTTGCGGTGGCGCTCGCCTGGGGGTCGGTGGCCGGCAGCGCTCTCCAGCTCCTCGTCCAGCTGCCCGCCGTCGTCCGTGTGGTGAGCCTGCGCGGGCTGTGGGATCGGACATCCACACACGTCCGCGAGATCGTCGGGAACTTCGGACCGGTGCTGCTCAGTCGAGGCGTCGTACAAATCAGCGCCTACATCGACACCTTCATCGCGAGCTGGCTCCCGACCGGCGCCGTGACCGGCTTGGCCAACGCCCAGCTCCTGTATACGTTGCCGGTCAGCCTCTTCGGCATGTCGATCGCGGCCTCCGAGCTGCCCGCCATGGCCGGCGCGGCGGTCACGGCGCCGGGCGCACAGGAGGCCGTGCGCCAGCGACTCGAGCGAGCGACGCGACAGGTGACCTTCCTGGTGATCCCGTCGACCGTCGCTTTTCTGCTCCTCGGCGATACGATGGCGGCGGCGCTGCTCCAGACGGGCCGTTTCACGGCACGCGACGCCGATCTCGTCTGGGGCATTTTGGCTGGCTCGGCCGTCGGACTGCTCGCATCGACGCTGGGTCGACTCTACGCGTCGACGTTCTTCGCGCTCCGCGACACGCGCTCACCGTTCCGCTTCGCAGTCGTCCGGGTGACGCTCACGAGCGTCCTCGGCTACCTGTGTGCGATTCCGCTGCCGCGGCTCCTGGGGGTCCCCGCACTTGCCGGCGCCGCAGGCTTGGCGCTGGCCGGTGCTGCGGGTGCCTGGGTGGAGCAATGGCTGCTCCGTCGATCGCTCCATCGACGGATCGGCGCCTCCAGGATGGACGGCACATCTCTGCGGCGCATCTGGGCCGCAGCCGTCGGGGCCGGGCTCGTGGCGTTTGCCCTCAAGATCGGGCTGCACGCGTGGCATCCCATCGTGGCGGCTGCGTTAGTGCTTGGGTCGTTCGGCGCGGGCTATCTCGGGCTCGCCGCTGCGCTCAGCGTTCCGGAGGCGCAGGCGTGGGTTCGGCGGGCGCTGTTTCGGTAGGGGCCGTGGACGTGGGAGCTGGCGGGGGCGCCGGGACCGTTGCGATGGGCTGGGTTCCAGCGATGAAGGCTTCCTGAATGGCGCCTTCGGCCCCGGCGCCTTCCGGCGCGCCGTTGGCTTGGTTCACCGCGACGAAGACGATATTGCCGGGCGGCTCGAAGGCGGGTGGCTTCGCCGCGTCGCCGCGGCCGGCGATGTAGGCCTTCATGAAGTCAATCCAGATCGGCAGCGCAGCGGCGGCGCCGGTCTCCGTTCGTCCGATCGGTTTCTTCTCGTCGAATCCGGTCCACACGCCGACCGTAATGTCCGGGTCGAAGCCGATGAACCAGGCATCGGTGTTGTCGTCGACGGTGCCGGTCTTGCCCGCCAAGGGCCAATTCAAGCTCGCGGCGGCGCGGCCCGTCCCGCGCAGGACGACCCCGCGCAGCAGGTTGGTCATGACGAATGCCGTGTCGGCCCGAATGACGTCGATCGCCTCGGATCGGTTCTCCTCGAGGAGCCGACCTTCGCGATCCATGACCTTCAGGATTTCGATGGGCTTCATGCGAACGCCGCCGTTGGGAAAGGTCGTGTAGGCGCTCGTGACTTCCATCAGGGTCGCCTCGCCAGCACCCAACGCTATCGAGAGGTACGGGGGAAAAGCCGCGCTGAAGCCAAAGCGCCTGGCGAAGCGCAACACGTTCGACGGTCCGACGGTTTCCATCATCTTGACCGCAGGAACGTTGCGCGAATCCTCGAGCGCGTGCCGGAGCGTGACCGCGCCCTCGAACTTGTGGTCGTAGTTCTGAGGACTGTAGACGGTGCCTCCGCCCGGATAACTCACCGGTTGGTCCAGGATCAACGAGCTCGGTGTGAAGCCTCGATCGATGGCCGCCGTGTACACGATGGGCTTGAAGGTCGACCCGAGCTGACGATTGGCTTGAATCGCCCGGTTGAACTTGCTCCGCGCGAAGTCCCACCCGCCGACCATGGCCTTGACATGCCCGCTTTTGTTGTCAATCGCAATAAGGGCGCCCTCGACCACGGGCGTTTGCTCGAGCGTCACCAGCATCGTCTGGTTGCCTTCGTCGAGGGTTGCAATCTCGACCTCGACGATGTCCCCGGGTTGGAAGAGCTCGGTGACCGATGCTTTGCGTGTCCAGGCGAATCCTTCCCGTCTCAATTCCGCGGTGTATCGCCCAACCCTGAGCCGTGCCGTGCCGGGCGGCGCCGGCTTCGCGACATGCTGCACGACCGCCGGGACGACGTCGCCCGCCGCCATCGGGCGGCTCCACCGGCTGTCCTGGTACGATTCGATGGTGTGGCCCGTGGCGGCCACCTGTCGCGTCGGACGCCGGTACCCTCGTCGCTTGTCGATGCGCCGCAGGCCGAGATCCACGGCCCGGTTCGCCGCCCGCTGTAACGTCAGATCCAGCGTGGTCGTCACCGAGAGCCCGCTCTCGTAGAGCGCCTTGGCGCCGTACTGCTGCTCGAGGTACTTCCGAACCTCCTCTACGAAATACGGGGCGACCTGACTCGCCGGTTGCGCGCGCTCCCGGACCACGACTGGTGTCTGCTTCGCGGTGTCGGCTTCAGCTTGCGAGATGTAGTGCTCGTCCGCCATTCGCTGGAGCACGTAGTTCCGCCGCCTGGTGGCGGCTTCGACGCTCACGAAGGGGCTTTGGCGTGCCGGTGACTGCACGATCCCGGCAAGCAACGCCGCCTCGACCAGGTCGAGCTCCTTGGCCGGTTTCTGGAAGTACAGGCGGGAGGCCGCCTCGACGCCGAAGGTGCCGTGGCCAAAGAGCACCTGGTTGGCGTACAAAGTGAGGATTTCGCGCTTGGTATAGCGCTTTTCGATCTGGAGCGCGACGATCGCTTCCTTGATCTTGCGCTCGAGGCTCATATCCCCGATTCGGAAGCCGATCTCTTCAGCGAAGAGATTGCGAGCAAGCTGCTGCGTGAGCGTGCTGGCGCCTGCGGGTCGGGACGAGCGACCGGCCGCGACATCGCGGAGCGCGTGCACCACGTCGCGGGTCAAGCGGAAGGCGATGGCCGAAAAGCTCAACCCGAAGTGGGTGTCGAACCCGCCATCTTCGGCCGCGACGATCGCTTCGCGGAAGCGGGGCGAGATGTCGTCGTACCCGACAACGACGCGTCGCTCCACGGCAAACTCGCCGATTAGCTGGCCGTCGGCCGAGAGCACGCGGCTGATGGTGTTGGGCCGATAATCGTCGAGGGCGGTGATCTGTGGAAGGTCGCCGGCGTACGCGAAGATCACGCCGCTCAGGACACCCAGTCCTGCGACGAGCATGAAGAGAACGAGAAGCCCGGCGCCTCGGGCGATGCGGACGACAACGTGCACGAAGGCAGTGTACCCGACGCTGAGGCAGACTCACCACGGCGGAACGCGGTGGTGAGTCTGACTCATCAACGGCTCGGTCGGTGCCCGCTTCGAGCCCCCCCGCCATCGGCGCTTCCGCCCTGCCGTGGCACGGCCATCGGCGCCGTCCCAGCGTTGGCTGGCCCGGGAGCCGGGCGCCCTACGTCTGGGGCGCCGCCGCGGGAGCCGAAGCCTGATCGGGGAGCGTCGCCGTCGCCTCGGAAGCTGCGGGGGGACACCGACCAATCACGTGAGCCGCCGGCCGACTGCCCCCAGAAAGGCGACCGTGGAACGGCGCGCGGGGCCGAACGTTCGCCGGGCGCATAGATTGGGTGATCGCTGCCACGATTCTGATACTGATGCGGCAGCAGTGGCCCAGGCCTTGGCGCGGGCACGGCTGATGACTCCGCCGACGCAGCGGGGTCACGCGACGACCTTCGATCGACATCGCCGGAAGACCATCGGCGCGCCGATGAGCGACGTCCCCAGTCAGGGACTGAGTCCCCGCGGGTCACCTGCCATTCGGAAGGTGCGCGCCCTGGTGTCCGCCAGCCAGGCTCGTGTGGGCGTCCGCCCGGTGACGCCCTGCTGTCCGAGGACGCCGACGCGCCGGCGTCCGGCGCGCGGCGAATGACCCGGGCGCGATCGCCGCCGTCGGGTATTCGAGAGGGCCGCGCGGTGTCGCGTGACGAATCCCCCGGCCAGCGCCGCGGAGGAGTCGACGGCCAGGTCGGTGCCGCAGCAGGGCTGCTGGGCCCGCCGACGCGGGGTCTGGCGATTCCGGTTCGTCCGTCCGCCCGAACGCCCGTGCGGACCGCGAATCGAGGAAGCTCGGGCGAGGTGCCAACGGTGAACGGCGCGGCGATTCGTCGATGGTCGACCGCATAGCGAGTCACGTGATGGCCGCGGTAGCCGAACGACGTGCGCGGCAAGACCACCCACCCGTCCCAGTGCCGTCCCGTGGAGTAGGCGAACGAGAAGACTGGCCGATCGTTGAAGCCGAGCGGGCACCAGCCGACGTACCCGGGTGCGCCTGCCCATGAGACCCACGCCGGACCCCAATGACGGCCGGGAATCCAGAACCAGCGCGAGCGGCCGTATCCCCAGCGCCCGTAGTGGTGCGTCGGCCAGCCCCAGACATCGAACCCGATCCACGTCCAGCCGTAGGGGCGCAGCGCAGTCCAGTAGCCGTTGTAGTACGGCTGCCACCCGGCCACCACCGTGGGATACCACACGTGCCCGTACGCCGCGTCGTGCTCCCACGTCCCGTACCGGTCGAACGTGTTGCCGTACATCTGAAGGGTCGGCGGCAGGTAACGCGCTGCCTGGGGTCGGCGCAGCCGTGCGTCGCGTCGGGCCGTGACCCACCGGCTGAACGCACCCATCGAGCTCGCTCGCACCACCTCTGGATAACTGGGTGCGGTCCCGAGCCGGCTGATGGTCCGTTCACCTGTCCGTGCGGTCATCGAGCCACTGTCACCGAGGAGCGAAGCCGTTCCGCGAATCACCGTCAACTCGACGAACTCCTCGGCGTGAGCGGAGCGGAGCGACACACGATATTCGCCCGGGTCACGAGTCACCACCGATCCGGCCGGCGTGTCGATCTGGTACTCGGCCCCGCGGTCGGCGCCCGAATCGCGATTGGACGCCACGTCATCAGTGGCGAGGCGATTGGAGACGATGAGCGCCACCTGGCCTGTGCTCAGGTGCCACACCTGATCCTCGCGCACCTCGACCGTGGTGTGATTGTCGAGGGCGAGCGTGGAACCGTCCGTCAACCAGATCTCGGCGCGACCACTGGCGGTTCGCAGCCGGTCTCCTGGAACGAGCGGCTGCCCGGCCGCCGCATCGAGCAGGTCGTCCTCGCGCGCGATCGAAACCTGCCCGTCGACGTAGGCCAGATGCGGAGGCGGATCCGACGCGCGGCCGTCTTGCGCGACGAGCGGGGTCGCGACACCAAGGAGTCCTATCGCGGATCTCAGAAGTACGAAGGCAACCGCTGGGACGGATGAGGTCCGAAGGTGGGGTATGAACGATCGCGTCGCGGTACGCATGCGCCGCCCCGGAGAGGCAGGCTCGCTGGCCTATTTATGATACCGCTAAACGTATGAAGACCTGGAAGAATCCGTTCGTGGCGGGCGGGGTGACCGAGGGCATCAAAAGGTTGACGATAGGACACTCAACTTTTATACTCAGAGGGAAGTCACCGGACGCGTTTCACTCCCCATCGTGCCGTCGCTTCTCACGAAGGAACAGTCAGACATGAGCAAAATCATCGGCATCGACCTCGGTACCACCAACTCCGTTGTCGCCGTCATGGAAGGTGGCGAGCCGGTTGTCATCACCAATCCAGAGGGCTCCCGACTGACACCATCGGTGGCCGGCTTCACGAAGGGCGGCGAACGGTTGGTTGGTCAAGTTGCCAAGCGGCAGGCGGTCACCAATCCCGAGAACACGGTGTTCTCCATCAAGCGGTTCATGGGGCGTCGGTACGACGAGGTCTCGGAAGAGATGAAGATGGTGCCCTACCAGGTCGTGCGTGGCGCAAACGGCGACGCGCGCGTGTCGGCGCTCGGGAAGGACATGACGCCGCCCGAGATCTCGGCCATGGTGCTGCAGAAGCTCAAGCAGGCGGCTGAAGAGTACCTGGGCCAGCCGGTGGGCAAGGCGGTGATCACGGTGCCGGCGTACTTCAACGACGCGCAGCGCCAGGCGACGAAGGACGCGGGTCAGATTGCTGGCCTCGAGGTCATGCGTATCGTGAACGAGCCGACGGCCGCGGCGCTGGCGTACGGCTTGGACAAGAAGAAAGACGAGACCATCGCCGTCTATGACTTCGGCGGGGGCACGTTCGACATCTCGATTCTCGAGGTGGGCGAGGGCGTCGTCGAGGTGAAGGCGACCAACGGCGACACCCACCTGGGCGGCGACAACATCGACCAGCGCGTGATGGACTGGATCACCGCCGAGTTCAAGAAGAGCGAGGGCATCGATCTCTCCAAGGATCGGATGGCGCTGCAGCGTCTGAAGGAGGCCGCGGAGAAGGCCAAAATGGAGCTCTCCACCGTCATGGAGACCGATATCAATCTGCCCTTCATCACCGCCGACCAGACGGGACCGAAGCATCTGCAGTTGAAGCTCACCCGAGCCAAGTTCGAGCAGCTCGTCGACGATCTGCTGCAGCGGACCATTGGCCCGACGAAGCAGGCGCTGGCCGATGCAGGGCTCGAGCCGTCGAAGATCGATGAGGTCGTGCTCGTGGGCGGGTCGACGCGCATTCCGCGCGTGCAGGCGATCGTGCGGGAGCTCTTCGGCAAGGAGCCGCACAAGGGCGTGAACCCCGACGAGGTGGTGGCCATCGGCGCCGCGGTGCAGGCGGGGGTCCTCTCGGGTGACGTGAAGGACTTGCTGCTGCTCGATGTGACGCCGCTCTCCCTCGGAATCGAGACCATGGGCGGGGTCATGACCACGCTCATCCAGCGCAACACGACGATTCCGAGCAAGAAGAGCGAGATCTTCTCGACCGCGTCCGACAGCCAGACGAGCGTCGAGGTGCACGTGCTGCAGGGGGAGCGATCGCTGGCCCGCGACAATCGGACGTTGGGCAAGTTCCACTTGGTCGGCATCCCGCCGGCGCCCCGCGGCGTGCCGCAGATCGAGGTGACGTTCGACATCGACGCCAACGGGATCGTCAACGTCCAGGCGAAGGACCTCGGGACCGGCAAGGAGCAGAAGATCACGATCACCGCGTCGAGCGGGCTCAGCAAGGACGAAGTCGCGCGGATGATGCGCGAGGCCGAGGCGCATGCGGACGAGGACAAGACGCGCCGCGAGGAGATCGAGACCCGCAATCGGGCCGATCAGGCGGTGTACGGTGCGGAGCGCTTTCTGAACGAGTCTGGCGAGAAGCTGTCGTCTGAGGACCGGCGGGCGATCGAGACGGCCACCGAGACGCTGAAGAAAGCCATCGAGAGCAACGACGCCGCCGGGATTGGACGGGCCATGGACACGCTGACCCAGGCGCAGCACAAGGCGGCCTCATCGTTGTACCAGCAGGCCTCGGCGGCCGGTGCGGGGTCCCAGACCGGCCAGGGGACGCCGCCGCCCGGGACAACGCCAGGCGACGCCCAGGGACGCGACGCCAGCTCAGGGGACGTGATCGACGCCGAGGTCGTCGACGACAAGTAACGCGTCGAGTAGCGGTCGGCGGGCGAGGCGACAGGGTCTGGAGCGCGTGACATGGACTTCTACGTCGTGTTGGGGCTCGATCGGGCCGCTTCGCTCGGCGAGATCAAACGCGCCTATCGCCGCCTGGCGCGCCGCTACCATCCAAACCTCAATCCCGGCGATCGTGAGGCCGCGGCACAGTTCGAGCGCATCGCGGAGGCCTATCAGATCCTGAGCGACCCGGTGCGCCGTCAACAGTACGACGCTGGGGATCAGGGGCGGAGCCAGTCGGGTTCGACTCGAAGCGCGGGCTTCGAGGGCTTTGACTTTTCGGTCAGCGTGACCGGCGCCGCGGCGCCGACGTTTGGCGATCTCTTCTCCGATGTGTGGCGCGTGGCTGCGGCACGGGCGCGGGAAACGACCGAGCCGGTGCGAGGCGCAGACTTGCACCTGACGCCGACGCTTCCATTCGAGCTGGCCCTGCGTGGCGGGGAATGGCCCGTCACCGTCACGCGGCAGGAGCCGTGCCGGCGCTGCGGTGGCACCGGCCTTGGAACCACGACCGACCGCCAATGTGGGCAGTGTGCCGGAAGCGGCGTGCTGCGAGCGGCGCGTGGGCACATGGTGTTCAGTCGTCCATGTGGGCGGTGCGGGGGCACCGGACGACAGACCGTCGGCGTACGGTGTCCGGCATGCGCGGGCCAGCAGCGTGAGCTGCACACCGAAGCGCTGACGATCGAGATCCCGGCAGGGATCGCCGATGGTGCCGAGATCCTGGTGCCGGGCCGCGGGCACGCGGGATGGTACGGAGGCCCTCCCGGCGACCTGCGGGTCACCGTCCACGTGGGGTCGCACCCGACGTTTCGCCGTGAAGGCCGTGACCTGCATATCATCGTGCCGATTGGCGTGCACGAGGCGGGCCTCGGCGCGAAGATCGAGGTCCCGACGCTCGAGGGGCCGGCCCGGCTGCGCATTCCCCCTGGCACACAGTCGGGCCAACGATTTCGGTTGCGCGAGCGTGGTGTGCCGTCGCCGCGACGCGCGCCGGGCGATCTGGTCGTCGAAGTGCAGGTCGTGCTCCCCGGGGCGCTCGATGATCGAGCGAAGGCGCTTTTGTTGGAGCTCGGCCGCCTGTACCGGGACGACGTGCGGAAGGCGCTGTGGGCGAGCACCCCCGCAGCTGGCGCCGAACGGCAGCGGCGGGAGCCTGGGCCATGAAGAAGAGCGGGAAAGCCTATTTCATGATCAGCGCGGTGGCGCAGAAATACCGGATCCATCCGCAGACGCTACGTCTGTACGAACGCGAAGGCTTGCTCAAGCCGTCTCGAACCGAGGGCAACACACGGCTCTACTCCGAGGAGGACCTGGAGCAGCTCGAGACCATTCTCTCGCTGACCCGCGATCTCGGCGTGAACTTGGCCGGCGTCGAGATCATCCTGAACATGCGGCGCAAAATCGAGCGGATGCAGGCCGAGGTCAACGAGTTCATGGCCTACGTCAAGGGCGAGCTCGCCAAGGGCCTCGGTGACTGGGAGCAGCGGCTCTCGACCGCCCTCGTCAAGTCGACGCCCACCGATCTCGTCCGCTCGCCACGAGCCGAGCAGGCAGACGAGGACGAGCCCCCACAGCCCATCAAAGCCACGCGCTGATCGACTGATCTCGTGATCGCGTCGCCGCGGGTCCATCACGTTGCGATCACTGTCACGCGATCGTGTGCGGGACCGCGCGAGTGAGCACACGGGCGAGCTGCTATACTCTGACGCGCACAGATTCTCGTGCCTGTCCGAGCGTACCTCATGCCCTGCCTGCTCTGCGATGACACCGGATGGAAGCCGCTCGACACGTCGAGCGGCGAGGGCGCAAAGCAGGTCGAGCGATGTGACTGCTGGCGCGAGATCGCCGGCCGGCAGCGTGTGGCCGGCGCCCGAATCCCCAAGCGATACCTGCACTGCACCATCGACAACTTCACGGCCTACAACGAGACGCTCGAGCGCGCTGCGTCCAAGGCCCGGGTGCTCGCCGACACCTTCCCCTCAGTGGATCGCGGGCTGTTCCTCGAAGGGCAGCCGGGTGTGGGCAAGACCCATTTGGCCGTGGCGATCTTGAAGCAGGTGGTCCAGACAACGGGTGCACGCGGGCTCTTCTTCGACACGCGGGATCTGCTCCGGCTCATTCGCAGCACCTACAACGCCTCGACGCATGCCACCGAACTCGAGGTGCTCACCCCGGTCATGACGGCGGACCTGCTCGTCCTGGACGATCTGGGCGCCGAAAAGACCTCAGAGTGGGTGGACGAGACGATGAACCTCATCGTCAACACGCGGTACAACGAGCGACGGGTCACGGTGTTCACTTCGAACTACCCCGACATCCCAGACGACACCGACCCGAACGCACTCCTGTTCCGTATCGGATTCCGCATGCGGTCACGCCTGCACGAGATGTGCGAGTTCGTCGAGCTCGATGCCGCAGACTATCGCGAGCTGCCGACCAATGGTGGTGTCGACGATCTCGTCAACCTCTGGAAGGTGCGCAAGAAGTCACTCCCGCAGCGCATCGGGCGGCAGGTGCGCGCCCAGGCTCGCGACACCCGTGACGGACGGGCGGATTTGAAGTGGCCAGGCGGGCGAGCGGGCAGCTGAGCCTCGGGCCGTTATGAGGGACGACGTGCCGCTGGGGTTGTACGTTCACGTCCCGTTCTGTTCGGCGATCTGCAATTACTGCAACTTCAATCGCGGTCTCTTCGACCCGGCGCTGAAATTGCGCTACGTCGCGGCGTTGCTCCAGGAAATCGCCGCCGCGCCGTCCGTGCCGGGGCCGGCCCTGCCAAGCGAACCGCGGGGCTCGGTGGGCGTCGATTCGATCTATTTCGGCGGTGGCACACCTTCGCTGCTCGAGCCCGACGAGGTCGCCAGTGTGATCGAGGCGTGTCGCGCGTCGTTCGATGTCCATGCCGGGACCGAGATCACGCTGGAGGCCAATCCCGAAACGACGACGCCTGCCTCCCTCACCGGCTATCTAAGGGCGGGTGTGACGCGCCTGAGTTACGGCGTCCAGTCGTTTCGTGACACCGAACTCATACGACTGACGCGGCTCCACGGGGCCGCGCGGGCGCAGCAGGCATACCGAGAGGCCCGCGCCGCCGGCTTCACCAACATCAGTCTCGACCTGATGCTGTGGTTGCCAGGTCAGTCGGTCGCTAACTGGCTCGAATCGGTGGATCAGGCGATCGCCCTCGGGCCGGAGCATCTCTCGCTGTACATGTTGGAGCTGTATCCGAACGCCCCGCTTCGGGATGAGATGGCCCGTGCCCGGTGGACGCAGGCACCCGATGACGACGTGGCGGAGATGTACCTGGCCGCGCTCGAGCGGCTGGACGCGGCGGGATATCGCCAGTACGAGATCTCGAACGTCGCGAAGCCGCGGTATCAATCCGTCCACAACCTCAAGTACTGGCGAGACGGGGAGTGGCGCGGTTTCGGATGTGGCGCGCACTCCACTCGTGGCGGCGTGCGCTGGAAGAATGTCTCCCGCACCGAGGATTACGTGACCCTCATCCTGGGGGAGCGCTTCCCGGATCCGATGGTGGAAATTCGGCGGTTGACGCTCGACGAGCGCGCGGCCGAGGCGCTGTTCACCGCGCTACGTCTCACGGAGGGCATCGACCTGGGAGGAATCCGCTCACGGTATGGCTTGAGCCTCTGGGAACGCTATGGCACGGACCTTGGTCCCTTCGTCGAGGCGGGCTTGCTGGAGCATACCGGTGATCGATTACGGCTCTCGCGTCGGGGAATGCTGCTCGCTCATGAAGTCATGGCCGTTTTCGTGTAAGGCTGAGTACGCTAAAGTATACCGCCTTCGTGGACCCGGACACGGCGGACCCGTGGCGCGACCCAGCGCGAGTGCTGTGTTCTGGGCACACCGGAATGATGCTTCGGACGGGCAAGGATCTTGATTGAGTCCGATCGGTGAACGCCGATCAGCTGAAGGAGGACGCGATGGTTCGAACAGTTGCGCCGGTGGTCGCCGGCCGGCCACGTTGGATGGCACTTGGGCTCCTGTTGGCCGTGGCCGCGGCCGCTCCATCCCGAGTCCATGCGCAAGCCGCCCAGGCGCCGGCCACGCGCGTGTTCGGTTCGGACGCCGGCATGGTCCTGAATTTCATCAAGTCGGACAAGACCGCCGATTTCGAGGCGGTGATGAACAAGGTCAAGGAAGCGCTCAACAAGAGTGACAAGCCCGAGCGCAAACAGCAGGCCCAGAGCTGGAAGGTCTTCAAGTCGCCCGACCCGGCTCAAGGAGGCAACGTGCTGTACGTGTTCGTCATCGATCCGGCGGTCAAGGGGGCCGACTACACCGTTTCGAACATCCTTGCCGAAGCGTTCCCCCAAGAGGTGCAGGGGCTGTACAAGCAATACGCCGAAGCCTACGCCACCGGACAGAACTTCGTGAACCTCACGTTGTCCGTCGACATGAAGTAGCTCTGGCTCGGGGTGCACACGCTCCGGTTGGTCGGCGGGGGGAGCTGGCTGCCGACCAGCCGCTCGGAGCCGTCAGAACGCGAGGTTGAGGCCCGCGTAGAAGCGATGCGACGGGGAATACAAGGCCTCGTCGCCTAGCCTGAAGACGCGGTAGTCGAGACGGAGCCGGAGCGGTCCGGCGAGCGAGATCTTCGCTCCGCCGCCGGTGTTCACTCCGAAGCCGGTGTGGCTCCTGGTTCCCAGCCGTTCCCGGTAGATCCCACCGCCCAGCGTGAAGTACGGCTGAATGCCGAAGATGGGAAACGGGGTCTGCAAGTAGCCGTTGCCCATTCCGGTCTTGAGCGAGGGTGCCTTCCCGGCCTCCTCGGGAGTGTCGGCGTACTCGAACTCGAGGCCTGCCACGAGCAAGCCGACGCCGAACGAGCCTCCTTTGACCATCCGGCTTTCCGGTGTGGTGGCCACACCGAGGAATCCGGTCAGATCGGCGAAGGCCGGTTGAGCGTGGCCAATGATTGCCAGCACCGCGACCACCAACGCAATTCTCATGACTCCTCCTGCCGATACAATACCGGATGGGCTCCGCTCGAGCTGGAGCCGGGAGTCACCCGATGCTCAGCCGTCGGCTCAGCAGCACGTGTATCACCGCCTGGATCCTTGCGTCGATCGCGCTCCACGCCGACACGTTGGTTCTGAGAGACGGCACACGCCTCCAGGGCTCGCTCCTCTCGGTGCGCGATGGTGTCGTGGAATTCGAGGCCCAGCGCGGCGGGCTCTTCAGTGGTCGAGAACGGGTGCGCGTCAATCGAGACGAGGTCACGCGGATCGAACTCGAGGAGGACCGAGGACGAGACCGTCGCCGTGACCTCGACACTCTTGGGAGTGGGCCTCCACCGGGCATGCGCGAGCGAGACGTCCGCGTCGATGCCCGTACCGCCTGGACCGACACCGGCATCGTCGTGCGGCAGGGACAGACCGTCTATTTCAAGGCGAGCGGCCGCGTGCGGTGGGGGCCGGGGCGACAGGACGGTCCGGACGGCGAGCGCACCTCCCCGCGCAACGAGGGGCGCCCCCTGCCGAGTCGTCCAGCGGCGGCGCTCATCGGACGTGTCGGCGACGAGCCGGAGTACTTCTTCATCGGCGAAAGCGACGAGCCCGTGCGCATGCGGGGCAGCGGCCGCCTGCTGCTCGGGGTGAACGACGACTACCTCGCCGACAACTCGGGCGCATTCTCGGTCAGGGTCTCGTACTAAGGGCTGGTCCTCGGGCCTGCCGTCCGTCCTCGGGCTGTCCCTGGTTCGTGCGGCCAAAGACGACGCACAGGACCGGAGGCCCCTGTCCTCGCTTCGCATCCCTTTGCGCGAATGATAGGCTGTTCGCGCAGATGTCCGCGGCGCGACTCAGCTTCCCACATCGAGGGCTCGCCTGTTCCACGTGGGCGGACGCTGTCCCCCGGCGATGCTCTGGTTCCTGGGACGGTGGGGTGCCACCGGACGTTGGGCGTGGCGCAAGAGCGGCCACGATCTGGTGTACACGACGGTGAGCGCGGGGCTGGCCGATCAGGTGCGGGCGGGGGATCCGCGGGCCATCGCACGGGCGATTTCCCTGGTCGAGAACGAGAGCCCGCAGGGCGCTGCCATTCTTCGCGTGCTCTATCCCCACTCGGGTCGCGCCTTCGTCGTCGGCGTCACCGGTCCGCCCGGTGCGGGGAAGAGCACGCTCGTCGCTGCCCTGACGGCAGAAATACGACGTGTTGCTCTGACGGTTGGCGTCATCGCCGTCGATCCGACGAGTCCGTTCACCGGGGGGGCGGTGCTGGGCGACCGCTTTCGCATGCAGGCGCACGCCGGGGACGCAGGGGTGTTCATCCGGAGCATGGCGACGCGCGGGCACCTGGGAGGGCTGTCGCGTGCGACGCGGGACGCCGCGATCATCCTCGATGCCGCCGGCCGCGACGTCGTGTTGATCGAGACGGTCGGTGTGGGCCAGGACGAAGTGGACATCGTCCGCACAGCCGACCTGACGGTGGTCACGCTCGTCCCGGGCACGGGCGACGACGTGCAAGCGCTCAAGGCGGGCATCATGGAAATCGCCGACATCTTCGTCGTGAACAAGGCCGATCGCGAGGGTGCCGATCGACTGGTCGCCGTGATCGAAGCGAACCTGACGTTGGGCCCTCCCGTCGAGCGTCCTCCGATTGTGAAGACCGTGGCGACCACCGGTGAGGGGGTGTCGGCGCTCTGGCAGCTGCTTGCCGAGCGGCGATTGAAGGACGGCGACCAGATTGCGCGTCGACGGATGCGCACCGAGTTCCACCTGCGCGAGCTGGTCGCGGCGCGGTGGCTGGCGTATCTGCAGCAACGGGTGCTCGGACCGGGTGAGTGGCGCGAAACGCTCGACAAGGTGACTGCGCGCGAGGTCGATCCGTATACGGCGGCCGACGCCTGGATCGCTCGAGCGACCGGGGCGACGAGCGCATCTGGAGGTCGGGACTGATGAAGGTTCGACTGGATCACATCGGCATCGCGGTACGCGATGTGGGCGAGGCCCTCAGGTTCTATCGAGACGCTCTGGGCCTCGAGGTCGAGGGTGTCGAGGACGTGGCCTCGCAACAGGTACGCGCGCATTTCGTGCCGCTCGGCGACGTCACGCTGGAGCTGCTCGAAGGGACCGCGCCCGATTCGACCATCAGCAAGTTCGTCGAACGTCGAGGCCCCGGCTTACACCACGTGACGCTGGCTGTCGATGACATCGACGCCGCCCTGGCGCAGCTGAAGTCGCGCGGCGTGCGGTTGATCGACGAGCAGGCGCGCCCAGGCGCCGAGCACGCGCGCGTCGCGTTCGTGCACCCATCGGCCGCACACGGCGTGCTGGTCGAGCTCAAGGAGGCTGCGCCGTCACGGCCCGATCGGCGCCCGTCGGCGCTCGACTCGGCCCCGGCGGCGGGCGAGGAGGGGGCCCGATGATGCCGACCATCGGCATCATCGGCGGCAGCGGCTTGTACGACATGGCGGAGCTGACCGATCGCATCGAGCGGACGGTCACCACGCCGTTTGGCGAGCCCTCGGGTCCGTACGTCCTCGGCACGCTGCGGGGGCAGCGCGTCGCGTTCCTCGCGCGCCACGGCGTGGGTCATCGGCTTCTGCCGTCGGAGTTGAACTACCGAGCGAACATCTTCGGGTTCAAGCTGCTCGGCGTCGAGCGCATTCTCTCGGCGAGCGCGGTCGGCAGTTTGAAGCACGAGTATCGGCCGCTCGACATTCTCATCCCGGATCAGTTCTTCGATCGAACCAAGGGCCGCGTCAGCACGTTTTTCGGCCGTGGGTTGGTCGCACACGTGGCGTTCGCGCATCCGATCTGTGGATCTCTTTCGGCGACTGCAGCCGACGCGGCGGAGCACGTGGGCGCGGCGGTGCACCGCGGCGGAACCTACGTGAACATGGAGGGCCCGCAGTTCTCGACGCTCGCCGAATCGCGGCTCTATCGATCGTGGGGGATGGACGTCATCGGCATGACGAACCTGCAGGAAGCCAAGCTCGCTCGCGAAGCCGAAATCTGCTACGCGACGTTGGCGCTCGTCACCGATTACGACTGCTGGCATCCCGACCACGATAGCGTCACGGTCGACCTCATCATCGCAAATCTGATGCAGAACGCTCGCACGGCCCAACAGACGATTGCGGAAGCCGTCTCCCGTCTGACCGGCCCGCGAACCTGCGCCTGCAAGGATGCGCTGGCGACGGCCATTATCACGCGACCCGAGCACATTCCGCGCGCGACGCGGGACGAGCTAGCGCCCCTGGTGGGCAAGTACCTTGGCGCACCCTGATCCTCGAGCGAGACTGCCCATGAGAATCGTTGTGACTGGTTCGATCGCCTACGACTATCTGATGTCCTTCCCGGGACGCTTCACCGAGCACTTTCTGCCCGAGCATCTGGACCGGGTGAGCCTGAGCTTTCTTGTCGACACCATGGACAAGCGGCGGGGCGGCTGCGCGCCGAACATCGCGTACTCGCTCGCGCTCCTCGGCGAGCGGCCACTGCTCATGGCGACGGCCGGCGAGGACTTCGGCGAGTATCGCGCGTGGCTCGAGTCGGCGGGCGTGAACACGGCGCACGTCAGGCAGGTCGACGGCAAGTTCACCGCGTCGTTCTTCTGCAGCACCGACCAGCACAACAACCAGATCGCGTCCTTCTATACGGGCGCCATGGCCGACGCCGGGTCGCTGTCCTTCCGCGCGATCGGCGCGTGCGACGTCGCCATCATCTCGCCGAACGACCCGGGCGCGATGGTGCAGTATGCCGACGAGTGCCGCGCGCTCGGCATCCGTCACGTCTTCGATCCCGGCCAGCAGTGCGCGCGCATGTCGGGCAGCGAGCTCAGCGAGGGGATCGTCGGGGCGACCATCGTCATCTGCAACGACTACGAGTTCGAGCTGATCCGTCAGAAGACCGGCCTGGACGAAGCGGCGGTGCTGTCGCGCAGCGAAGCCCTCGTGATCACAAAAGGGGAGCACGGCTCGACGGTGCTCACGCCGACGGGCCGGACCGACGTGGCGGCCGTTCCCCCCCGCCGCGTCGCCGATCCAACCGGCGTGGGAGACGCCTATCGAGCCGGATTCCTGAAGGGCATGGCCCTCGGGATGGACTATCCGGTGTGCGCGCAGCTGGGCAGCGTCGCCGCGACGTACGCGCTCGAGCACCTGGGCGGGCAGAGCCATGCCTATACGTGGACCGAGTTCCGAGCGCGCTACGAGCAGGCGTTCGGCCTCTTGGCTCGAACGGTCGTCTCGTAACGTGGTGGACGAGAGGCCGTCTCGGGAGGCGGGACGGGACTTAACGGCCCCGCTCGCGATCCGATCGCTTCGCGTGTTCGTGGTCGGAGCCAGCCTGTTGTGGGCCTTCGCCCTTCTGTGGGTGGGGCTCACGGGCGCGGCGAATCCGCCGAACGCGCAGGGCTGGCTGGCCTGGTTGGTGTCGCTTGCCGGGAGCCTGGTCTGCCATCAGCGTCCCGAGCGCTCGTTTCATCTCGCTTCGATTCCGTTCCCCGTCTGCGCGCGATGCACCGGAATCTACCTGGGGTCGGCCTGTGTCGCCGTCCGGGCCCTTCGCAGCCAGCTTGGTCCCGTGAACGTCTTCGGATCGCCCGGAGCGCTCCTCGGCGCAAGCGGTGTACCGGCTGCGGCAACCCTGAGCTATGAATGGCTGACGGGCCTCGTGCCGTCCAACGCCGTACGAGCGGCCACCGGACTTCCTCTGGGAGTGGTCGTCACGTTCCTCATCGTGGCGCTCCTCGACAGCGAGGCTGACGAGTCATCGCCCGCGTGGGGTTCGGAGTAAACTGGCCGCCGTGAAGCAGGAAGGCGAGCAATGGCCGGCCGGCGCTCTGGTGCTCTTGTGCCTGGGGGCGTGGGCTGTTCCGGGCGGCGGTCACATCTGGCAAGGGCAACGCGGCAAGGGCCTCGCACTCGGCGCGGCGCTCGTCGTGATGTTCGCGATTGGCCTCTGGCTGCAGGGACGTTTGTTCCCGTTTGATTTCCGGGAGCCGTTGGTCGGCCTGGCGGGCGTGGCGAACACCGGTCTCGGCTTCCCCTACCTCCTCGCGCGCGGCCTGGGCCTTGGCGCCGGTGATGTGCGCGCGGTCACCTACGAGTACGGCAACGCCTTTCTCATCGTAGCTGGTCTCCTGAACGTGCTCGTCATCCTCGACGCATTCGACATCGCGCTCGGACGAAAGTGATGGAGAGTCATTTCGGTTTGCTGGTGATCTTCGCGGCGCTCGTGTCGCTGGTCTTCGCCCTGCTCGCCAAGAACGAGCGGCGGGAACAGCTGCGGCTCGGCGCGTGGCTCTTCTGTGGCTTCGTCGGCACGGCCGTGGTTCTCGGCTGGCTGATGTATCCCTTCCCGTTCTGAGAACGACACCCGTGCCGGACCCGGCGATTCCTCCGAGCGACGTGTCGTCGCCTCAGTGCCCAGGAGAGCCACGAGGTGCCGGCGGGTTCCTGACGAGATGACGCGCCCTGACGATGACCTCATGACGCGAGGGTTTCGGCTGTGGGGGCCCGTGGTTGGCTACATGGCGCTCATCTTCTGGTTGTCGTCGCGGCCCGTGCCGCCGCGCGTCGATCGACTGCTGCCCGACAAGGTCGCGCACGCGGGTGAGTACGCTGTTCTGGGGATGCTGCTGGTTCGGGCACTCGTGGGCGGGTGGCCACGGCGCGTGTCGGTCGGGACGGCTGTGGCTGCCGTGCTGGCCTCGACCCTGTACGGGGTGACGGACGAAGTCCATCAGGCGTTTACGCCGTCCCGCGAGATGGACGCGCAGGATCTGCTCGCCGATGCGATCGGCGCGGCCCTCGCGGCGGGCGCCATGTACGCGTGGGGTATAATCCGGCCGCGCGACCGGGTCGCGAGCGAACCTCATGTCCTTTGAGAACCTGCTGTTCGAGGTCGACGGAGCCGTCGCCGTTGTCACGATCAACCGCCCGTCGGTGCTCAACGCGCTGAACAGCGCGACGCTCGACGAGATCCGCACGGCGTTCGACACCGTACAGCGCGACGAAGCCATCAGGGTCGCGATTCTCACCGGCGCCGGCGAGAAGTCGTTCGTGGCGGGCGCCGATATCAACGAACTGGCGCGCCAGACCCCGACGACAGGGCGTGCGCACGCGCGCGCCGGCCAAGCGGTCCTCGATCGCATCGAACGCCTCGGCAAACCAGTGATCGCGGCGATCAACGGGTATGCGCTCGGCGGCGGGTGTGAGCTGGCGATGGCGTGTACCCTGCGGATTGCTGCCGACACGTCGAAGCTGGGGCAGCCGGAGATCGCGCTCGGCATCATTCCCGGCTACGGGGGGACGCAGCGGTTGCCGCGGCTCATCGGACAGGGGCGCGCGCTCGAGCTCATACTCACCGGCGCGCCGATCTCCGCCGTGGAGGCTCACCGTCTCGGTCTGGTGAATCAGGTCGTCCCGGCGGCCGAACTCATGACCCGCGCACGCCAGCTGGCCGCCATCCTCGCGCAGCAGCCGCCGATCGCCGTCCGGTACGCGCTCGAGGCGGTGAACCACGGGCTCGAGATGCCGCTCGAGAGCGCGCTCGCCTACGAAGCCACGTTCTTCGGCCTGCTGGCGGCGACCGACGATATGCGCGAGGGCACGCGCGCGTTCCTCGAGAAGCGCAAGCCGGTCTTCCGCGGGCAATAGGCCGGACCGACGACCCCCGAGAGATCGCATGCTCGATCCACGCGAGCGCTTGGTGGAGGTGAGCGACGCGCGCGTCGCGCTCGTCGTCTCGACATATCACGGTTCCGTCACCGGGCGGCTCGAGCGTGGCGCGCGTGCCGCCTTGGCCGAGGCGCGTGTGCGCATTGAGGGAATCGAGACGGTGCAGGTGCCTGGGGCGTTCGAGATCCCGTTTGCCGCGCGACGTGCCGCGGTGACGGGCCGCTTCGACGCCGTCGTGTGCCTCGGTTGCCTCATCAGGGGCGAAACGTTCCATTTCGAGGTGCTGGCCGCAGCCGTCGCCCAGGGAGTGATGATGGCGGCGGCCGAGACTGGTGTGCCGATGACGTTCGGCGTGCTCACGACCACGACCATGGAGGAGGCGCTCGAGCGGGCGGGTGACGGTTCCTCCAACAAAGGGTGGGAGGCCGCTGCGGCGGCCGTGCAGCTGATTGCCGTGACGCGTCGTCTCGCGCGACGGTCGCGACGATCACGGCCGTCACACCCCGCTCCCCGGCCCCACCGTGGCCGTCGGACGTGATGAGCGGCGCGTCGAGACCCCCTCGCGCCGGTGCGCCCGACGAGCGCCACCGCGCCCGCGAGGTGGCGCTCCAGATCTTGTATCAGTGGGCGGTCGGGCGGCTGACGATCGATCAGGCGGTCGAGACCGTTCTGACCAAGCAATGGCCCGAGGGAGGGACGGCGCCGGAGGCGATTCGGACCTTCGCGTCCGCCCTGGCCCGTGAGACGGTCGCGCAGATCGATCCGATCGATGTCCTCATCGCCGACACCACCGAGCTCTGGCGGCCCGAGCGCATGCCGATCATCGACCGCTTGATCCTCCGCCTGGCCACGTGCGAGCTGCTGCGGGGGACCGAGCCGCCGGCGGCCGTGGTGATCAACGAGGCGCTCGAGCTCGCCCGGACGTTCAGTACCGACGAGTCGGTGAAGTTCGTCAACGGGTTGATCGACGGGATCCGCAAGAAGCTGGACCGGTGAAGGGGGCCGAGCGGCTGGGCTCGGTGTCGCGCGGGCAGACACATGTCGTCACAGGAAGAACAGATCGAGCAGCGGCGAAAGCACCTGCAGGGCCTTGCAGCGTTGGGCGTCGAGCTCTACCCACGTCGCTTCAAGGTCCGGCACACCGTGACCGAGCTGGTCGCGGCCCATGGCGGCCGCTCCCACGACGAGCTCGAGGACGCGCGGCCGGAGACCGTCACGAGCGGTCGGATCCTCGGTGTGCGCTCGTTCGGCAAGGCGAACTTCCTCGTCCTCTCCGATGGCCGGGAGCGCATTCAGATCTACGTCCGACAGGACGGCGTGCCGGCACTCGACTTCCAGATCTTCGGCCTGCTCGATTTCGGCGACTGGATTGGCGTCGAAGGGCGGCTGTTTCGGACGCGGACCAACGAGCTCACCGTCGCGGCCTCACGTCTGCACTTCCTCGCAAAGTGCCTGCTGCCGCTGCCTGAGAAGTGGCACGGCCTGACCGATGTCGAGATCCGCCACCGGCAACGCTACCTCGATCTCATCGTCAACCCCGCCTCGCGCCGCGTCTTCGAGGTCCGCAGCCGCGTGGTCTCTGCGATCCGGGAGTTCATGCTGGCGCGGGGCTATCTCGAGGTCGAGACGCCGATGATGCAGCCGATCCCGGGCGGAGCGCTGGCGCGTCCGTTCATCACGCATCATAACGCGCTCGACATGGACCTGTACCTGCGGATTGCGCCCGAGCTGTACCTGAAGCGGCTCGTGGTCGGCGGCTTCGAGCGCGTCTTCGAGATCAATCGCAACTTCCGGAACGAGGGGATCTCCACGCAGCACAACCCCGAGTTCACGATGATGGAGTTCTATGAGGCCTACGCCGACTACCGGGTCTTGATGACCATGACCGAGGAGCTGCTCTCGGCGGTCGCCCGCCAGGCCGTCGGGACCGAGCGCGTGACCTTCGGGGGCAGGGAGATCGCCTTCACGCCACCATTTGCGCGCCTCTCGCTCCGCGAGGCCGCGCGGGCAGCGGCTTCGGCGCGCCTTGGCCGCGACGTCCCGCCTGCGGCGATGCGAGCCCGTGACGAGGCGGTGGCGCTCGCGGGGGACCTCGGGATTGCCGTCCCCCCGGGAGCGGGCCCCGGCCTGGTGACGACCACGATCTTCGAGACGTTGTGCGAGGAACAGCTGTTTCAGCCGACGTTCGTCTACGACTTCCCGACCGAGGTCTCGCCGCTCTCCAAGCAGCGCGCCGACGATCCGGACACGGTCGAGCGATTCGAGCTCTACGTCGCCGGTTTCGAAGTGGCCAACGCCTTCAGTGAGTTGAACGATCCGGCCGAGCAGCGACGACGGTTCGAGGCGCAGCTTGAGCAGCGCGCCGGAGGGGATCTCGAAGCCCACGAGATGGACGAGGACTACATTCGGGCGCTCGAATACGGGCTGCCCCCCACCGCGGGGGAGGGTATCGGGATCGACCGACTCGTGATGCTGCTGACGGACAGCCCATCCATCCGCGACGTCGTGCTCTTCCCCCTGATGCGGCGTCGCGACGCGGCGTCGTAACGAAGGTGGAGCGAGTGGCCCACCGCCCAATCGGTCCGCGACGGCCTCAGGCTCGTGTCGAGGCTGACGCGGGACGGATGGAAGGGCTTTCTGCAATACTGAGCGGAGAGACATGACGCTTCCGTACGAGATCCAGATCGCGCTGCGCTACCTGCTCGCAAAGCGCAAACAGGCGTTCATCTCAGTCATCTCCTTCATCTCGACCCTCGGCGTCGTGGTCGGTGTCGCCGCGCTCGTCATCGCGCTGGCGTTGATGACGGGTCTGCAGGAAGAGGTGCGCGACCGCATTCTGGGATCGAATCCCCACATGTTCGTTTGGAATCAGAAGGGCATCGCCGACTTCAACGTCGAGACCGAGCGGCTGAAGCAGATGCCGGAAGTGACCGGCGCGGCGCCCGGCATCCTCGAGCGCGGTCTCGTGTCTTCGCCGACCGGCCAGGCGTTTGTGCAAATCAAGGGCATCGATCCGATGATCGAGCCCTCGGTGACCGACATCGAGTCGGCCGTCACGATCGGCAGCCTGGATTCGCTCTCGCGCCCGTCCGAGGACGCCGGCGCCATTCTGCTCGGCAAGGATCTCGCCGCACAGCTCGGTGTCTCGGTGGGCGATTCGATCCAGTTGCTGACCAGCCAGGGCACGCTGTCGCCGATGGGGATGGTGCCGCGCATGCGACGGCTGCACGTCGGCGGGATCTTCAGCCTCGGGCTGTACGAGTTCGATTCACAGTGGGGCTTTGTCTCGTTGGACGTCGCGAGGCGCCTGACCGGCAAGGAGGGCGTGGACTTCATCCAGCTGCGCCTGCGCGACATGTGGGATGCGCCGCGCCTGGCGGCCGAGATCCCGGAGCGGCTTGGATCCCAGTACCTGGTGCAGGACTGGTCGGAGATGAATCAGCCGCTCTTCTCCGCGTTGACGTTGGAGAAGATGGCCATCGCCTTGACGATCTTCCTCATCATCTTGGTGGCGGCCCTCAACATCATCGCGTCGCTCATCCTCCTCGTCATGGAAAAGCACCGCGATATCGCCATCCTCAAGACCATGGGGGCCAGCGCGCGCAGTGTGACCGGCATCTTCATCGCGCAAGGGCTCATCATCGGCCTCATCGGCACGACGGTGGGCGCCGGCTTGGGCGCGCTCATCGCGTCGGTCGCCGACCGGTATCGGTTGCTCCGCATCCCCATGGACGTCTACCAGGTCTCCCACATCCCGTTCCGCGTGTTACCGTTGGATTTCGCCGTCGTCGTCCTCGGGGCGATCGTGGTGTGCTTCGTGGCGACGATCTACCCGTCCCGCCAGGCCGCACGCCTCGACCCGGCCCAAGCGCTGAGATACGAGTGATCAGGCGACAGGTGCGGTCCGTGTGCGTCGGCCTGCAGCGATGACGTTTCTCGACGCACGGCTCGTCCGGAAGTCGTACCAGGCCGGCGGCACGGAGGTCGTGGTGTTGCGCGATCTCGACCTGGCGGTCGACGCGGGCGAGATGGTGGCCATCGTCGGTGCGTCAGGGGTGGGGAAGAGCACGTTGCTCCACGTGCTCGGCGGGCTGGACCGTGTCGACAGCGGGAGCGTCACGATAGGTGGAGAGACGATCACGCGGCTGCCCGATCGGGACATGGTGGCGTTCCGAAATCGGTACGTCGGGTTCGTCTTCCAGTTCCATCATCTGCTGCCAGAGTTCACGGCCCTCGAGAACGCCGAGATGCCGATGCGAATTGCACGTCGGCCGGCGGCCGAGGCCCGCGTCCGCGCCGAGACGCTCTTGAGGCGCGTCGGCCTCGGCGCGCGCCTCACCCATCGCCCCGGCATGCTGTCGGGGGGGGAGCAGCAGCGGGTCGCCGTGGCGCGCGCGCTCGTGATGCAGCCGTCGCTGCTGCTGGCCGACGAGCCGACCGGCGACCTGGACGAACGGAGCGCCGACGCGCTGCATGGACTCCTGCGCGAGATGCACGGGAGCCACGGCTTGACCTCGATTATCGCCACGCACAATCCGAAGCTCGCGGCGGCCTGCGATCGCGTCCTCCGACTCGAGGGGGGGCGGCTGACCGCCGGCTGAGCCGCGGGACTCCGATGGCACGACCCATCGTGCCCGCGCGATCCGGTGTTTTGGAGGTGGCCCGGGTGGACACGAGTTGGCAAGGATCATTCATACGAATTCAGCGTATGAGCGGCCGCAGTGGTGGGGCCCTTGTCGGGAGAGCGGATTTTTCCGGTCGCGAATTCCTCAAGCTACTGGAGGCGAGGCACTTATTCTTCGTCAAGCTTGGGCGAGCTTCGACCGATGCTCTATAATGAGGGTGTGTTCAGTGCCCAGATCGACTCGACCTTCACGTAGGTACGCGGATGTTTGAACGGTACACGGAACGAGCCCGTCGAGTCCTCTTCTTCGCCCGCTACGAGGCGAGTCAGCTCGGCAGCGTGTCAATCGAGACGGAGCACCTGTTGCTCGGTCTCATCCGGGAAGGCAAGGGGCTCACCAGCCGGATCTTCGCCCGCTCCCATCTCTCCCTCGAGAACATCCGAAAAGACATCGAAGGTCGGACGGTGTTCCGCGAGAAGGTTTCGACCTCGGTCGAAATCCCCTTCAGTACGGAGACGAAGAGCGTGTTGCGGTTTGCCGCCGAGGAGGCCGATCGGCTGCTGCACAACTACATCGGCACCGAGCATCTGCTGCTCGGCATCCTGCGCGAAGAGCGGTCGGTCGCGGCGTCCATCCTGATGGAGAAGGGCATGCGCCTCAGCGCCGTCCGTGAGGACATCGTGCAGCTCCTCAACGAGAAGACGACGCTGACCCGGGTGAAGGAGACGCCGCTGCTGGCCGAGTTCAGCCGCGATCTGACCGAATCGGCCATGAAGAACCAGCTCGACCCGCTCGTGGGACGAGAGCACGAGGTCGAGCGCGTCCAGCAGGTGCTGTGCCGCCGGACGAAAAACAACGCCGTGCTCATCGGGGATCCGGGCGTCGGGAAGACGGCCATCGTCGAGGGGCTCGCGCAAAAGATCGTCTACGGTGACGTGCCGCACTTCCTGGCAGACAAGCGGCTGCTCGCTCTCGACATTTCGCTCATCGTCGCCGGCACGAAGTACCGGGGTCAGTTTGAAGAGCGCCTCAAGGCGATCATGAAGGAGCTGACCGACAACCCGAACATCATCGTGTTCATCGACGAGCTGCACACGCTGGTGGGCGCGGGATCGGCCGAGGGCTCGCTCGACGCCGCCAACATCCTCAAGCCGGCGCTCTCGCGAGGTGAGATCCGCTGCATCGGCGCCACGACACCCGCGGAGTACCGGAAGTACATCGAGAAGGATCGATCGCTCGAGCGGCGGTTCCAAGCCATCAAGGTCGATCCGCCCGGTGAGCGCGAGACGATCGAGATCCTGCTCGGGGTCAAGGATCGGTACGAGAGCTTCCATCACGTCGAGTACACGCGTGAAGCACTCGAGGCGGCGGTCTATCAGTCGAATCGCTACATCACGGATCGATTCCTGCCCGATAAGGCCATCGATCTCGTGGATGAGGCTGGCGCCCGCGCCAAGCTGCGTGAAGCGGGTTACAGCGAGGAGTTCGGCGAGATCAACAAGAGCATTCGGGTCGCCGTCGAGCGCTGGGAGAGCGCCGCTTCGCAGAAGGAGTTCGAGAGGGCGCAGTTCTTCCGTGAGCAGGAGATGGCCGCACGCGAGACGCTCCAGCAGGTCCGCGAGAAGTTCGACGTCAAGACGAGCGCGCGCAAGGTCATCGTCGGCAAGCAGGAGATCGACGAGGTCGTCTCCAAGTGGACGGGAGTCCCGCTCGCCTCGATCAATCAGGATGAAGGCGACAAGCTGCTTCGGATGGAGCAGGAACTCCATCGGCGGGTCGTGAGCCAGGAGAAGGCGATCTCGGCGCTCTCACGGGCGATTCGTCGCTCACGCGCCGGATTGAAGAACCCCAATCGCCCTGTGGGAAGCTTCGTGTTCCTCGGCCCGACGGGGGTGGGCAAGACCGAGCTCGCCCGCGCACTCGCCAACTTCCTCTTCGGGAGCGATCACGCGCTCATCCGGTTCGACATGTCCGAGTACATGGAGAAGCACGCGGTCTCCAAGCTCATCGGCTCGCCGCCCGGGTATGTGGGTCATGAAGAGGGCGGACAGCTCACCGAAAAAGTCAAGCGCAGTCCCTACTCGGTCGTCCTGCTCGACGAGATCGAGAAGGCCCATCCCGACATCTTCAACATTCTCCTTCAGGTGTTCGAGGATGGGCATCTCACCGACGGTCTCGGCAACCGGGTGAACTTCAAGAACACGATCATCATCATGACCTCGAACATCGGCGCTCGCTTCATCCAGAAGAAGAGCTCGATGGGCTTCCAGTCGTCCGACACCAGCGAGATCGCCAAGAGCGTCTCCGACATGGTCCTCGGCGAGGTCAAGCGCACGTTCAACCCTGAATTCATCAACCGCATCGACGAGATCATCGTCTTCGAGGCGTTGACCGACGATGACCTGCGGCGGATCATGGGCTTGCTGGTCCATCAGTTGAACGAGCACCTCGTCGAGCGTCGGCTCAGCATCACGCTGACGCCCGAGGTGGTCGACTGGATCATCGAAGTCACATGCAAGGACCGGTCGTACGGCGCCCGCCCGTTGCGGCGCGCGATTCAGCGGTACGTCGAAGACCCGCTCTCGGAGGAGCTCATTCGCGGGCAGCTGCGGGGCGGCGAGGTCGAGGTCTACATCGACGCCGGCGCGTTGTCCTATCGATCGGCCGGCGAGCTCGTCGGACGCCGCCTCGCCTGAAGCAGCGGGGCGCGCTCTGCGTTCTCGCCGAGACTCGCCTTGCCGCGAGGCCTGGTGGACGCCGTTCCCCGCGGGGCCCGTGCCGCGTCGGCACCGTCCCCGGGGTCCGCGGCCGACCAGCGCCCGTCACGCGGCGTCTAATCTTCTGGTCTCTGCGCACGGGGTGGCCCCGGACCCGGCCCGGGGTCGGAGCGACCTGGTCGGCACGCGACCTGGACGAGCGGTTCGATGGAGAAGATCAAGTAAAGTAAGGCCCTCCTTGCCGTCCGACGGCTCAAGGTTGCCCCGGAGGCGATACCGAGTCCGAATGCCCAGGATCTTCGTCGTCTGGCTCGCCCTCGCGATGGTGCCGGCCGGGCTCTTCGGTCAGACGCCCGCGCCAGCCACAGGACCGCTGACCGTGTGCGGGCAGTCGGTTGCGCCGCCTCGCGCCCAGCCGGCGGACGGGTCCGCGCCGGTCGTGCTCTTCATTGCGCCATGCTTTCTGGCGCAGGGGAACGTCTCGCTCATCGATATTCAGACCTACCTCTACTACATTCAGCTACGGGCCAGTCGGCCGTCCGAGAGCGTGTGGGTGCCGTTCGATGAGGCGGCGGTCAGAACGATCAACGAAGACTTCCAGCGGCTGTGGGGCACGAAGTTTCTCGACAACATTTCGATCGAGACCGAGGACTACGTCTTCCCGAACGGAGTGGTAGGCAAAATCGTTCTCTACAACATGGAGGAGCGGCAGCGGGTCAAGATCGTCGACTACGCCGGATCGAAGAAGGTCGAGCGGACGAAGATCGAGGAGAAGCTCAAGGAGGCGGACGCCACGATTCGCCTCGACACCTTCATCGATCCCGGGCTCATCCGCAAGGTCGAGGGCATCGTGCGCGATCTGATGAAGGAGAAAGGCTTCCAGTTCTCCACCGTCACGCACGAAATCACGGCGCTGGCCGGAGGCCCCAAGCTCGTCAATCTCACGTTCCGTCTGGATGAGGGTCCCAAGGTCAAGATCCGAAAGGTGGAGTTCGTCGGCAACCAGGCGGTCGGCGATCGGGCGCTCCGACGCAAGATGAAGGAGAACCGGCAGCAGTGGATCCTGTCGTTTCTGACCGGGCGCGGGACGTATCAGGAAGGCAAGTTCGACGAGGACGCGGAGCGCGTGACGGAGTACTACCGTGACCGCGGGTATGTACGTGCCGTCGTCGGTCAGCCGGAGCTGAAGTTCATCGAGGACTCGGGCGACAGGAAGACGCGCTGGGTCGAGTTGCGCATTCCGGTGACTGAGGGCAACCGCTACAAGGTCGGGGAGTTCAACTTCGCCGGCAACACGGTGGTGAAGACCGAGGCGCTGCGTCCGCTGTTCAAGCTCCACGAGGGGGAGTACTACAACCAGAAGCGGATTCGCCAGGGGTTCCAGAAGGCCCAGGAAGTGTACGGGGCCGGGGGGTACTTCGAGTTCACCGGATTCCCGGATATGAAATTCCGCGATGACCCGAATCCCGCCGAGCCTCAAGCGCCGGCGGCGCTGCTGGTCAATCCGGCTGAAACGGGCCCGGCGATTGCCGACATCACGATGCAGATCCAGGAAGGCAAGCAATACTTCGTGAATCGCATCACGTTCGTCGGCAACACGACGACCCGCGACAACGTCATCCGTCGCGAGATGCGGCTGCTCGAGAACGGTGTGTTCAACACCGAGATGCTGAAGTACAGCATTCGCCGGCTGAATCAGCTGGGCTACTTCAAGCCGCTCGAGGGGCCCGGCAAGGACGTGACGTTCGACAAGACGCCCAATCAGGAGGGCAAGGTCGACGTTCAGTTGAAGCTCGAGGAGCAGAACCGCAACCAGCTGACCTTTGGCGCCGGTGTCTCACAGTTCGAGGGGTTCTTCGGGCAGCTGTCGTTCCAGACGGCCAACTTCCTCGGTCGGGGCGAGAGCCTGACGGTGTCGCTGCAGGGCGGCTCGCGGGCGCAGAACTACACGTTGGCCTTCACCGAGCCGTTTCTCTTCGATCGCAACATCACGGGCGGCGCGAACCTCTTCCGCCAGGAGATCCGCTACATCGGGCAGTTCACGCAGAAGTCGGTCGGAACGGTGCTGACCGTCGGCTTCCCTCTGGGGCAAGGCTTTACGCGCATGTTCACCAACTACAGCTACGAGCGGGTGCGCGTGACCGAAATCAACTCCAGCTATCGTGACCCGGTGCTGCTCGCGCGCAATCCGTTCCTGCGGGATGCCTTGCTCATCGGACAGGACGGCGAGCGCACGGTCAGCAAGGTCGTTCCCAGCATCGTTCACAACACGGTCGATCAGCCGATCTTCCCGACGACCGGGCGTCGGTTCACGATGTCGGTCGACCTCGCGGGCCTCGGCGGGAACACGAACTTCTACAAGCCGATGCTCGAGGGCGTGTATTTCTGGAAGCAGAACAACCGCTTGACCCTCGGGATGCGAGGGCAGGTCGAGTACATTCGCCGCTTTGGAGGCAGCCGTCCGCTTCCGATCTTTCAGAAGCTCTTCATGGGCGGTGAATACTCGGTCCGTGGGTTCGATATTCGCTCCATCGGGCCCCAGGATCGCGATACCGGGCTCGTACTCGGCGGGAACAAGAGCTTGCTCTTCAACATCGAGCAGAACATCAACATCGCAGGCCCGGTCCGCCTGATTCTCTTCTACGATGCCGGCCAGGTGCGCGACGAGGGGCAGTCGTTTGCCTTCATGGAGGAAGTCGAAGAGATCGTGCAACGCCAGGCGCTGCTCGCGCCGCCGTTCGGCACCGAGCTCTTACTCTCGGATCCGAACGCGCCGCCGCCTGAAACGCGACTCGACCGGCGCAGCGCGTTCAAGACGTCTACCGGCGCGGAGGTCCGCTTCTTCATGCCGGTATTGAACGTTCCGTTCCGGTTGATCTTCGCCTACAACCCGCAGCGTGAAGGCGTACTGAACAACAACCTGCGGCCGCAGAAAAAGTTTCAATTCCGCTTCGCGGTCGGAACCACGTTCTGACCCTCCGGTGGCCCGCACCGCGAGGAGGAGGCCGGCGTCGTTGGAGAGAACGCCCGTCGCGGTGTGCTCGACGGCCGGGCTGAGGGGGAGGTCGTGGTGGCCGCGCGTGACGCGGTTGACAGCTCAGCCGATCGACGGACAGACTAAGCGATTGGTCCGGCGGGCGGCGCCAGGCCCGACTCTCGTAGGAGCTGTACCGTACGACTCGTCGGAGCTCCACTGTACGAAAGGATGCTGAATGAGACGTTACGCTATCGTTGTTTCGCTCGGGTTCCTTCTTGGCGGCGCGCCGGCCGTCCTTGCGCAAGCTCCCGCAGGTCAGCCACCGCTGGGCGCCAAGCCGCCGGTGGCCCCGGCGCCCAAGCCGGCCACGCAGGCCCCGGCGCCCAAACCCGCGCCGCCCGCTCCAGCCGCGCCGCCCGCACAGGCACTGCAGCCGCCGCCGCCGTTTCCGCAGGGTGCGAAGACCGCGTTCGTCAACCTGCAGGGGATCGCACAGCTCTCCGCGGATGGCAAGGCCGCCGCGGCCAAGGTCACCGCGCTGACGCAGAAGAAGCAGAACGAGATCGCCGAGAGGCAGAAAGCCCTCCAGGGCAATCAGCAGAAGCTGCAGTCGAGCGGAACGGTCATGAGCGACCAGGCGCGTGGTCAGCTCGAGAAGGAAATCGAACGCCAGCAGCGGGAGCTGGAGCGGCTGCAGCAGGACGCGCAGGCCGAGTTGAACGACCTGCAGCAGGAGCTACAAGGTGAGTTCCAGAAGAAGCTCCTCCCGGTGCTCGAGGCGATGGCCAAGGAGAAGGGGCTACATTTCCTGTTCAGCGGCGCCGACGCCGGCCTCATCTGGGCGGAGCCGGGACTCGACTTGACGCTCGAAGCGGTCAAGCGTCTCGACGGAAAGTAGACACGTGGGCTTGGGCCGCGCGTCCGAGGCCTGGCTCACGCAGTCCGACGCGCGGGATGGGGCGCACCGCAGAATGGGTCGTTACGGGTGGACGACCGTCAGCTCATAGGTGATCGGCGCCGTAATCGCGCCAACGTCGTACACCCGTACGCACAGCCGTCCCGCCCCACCGACCGCTCCTTCGATGCGAGCGCCGAGCGTGGCCTTGTCGTTCGCGATCACCAACTGACAGGCTGTGCCGGTCCAGGTGCCCATGAGGAGGCCGACCGTCGCCGCCGGGTCGGGCGCGAGCGCGGTGATCGTTGCCAACGCCGTCCCGGAGCCTTGCGAGTTGAATGGATGGCTCGTGGCGCCGTTTTGACTGATCGTACCGGAGAAGACCTCGGTGAAGGTCTGCGGGACCGTGGGCGTCGAGCTCGTCAGTGTGGAGTCGCCGCAGGCGGTTCCCAGTACGGTCAAGACGGCGAGACACAGGCGTCGGGCTCGGTGCATGCACAATCCTTCGAGACAAGACGATGCGTCGCGCACGGGGCGGCCGCCGCATCGCGCTCCATTATCTGTCATTTGGACGCGGGCGATTCAACGTTGGCTGGTCGCGTCGGTATCACGGCGCGTCCTACCCGGTCGCCCCTGAAGCCTTCTGATAGACTACATCGCCGTGCTCATCGCCATTCCGCAGGCCCTCGAGCGCCTGTGCTATCGCTACCCATCCATGCTGGTGGATGCGATCACCGAGCACGACGTCGGTCGCCGGCTCGTCGCGGTCAAGAACGTCACCGTCAACGAAGAGTTCTTCCAGGGCCACTTCCCAGGGTCGCCGTTGATGCCGGGCGTCCTGATGCTCGAATCGCTCTCGCAGGTGGCGGCGCTCCTGTTGCTGCATCGCGAGGAGGGGCCGCCGAACGCCAACGTCTACCTGCGCGGTGTCAACCACGCGAAGTTCCGTCGCCAGATCGTGCCGGGCGATCGGCTTCGGCTCGAGGTCACCCTCGATCGGCGACGATCGACGTTGGCCCGGGCACAGGCCGTCGCGTATCTCGATGATCAGGTCGTCGCCGAGTGCGAGCTGCTGCTCGGCGTTGCGCTCGATCGGACCGAGATCGATCCGACGGCGCTCGTGCATCCGTCGGCGCGGATCGGGCCCGGCACGACGATCGGCCCGCATGCCTCGGTCGGCCCCCACGTCCGCATCGGTGCCGGCTGCAAGGTCGGTGCGTCGTCGGTCATCGACGGCTGGACCGACATCGGCGACGGGACCGAGATCTACCCATTCGCGTCGATCGGTCTCGTGCCGCAGGATCTGAAGTTCCGGGGGGAGCAGACGACGCTCGTCATTGGCAAGCGGAACATCTTTCGCGAGTTCGTGACCATTCATCGCGGGACTCGCGGGGGTGGTGGGGTCACGCAGATCGGCGATCGCAACGTGTTCATGGCGTACGTCCACATCGCGCACGATTGCCGGGTCGGCAACGACACCATCTTCGGCAATCAGGCGACGCTTGGCGGCCACGTCACGGTCGAGGATTTCGCCAATGTCAGCGCCGGGTCGGGCATCCACCAGTTCTGCCGCGTGGGGCGTTACGCCTTCATCGGCGGCTATTCGGTCGTCACCAAGGACGCGATGCCGTACGCGCGGACGGTTGGGAATCGGGCGCGCATCTACGGGCTCAACACGATCGGGCTGATGCGCCGCGGCTTCTCGCCGGAGGTCATCGGTAAGCTCAAGCGATCGTTCCGCTACCTGCTCCAATCGAAGCTGAACACGACCAGCGCGATCTATCAGATCGAGCAGGACCAGTCGCTCGACTGCCCCGAGGTGGCCTACCTGCTCGACTTCATCCGCTCGTCCCATCGCGGCGTGATCCTGCGACGGGCCACCAAGCGCGTCGAAGAAGTGCTGGCCGAGGACTAACTGCGACCTTCGCGGTTACATGGGGCTGCAGGGTGGTGAGTCGTGGTGAGTGCTGAGCCTCGGCGGCGGGGGGTGGCGCTCGAAGTTCGGCCCCGGCCCCAGTGAATACATCGTGCGTCTTGGGCTCATCGCCGGCAACGGCCGCTTCCCCTTTCTCGTGCTCGACGCCGCGCGCGGCGCCGGACACGAGGTGACCGTCATCGCGATCAAGGAAGAAGCATTTCCCGAGCTCGAGATCGAAGCGGCCAAGCCCCCGGCTGCGATCGTGCACCGCGTCTCGCTCGGGCAACTCGGGACCTGTCTCTCCATCCTGCGCGAAGCCGGTGTGGAACAGGCGATCATGGCGGGACAGGTCAAGCACACGAAGATCTTCTCCGACATCGTCCCCGACTTGACCCTCCTCGGCGTGCTCATGCGACTCAAGGCACGCAACACTGATGCGCTCATCGCGGCTGTCGCAGACGTGATGCGCGATCGCGGCATCACTCTCATCGACTCCACGACCTTCCTCGAGCCGCTCCTGGCCAGGCCAGGGGTCTTGAGCACCCGCCGACCGGACGAGCGGGAGGAGGCTGACCTGACCTTCGGCTACCGAATCGCGGACGCCGTGGCGGGGCTCGACATCGGTCAGACCATCGCGGTGAAGAGCGCCGCGGTCGTGGCCGTCGAGGCCATGGAGGGCACTGACGCCGTCATCGCGCGGGCCGGTGAGCTGGCCGGACCGGGCGTCTCGGTCATCAAGGTGTCGAAACCCGGCCAGGACATGCGCTTCGACGTGCCGGTCGTCGGCGTGGCGACGATCAGGGCGATGGTGGCGGCCAAGGCCACGGCTCTCTCGGTCGACGCAGGTCGGACCCTGCTCATCGACGGCGCTTCGGTGATCAAAGCGGCAGACGCGGCGGGCATCGCCGTGGTCGGACGTGCGGCCGAAGAAGCAGCGCGGCCTGCGACGCCCGACAGGACCGTCGGGTGAGCCCCCACGTGCCGCTCCGCATCGCCGTGATCGGCGTGGGCCATGTGGGGCGGCATCACGCGCGCATTCTCGCGACCCTGCCCGATGTCGCGCTGACCGCCGTCGTCGACACCGATGTCGCGCGTGCGCGGGCGGTTGCCTCGGCAACGGGAAGCCGGGCCTGGGCCGACGCGGCGTCGATCCTCGGCCAGGTGGACGCCGTGACCGTGGCCGTGCCCACGGAGCACCATTTGGCGGTGGCCGCTCCCTTTCTTCGGGCCGGCATCCCGGTGCTCGTCGAGAAGCCGATGGCGCGGACCCTGAGCGAAGCCGACGCAATGATTGCGGCCGCAGCCGGTGCGGGCGCCTGCTTGGCGGTCGGCCACACCGAGCGCTTCAACCCGGCCGTCGCCGAGGCACGTGGTCTGCTGGCCGATCCGCGGTTCATCGAGGTCCATCGGCTGGGGACGTTTGCCGAGCGCAGCTTGGATATCGACGTCGTCTTCGATTTGATGATTCACGACCTGGATGTGGTGCTGTCGCTCGTTGCCGCCGACGTCGAGTCGCTCGAGGCCGTCGGCGTCCCGGTCTTGACCGACCGCATCGACATCGCCAACGCGCGGTTGCGATTCACGAACGGGTGCATCGCGAATCTGACCGCCAGTCGGATCAGTCGGGACAAGGTGCGGAAGATCCGTTTCTTTCAGCCCGCAGCCTATGTCTCGATTGACTATGCGGCGCAAAAGCTCGAGGTCTGGCGGCTGACGCCGGGGGCAAGCGGTATGCCCGCCATCGCGGGAGGGGAGCGGCCGGTCGCTTCCGAGGAGCCCCTGAAGCGCGAGCTCGCAGACTTCGTGGCAGCCGTGCGGGAAGGCCGGCAGCCGCTTGTCCCCGGACGGGAGGGACGCCGTGCGCTCGAGCTCGCGCAGCGCATCTGCGATCGAATGACGTTGACGCCCTCGCCAGGGAGCGCCGGCACGGGCAGCCGCGTAAAAGGCTGAGCGGGCTTGCCCAAGAGTGAGCGGTCACCAACGCGCGGCTCGTGATCCACGACACCCGCCGCCCGTCTGACGCCCTTCCGTCAGATGCCGAAGTGTCGGCACTTGCCACGTAGGCGAACCCCCATCGCTCGCGATATGCTCGATGCGGTCGCGCGCCCAGGGTCGGGTCTTCATCGCCTAGGCTGAGCAGGATCCTTGCAGGAGCCATCAGCATGCCGTCAGCCATCGGTAACAACACGTTCCTCCAGCGACTGATTGGAGCCGCGGCACTCGATCGTGCCATCTATGAAGAGGTCGAGGCTGACCCGTTGGCCACCCGCCAGGCGGCGCTCGTCGTGCTGGCGTCGAGTGCGGCCGCCGGCATCGGTGCAAGTGGGGTCGATCCGCTCAGCCCGAGCCGGCTGGTCTTCTTCACGACCCTCGCCTTCCTCACGTGGGTGGCGTGGGCGTTTATCACGTTCGAGATTGGAACCAGGCTGATGCCGGTCGCCCAGACGCGCAGCAGTCCGGGTGAGCTGCTGCGAACGTTGGGGTTCGCGGCCACGCCCGGCTTGCTGCAGGTCCTGGGCATATGGCCTGGACTGACGGGGCCGGTGTTTCTTGGCACGTCCATCTGGATGCTGCTCGCGATGATCGTGGCCGTGCGGCAGGCGTTGGACTACGTCAGCACGGCACGCGCGGTGGCCGTGTGCGTGCTCGGCTGGGCCTTGGCGATGAGCATCGGCATCGGCATCGGCGTGTTCTTTGGGCCCACGGTGTCGTAACAATCGAGGTCCGCGCCGAACTCCGGAGCGGTCGCTCGTGCGAACCCTGCACTCCACTCCGCGCTTCCTCCATCCGGGACCCTCCCTCGCGCCGCGGGCGCCGCGTGCGCAGCCGCCGTGATGCGCTCTGATCGAAACGGTGCGCAGCGCAGAAGCCCGACGCCGCAGGCGCACTCGGTCGCCACTCAGTGCGTGGCGCGGAGCTTGAGCCCTGCGAAGTACCGCGCCTTCCGGCGCGCAGGCGCCTGAGGCGGCGAGCCTGGGCCGCCGGGCACACGACTGAGACCACGCCCAGGCACCGAGCCGTTGGCGGCTCCCGCACGTCGAGAGAGGCTCCAAAGCCGGTGGACCGAGCCTGGTATCATTTCGGGTCGTGGCCTTTGTCTCGGACGCCGATCTGGCTTCGCTTTCTCGGTCCCACGACATCATCACGTTGGGGATGCGCGCCGACGAAGTGCGCCGCGGGCGCCACGGGACCATCGCCACCTTCGTGCGCGTCGCGGAAGTGCCTGCGGCACCGGGTGAACCGATTTCGGTGCCGAGCGGCGCCGGAGAAGTTCGAATCATCGGGGTGCCGGCCACGCTCGCCGACGCCGTTCGGCGTGTCACGGAGGTCCGAGCGGTCGTCTCGGCCACGCCGCTTTCAGCCTACTCGCTCTCCGATCTGGAGGAGCTCGCCGCGCGCGATGGAGTAACGCTTCGGGCGCTGCTCGAGGAACTGCAGGCCGCCGGTCTCGTTCTCGTCGGCGAGGCCGTGTTCGACCGCTTGCAGGACCCGCGTCGGGCGATCGAGCAGGTGAACATCGCTGGGCTGGCTCTGGCCCGCCTGACGGTCGACTGGGCCGCAGCCGTGGACGAGCTCGCGCTCTTCAAATCCGTCGCTGCGCTCCAACACCGGATCGCCGTGGTGCGGGCGTTTGCGCCGCTGTCCCGACGGATCAATCCGGCGATGCCTTCCACGGGTGCTCAGGATGTCAAGCGCGTCGCCCTCGCCAGATTGATCGTCGACACCGTACCCTCGATTCAAATCGACTGGCGGCGGTATGGCCCCAAGCTCGCGCAGGTGGCGCTCACCATGGGCGCTGACGATCTCGACGGCGTGTCGGCCGAGGACGACACGAGCCTCGGTCCACGCCGGTCGCCCCTCGAGGAGGTCAGGCGCAACATCCAGGCGGCGGGCTTCGAGCCGGTCGAGCGCAACGCGCTCTTCGAGATGCGTCGTTGATGCCCCGCGTGCGGCTGGGCGCGGTCGAGTATCTCAACGCGCGCCCGTTAATCTACGGCTTGACGCAGTCGGCCGCGTTCGACCTGCGGCTCGACACGCCCGCTCGCTGTGCGGAGTTGCTGCACGGCGGTGCGATCGATCTCGGGCTCATTCCCTCGATCGAGTACCTGCGCGCCGGCACGGCAGACGGCTACCTGATCGTGCCCGACGTGGCCGTGGGCTCAAGGGGGCCCGTGGCATCGGTCGCGCTCTACACGACCCGCGCCGTCGAGGACGTACGGTCGATTGCGCTCGACACGACCTCGCGGACGTCGGTCGCGCTCACGCGCATCCTGTGTCGCCACGCGTTTCGAATCGCGCCCGAGCTGCATCTGCACAGTCCCGCGCTCGAAGAGATGCTGGCGCGCTGCGACGCTGCGCTCCTCATCGGTGACCGGGCCTTGGCATTGAATGGCGGACCGATGTACCTGCGCACGAGAAACGGCGACCGTCAGTCGCCTGTCGAACGACACGTCGAAAAGATCGACTTGGGCGAGGTCTGGACGCGGCACACGGGCCTCCCGTTCGTCTACGCCTTCTGGGCCGGACCGCCTGACGCCGTCACCCCCTCACAGGTACGGGAGCTGCAACGGGCCAGGGACGCCGGAGTGCGCCAGCCGGAACAGGTTGCAGCGGAGTACTTTGCCGAGGAGACCGCACAGGTGGAGCGGGGCGCGCAATACCTGCGGGATAATATTCGCTACGTCCTGGGTCCGGAGGAGCACGCTGGGCTCGAGCGCTTCTACGAGTACGCGGTTGAGGCTGGCCTCGTGCCGCGTCGGGTGCCGCTGCGGTTCTTCGCGTCCTGAGGAGATTCGATGATCTCGAGCGAGCTCAGTCGCCTCGCCGACAAGGTCTATGGCGGGGAGCGCCTCACCCCGAGCGAGGCGCTGCAGGTCTACCGCGAGGCTCCCACCTCATGGCTGGGCCGGTTGGCAGACCACGTCAGGGCGCGCAAGCACCCGAGCCGGATCGTGACCTACATCATCGACCGCAACGTCAACTACACCAACGTCTGTGTCGCCAAGTGCAATTTCTGCGCCTTCTATCGGCCGGTTGGCTCGACCGAAGGGTACGTGCTCGGGTTCGAGGAGCTCTTTCGCAAGATCGATGAGACGATAGCCGTCGGCGGTGTACAGCTCCTACTGCAGGGTGGGCACAACCCCGACCTCCCGTTGTCCTGGTTCGAAGATCTCTTCCACGCGATCAAGAGCCGTTATCCCGACTTCAAGCTGCACGCGCTGTCGCCGCCAGAGGTGCTCCACCTCTCTCGGTTGTCGCAGCTCCCTGTACCCGAGGTGCTCCGACGTCTGATCAACGCTGGCTTGGACAGCGTGCCCGGCGGAGGAGCCGAGATCCTCGTCGACCGCGTCCGCAAGTTGCTCCATTGCTACGGAAAGGCCAGCGCCGACGAATGGCTCGACGTGATGCGGCATGCGCACTGGGCCGGGCTCCGCACGACCGCGACGATGATGTACGGCACGGTAGAGACGGACGAGGAGCGACTGGAGCACCTGCTGCGGCTCCGTGCCCTCCAGGATGAGACCGGCGGCTTCACGGCCTTCATTGCCTGGAGCTATCAGCCGGAACACACCGAGCTTGCGGGGACCGAAGCGACCGGCATCGACTACCTCCGGACCCTGGCGCTCAGCCGGCTCGTGCTCGACAACTTCGACAACCTGCAGGCGTCGTGGGTGACGCAGGGTGGGAAGGTTGGGCAGCTGAGCCTCGCGTACGGCGCCAACGACATGGGTAGCGTCATGATCGAGGAGAACGTCGTGCGGGCGGCCGGCGCGAGCTACTGCATGGACGAGGTCGAGATCGTCCGCAACATCGAGGACATGGGTTTTGCGGCCAGGCGCCGCAACATGCACTACGAGCTGCTCGGCGATCCGATGTTCCGGGAACGCGCCGTGCCGCGGATGATGGAACTGGCAACCGCCCGTGTGGCGGGCGATACCTCGGTTCCTGCCGAACTCCAGCTCTACGGCGCGCGCAGTCGCAGCGGCAAGGCGTCGCGGACGCCGCCGCCCGCCTCGTGAGACGGTGGTCAGGCGCCGGGCCTCGGCCGCTCGACCCTCTTCTCGCCCGGATTTGACGGATGGACCTCTATCGCGCCGCGTGGGTGTTACCCATTGCCGCGCCACCGATTCGTGAGGGCTGGGTGGCCGTCGACCGAGGTCGGATCCTGGCGTGCGGGAGCCAAGCCGAACGATGGCCCGGAGCGAAACGGGAGCCGACAGTCATCGACCTCGGCGCGCGCGCGGTGCTCCCGGGACTCGTGAACGCCCACACGCACCTCGAGCTGTCACATCTCGGCGGGCGGATTCCCCCGACCGCCGACTTCGTTCAATGGATCCGCGCGGTCCTGCGCGCGCGCGCGCAGCCGCCCGAGCCTGCCGAGCAACATCAGGCAGTCGAGCGTGCCATGAGCGAGGCGGTCCGCACCGGCACGGTGCTCGTGGGAGATGTCAGCAACACGCTCGTCACCGTGGCGCCGCTCTCGCAGAGTCCGCTCGCAGCCGTGATCTTCCACGAGCTGCTCGGGTTCAATCCCGCGTCGCCCGAACGTGCGGTCACGGAAGCCATTGAGCGTCTCCGTGCGACCGAGCGGCACGCGGATGTGCGGCTCACGTTGGCCACTCACGCGCCTTACTCCGTGGCGTTGGAGACGATGATGGCGATCGGGGCAGCCCACCAGCGAGGAGAGCTCGGGAGCCCCTGCTGCGTGCATCTTGCCGAGTCGCGCGCCGAGCTGGAGTTCGTGGCGACGGCGGAGGGGCCGTGGCGGACGCTGCTCGAGGAGCTGGGCGCCTGGAATCCCGGATGGACGCCTCGAGGTGAAACACCCGTGCAGTACCTCGATCGCATCGGGGCTTTTGGGGCGCATCGCCTGGCGGTCCATGCGGTGCACGTCAATGCCGCGGATCTGCGGACCTTGTCGACCCGCGGCGTGACCATCGTCAGCTGCCCGCGAAGCAACCGGCTGACCGGGGCGGGGGTGCCGCCTGTTCAAGCGTTCTACGAAGCGGGGGTGCCCGTGGCGGTGGGCACCGATAGCCTGGCCACCGTGCCGGACCTGAACCTGTTCGCCGAGTTGGCCGAGCTCAGACGCCTGGCGCCTACGGTGCCGGCCTCGCGACTCCTCGCGAGCGCGACGAGGCAGGGCGCCGCTGCGCTCGGCTTCGAGGCGGACTTCGGCACGCTCGCGCCGGGTCGACGTGCGGCACTGCTCGCGGTGGCGATCCCGCCAGGTCTCGACGATGTGGAAGAATACCTGGTGTCGGGAATCGCGCCCGAGTCGGTGTCGTGGGCGCGCGCGAACCAGACGTCTGAGAGGGCATCCGGTACCGACTGCGCGGATTGAGCACACATGATCGAACGCCTTCGCCGGTACTTCTCCTTCGTGCGCTTCAGCCACTCGGTGTTTGCGTTGCCGTTCGCGCTGGCGGGGGCGCTGCTGGCCGCGCGGACCCATCCGCTCACGAGGGCGACCGCTCTCTGGATCGTCGTGGCGATGGTGGCCGCGCGCAGCGCCGCGATGGGCTTCAATCGCTTGGTGGACGCGCGCTTCGATGCCCTGAATCCGAGGACCGCCGCCCGCGAGATCCCGCGCGGCCTCGTGGGACGCACGGAGGCCGCCTGGTTCGTCACGCTGGCGTCGGCGGTGTTCGTCTTCGCGTCGTGGCGGTTGAGCCCGCTCTGTCTCGCGCTCTCGCCCCTGGCCCTCGCCATTGTCTTCTGGTATTCGCTCGCCAAACGCTACACGAGCTGGACCCAGCTCTTTCTGGGCTTGGCCATGGCGGTCGCTCCCGTCGGAGGGTGGCTGGCGGTCGGAGGACGGGGAGGATGGGAGCCGTGGCTCCTCGCGCTCGCCATCGGGGCCTGGGTGGGCGGCTTCGACATCCTGTACGCCTGTCAAGACCTCGCCTTCGATCGCGCTCACGGGCTCCGCTCGATTCCCGTTCGCTTCGGCGTGGCGCGCTCGCTCGTGCTGTCACGCCTGCTCCACGGAGTGACGGTCGCATGCCTCGCCGGCCTGTCGCTGGTCACGCCCCTGCCCTGGTTCTATCTCGTCGGCGTCGCGCTCGTGGGCGTGCTGCTCGTCTACGAGCAGTCGCTCGTGCGGGCGGACGACCTGTCGCAGGTGAAGCGCGCCTTCGACATGAACGGCTACGTTGGTCTTCTGTACCTCGCCGTACTCGCGGTGTCGCTCTATGGCCACTGACGGCCGTCGCTCGGTTGCCCTTGCGATCACCGGCGCGAGCGGCGCGATTTACGCCGTGCGGACGCTCGCGGCGCTTCTCGCCACCGGTCTTGACGTGGAGCTCGTCGTGACGGACTACGGGCGCCGTCTGCTGCGCGACGAGTTGGGCGAGGACGCCAGCGTCGAACGACTCGAGCCGTACTTGGTGGGTCGCTACGGGGAGGCTGTCGCAGCCGGCCGATTGACCGTCCTGAGCAATCGCGACCTCGGGGCGAGCCTGGCGAGCGGCAGTCATCGGGCTGTGGGCATGGCCATCGTGCCATGCTCGATGAAGACGCTGGCGGGTGTCGCGCACGGGCTGTCGCGCACGCTCGTCGAGCGAGCGGCTGACGTCATGCTGAAAGAGCGGCGCACGCTCGTGATCGTCCCGCGCGAAACACCCATGAGCCTGCCGCAGCTCGAGAACATGGTGCGCTGCGCGCAGGCTGGCGCGGTGGTGTTGCCGGCGATGCCGGCCTTCTATCAGCACCCGAAGACGCTCGACGACCTGGCCGACTTCATCGCCGGAAAAGTGCTGAGTGCGCTCTCAATCGACCACGATCTGATATCCAACTGGAGCGGGCGGGTGCAGGCGACCTCGAAGGCCCATGAGTGAGACCGGCGTCGCCCGCGGAGCCGATGTGTCCAAGGCGCCCAGTCGCATCGCCGGCATGTTCGATGCCATCGCCGACCGGTACGATTTCCTGAACCACGTGCTGAGCGCAGGCATCGACAGGCGCTGGCGGCGTCTGGCGATTGCCTCGCTCCAGCTGACCGGACAGGAGCGCGTGCTCGACGTCTGCACGGGGACGGCCGATCTCGCGCTCGCGGCGCTGACCGGGCCCAGGCCCGCCGCCCGTGTGATCGGCGTCGATTTCTCGAGCGCCATGTTGCGCGTTGGCCGGCAGAAGCTCGTCACCCGTGGCGTTGCCTCCCGCGCCGCGGTGCTCCGGGGCGATGCGACGCGGCTGCCGTTTCGTGATGGGTCCGTCGACGCCGTCACGGTGGCGTTTGGCATTCGCAACGTGGAGCGGCCCGAGCTGGCCTGCCGCGAGATGCGCCGCGTGCTCGTGCCCGGCGGCCGGCTGGCGATTCTCGAATTCGCAATCCCGACCGCCCGTCCCGTCCGTGCCGTGTACCTCTGGTACTTCAACCAGGTGCTGCCGCGTATTGGTGGGCTGATTGCTCGCAGTGATGCCTATCGCTACCTGCCTGCCTCCGTGGGTCAGTTCGCCACACCGGCGCAGTTTGCCGCCCTGTTGGCGGAGAGCGGCTTCAGCCATGTCACGGCCTGTCCGCTTACCTTCGGTATCGTGACGCTTTACCAGGCCACACGCGCGTGAGGGCCGCCTCGTCTGCGGGACGTGACGGCTGACCGCAGTGCTTCGTAGCGGTATACTTCTCACAACCCTCTGATGTACTTCGACTTCGAAGATCATCGGCCCGAGGTGCCCCGAGTCGAGCCCGCGATCTCGTGGCGCGAGGGGTTGATGCTCTCGATCCTCCTCCACATCGCCCTGGCCTTGGCGATCGTCATGGCGCCCGACTGGCTGGTGGAGGCGACCCGGGCGCCACGGCAGTCGGTCGAGGAGCTGGCGGAGCGCCCTCGGGAATCGCCACGGTTCGTGTTCGTGCAGCCCCGCCTCGACACGCCCGCGCCGAAACCGCCGACTCGCGGAGAGGCCTCCGATCAGGATCGGCTCGCGCGCCAGCGCGAGCGCGCCAAAACACCGACCAATCCGTTGCCTTACTCGCGCGGCAACTCAGCCGAGCGCGTGGAGCGCAGCGAGGATGTGGCCGCGCGCGGGCAAGGGCCCGAGCCGACCCGTCAGCCCGAGCCAGCCGCGGAGGGCCAGCAGAGTGCAGCCTCCAACCTGCCGCTCCCGGAGTCGAGCTCGTCGCTGAGCCTGCCGTCCGCCTCGGCGTCATCACAGAACCGCGGCACCGAACGGGGGAGAGTGGCCGGCGGCCGACTCGGCGATGCGCTGCGGAACCTGGGCCGGTACGTGCAGCCCGACCAGTTCAACAACGTCCAAGGCGATAGCGGGGCCTTCGGCCCTGCGATCCAGTTCGACACCAAAGGCGTCGAGTTCGGGCCCTGGATTCGGCGGTTCGTGGCGCAGGTGAAGCGCAACTGGCTGATTCCGTACGCCTCGATGGCGATGAAGGGCCGTGTGGTGGTGACGTTCAACGTCCACAAGAACGGCACGATTACAGATCTCACGGTGGTGGGGCCCTGTCCGATCGACGCGTTCAACAATGCCGCGTACGGCGCCTTGGCGTCGTCGAACCCGACCCATCCGCTGCCGGCCGAGTACCCGGCGGATCAGGCGTTCTTCACCGTGACGTTCTTCTACAACGAGCCGGTGCCGTGAGGCCAACTGTCGCAACTCGCATCGGTTCGACCGTGCCGTGGCACTCCTAGCTCGACCCGCGGTCGATCATGCCGTCCCGAACCCAGCAAACCGGCCTCGTGATTTTGCTCGTCGCGTTCGTGGTGTACGTGCTTGTGCGCGTCTGGTCCTGAAGCGATTCCCCCGCACTCGATGCGGCGCGCCGTCGCGATCCTGGGTCCGACGGGCAGCGGCAAGAGCGCGCTGGCGATCGCGCTTGCCCGCCGGTTTCGCGGTGAAATCGTCAGCTGTGATTCGACGGCGGTCTATCGAGGCTTCGACATCGGTACCGACAAGGTTCCGGTCGAAGCACGCGAGGGCATCCCACACCACCTGCTCGATCTCGTCGAGCCGACCGAGACGTACACGGCTGCGCAGTATGCGCGTGACGCCGCGGCGATCATTGCCGCCATCGAGGCACGGAGTCGGTTGCCCATCATCGTGGGCGGTACCGGCTTCTACTATCGGGCGCTCACGCGGGGGCTCTTCCCGGCACCGGGTCGCGACGCTGCACTGCGGGCCAGGCTGGAGCGCGTGGCCGAGCGACGTGGCACCCCGTTTCTGCATCGTGCGCTGGCGCGTCGGGATCCCGAGTCGGGTCGGCGCATCCAGCCGCGCGACCGCAAGCGCATCGTCCGGGCGTTGGAGGTGCTCCTGCTGACCGGACGCCCCATCACGGCACACTTCGCCGAGACCAGACCGCCGCTGCCAGATCTCGTCCTGTTGCCGCTCGGTCTTCGACTCCCCGCCGATGAGACGGCGCTGCGCGTGTCCAGGCGCGTCGACCAGCAGTTCGAGCGGGGCATCGTCGACGAGGTGCGACGACTCCTGGCGTCTGGGGTGCCGGCCGAGGCGCATCCATTCACGGGCCTCGTGTACCGGCAGGTGGTCGAGATGCTGCGCGGCGTGCGCGACGAGGCCGCGACGCGCGCGCTCATCGTGCAGGAGAACCGCCGGTACGCGCGCCGGCAGTTGATCTGGTTTCGCAAAGAGCCTAACCTACGCTGGTTCGAGGGTCCCGGTGAGTCACCGGCCACCGAGGACGCCGTGCGCGCGGCCGTCGCCGAGTGGCTGCGCGAGACCTCGCGATGACGAGTCGACTCCGGCCCTCCGGCGCGCGCACATCCCTGCCGTGCACGTCCATCCTGCACACGACCACACGCGCGTGAGCCCTCCCTTCGCTCGCGCCCTCGTGATCGTGCTGGACAGTCTCGGCATTGGCGCGCTTCCTGATGCCGCCGCCTACGGCGACGAGGGCAGCGACACGCTTGGACACATTGCGGCGCGGGTCCCGCTGGCCGTCCCGGCCTTGCGGTCGCTCGGGTTGAGCCGTGTCGCCGCGCTTGGCCCGCCCGACGTGGCGCCGAAGGGGGCCGCCGGCCGCATGGCCGAGGCATCGGCAGGGAAGGACTCGGTCACGGGGCATTGGGAGCTGATGGGTGTCGTCCTGGACCGTCCCTTTCCGGTCTTTCCCGCGGGGTTCGACCCGTCGACCGTCGAAGCCTTCGCCCGGGCCACGGGGCGGCCGGTCATCGGCAACCGCGCGGCATCGGGTACGGCCATCATCGACGAGCTCGGGGAGGAGCACCAGCGAACCGGCGCGTGGATTGTCTACACCTCCGCGGACAGCGTCTTCCAGATTGCCGCGCACGAGGAGACCGTTCCGTTGGCCGAGCTCTATCGTGCGTGTGAGATCGCGTACCGCCTCGTCGGCGAGGGACTCGGCATCGGACGAGTCATCGCGCGCCCCTTTGTCGGCTCGCCCGGTCGCTTCCGCCGCACCGCCCGTCGACGTGACTACGCGCTACCACCGCGAGGGACGACGTTGCTCGACGCCATGCACACGGCGTCGCGGTCGGTCGTGGCCATCGGGAAGATCGACGATTTGTTCGCCGGACGAGGCATCTCCCGTGCCTTCCACACGGCCAGCGACGAAGAGGGCATGGACCGGGTGGTGGAGCAGATGGCCCAGATCGACGAGGGACTCATCTTCGCGAACCTGGTGGACTTCGACACCCAATTCGGCCATCGGAACGACGTGGAAGGGTACGCGCGCAACCTCGCGCGCTTCGACGCACGCCTGGACGAAGTGCTCCGGTGCCTGCGTGACACCGATCTCCTGGTCATCACAGCCGATCACGGCAACGATCCGACGACACCGAGTACCGACCATTCACGCGAGTACGTACCGCTGCTCGTGACAGGGAAGGCCGTGGCGCCCGGCACGGATCTCGGCACGCGGGCGACGTTTGCCGACCTCGGGCAGACGCTGGCCGAGCTGTTCGCTGTCGGGCCGCTCGCCCACGGCCGGAGCTTCCTCGATGATCTCCTGGCTCGCGCATGATCCGCGAAAGTGGACCGAAATCTCTCTGGAGGCGGCGTGACCATTCGTGAAGAGCTGGAAGCTCGCGAGCGCGAGGTGCTGGCGCCGCAGGCCGCCAAGAGCGCGGCATCTCGCGGGCGCCTTCGTCCCGAGCCGGAAGACGATGTCCGGCCCGCCTTTCAGCGCGATCGCGACCGGATCGTCCACTGCAAGGCCTTTCGGCGTCTGAAGCACAAGACGCAGGTGTTTTTCGCGCCCGCTGGCGACCATTATCGGACCCGGCTCACGCACACGCTCGAGGTGTCTCAGATTGCCCGCACGATTGCCAAGGTTCTTCGGCTCCACGAGGAGCTCACCGAGGCAATCACGCTGGGCCATGATCTCGGCCATCCGCCGTTCGGGCACGCCGGCGAACGCGTGCTCGATCGCCTCGTGCCGGGCGGATTCAATCACTACGAGCAGAGCCTGCGCGTGGTGGACATCCTCGAGAACGACGGCCAGGGGCTCAATCTCACGTGGGAAGTGCGGGACGGCATCGCGAAGCACTCCAAAGGGAAGCTGGGTGCGCCCGTCGGGATGCCGCCTGCGCTGCGCGCGAGCACGATCGAAGGCCAGATCATGCGAGTGGCCGATCTCATCGCCTACGTCAATCACGACATCGACGATGCCGTGCGGGCGGAGCTGCTACGGCCCGAGGAGCTGCCGCGCGATCTGGTCGAGCGACTCGGCACCACCTCGTCGGCGCGCATCGGGACGCTCGTGCGCGACGTCGTTCGCGAGTCGCTGAATGGTGGGTTGACCGAGATCAGGATGAGCGAGCCGGTGCTCGACGCCGTCTTGCGGCTCCGCAGCTTCTTGTTCGACGCGGTGTACGAGAACGACCGGGCGACGGCCGAGTTCAAGAAGGCCGCCGACGTCCTCGCGGGATTGTGGGACAAGGTGCGTGAGCGGCCGGGCGAGTTCCTGGACGAGCGTACGGTCGCCAGCGAGGGTCTTGCCGCCGCCGCCCGCGATTTTCTGGCTGGGATGACCGATCGGTACGCGGTGCGGCTTTTCGAGCAGCTGTTCGTGCCGAGGCCGTGGGTCGTGGAGTGAGGCACGCCGCGGGTCGGCTCCGCATGATAGGATTAGGGGTTCATGTGGTACCTGAACACCGCCACGATCCGTGGGCCCGAAGAGCACATCGAGCGTGTCTACCGGGCTGAGGATTTCGCGCGGGGTAGTGACCCCTTCGAGGTCCGTGGACCTGTGCGGCTGGCGTTCGATGTGCGAAAGGACCAGGAGCGGTTCCACCTCATTGGCCGCGTGGAGGGTACGCTCGACCTTCTCTGTAGCCGCTGCCTGGAACCGTTTGCGCTCAGCGTCGACATCCCCTTCGATCTGCGGTACGAGCCGCGGCCGACCGACGTGAATGAGCGGGAGCGGGAGGTCCGGGAGCAGGACTTCTCGACGGCCTACTACGACGACCAGCAGATCGACCTCGGGCAGCTGCTTTCAGAGCAGTTTCATCTCGCCGTGCCGATGAAGCCGCTCTGCACGGAGTCTTGCCGAGGGTTATGTCCGCTGTGCGGGGCGAACCTGAACCGCGAGTCGTGTGGGTGCGTGCTCGAGCGCGAGGACCCGCGCCTGGCGGTGTTGAAAGGGCTGGCGGGCCGCGCCCGCCGTGACAGCTGACCACGACCGCCGTTGACAACGGCTTCCCGAGCGAGTTCAACCGATGCCGAATCCCAAACGACGACATTCGAAAACGCGTACCGCCAACCGTCGCACCCACGATGCCTTGAGGCCGGTGGGCCTCAGTGAGTGCCCGCACTGCCGCGAGTCCAAGCCACCGCACCGCGTGTGCCGTCACTGCGGGTATTATCGCGGTCGTCAAGCCCGGCCCGTGGCCGAAGAGTAGCGGGTCACCATCCGAGCCGACGCCCGTTGTGCGTTCGCGGGCCCATTTCACGTGATCGCGTTCATCTTTCCCGGACAAGGCTCCCAGAAAATTGGGATGGGGCAGGCGCTCGCCGACGCGTTCCCCGTGTGTCGGCACGTGTTCGACCAGGCCGATGCGGCGCTGTCCCTGCCGCTCAGCCGCATGTGCTTCGAGGGTCCGGCCGAGGCGCTGCAACTCACCGAGAATACGCAGCCCGCCATGCTCGCCACGAGCGTCGCGACGTGCCGGCTGCTCATGTCCCGGGGTCTCGTTCCCGCCTACGTCGCAGGCCACAGCCTCGGCGAGTACTCGGCCAACGTCGCGGCGGGCACGTTCGGTCTGGACGCTGCGGTACGCCTCGTCCGCCAGCGCGGACGGTATATGCAGGAGGCTGTGCCGGTCGGCACCGGAGCGATGGTGGCTATCCTCGGCCTCGACGCCGAGGCCGTGTCGCTGGCGTGTGAGGAGGCGTCGGAGGGCGAGGTCGTGAGTCCCGCGAACTTGAACGGCGCGGGTCAAGTCGTCATCGCTGGCACGCGCACGGCCGTGGAGCGTGCCGGCGCGCGGGCCCTGGCGCGGGGAGCCAGGCGGGTCGTGCCCCTGCCGGTCAGCGCGCCATTCCACTGCGCCCTCATGCGACCCGCCGAGGAGCGGCTCGCTCCGGAGCTCAGGGCCCTCGCGGTCACCGACCCGACCATTCCGGTTGTGGCCAACGTCGACGCCGAGCCGAAGCGGACGGCTCGCGAGGCCATCGAAGCGCTCGTCGCGCAGATTTCGGCGCCCGTGCGCTGGGAGGCGGTCGTGCGGCGCCTTGCGTCCGAAGGTGTCACCACGTATGTTGAGGCCGGTCCGGGCACGGTGTTGAGCGGGCTCGTCCGCAAGATCCAGCGCGACGCGACCGTCTTTGGCGTCGAGAGCCCGGCCGACGTCGAGAATCTGTTCGCCCGTCTGCCCACGCCGTCCGGCACGCCCGCGGGCTGCTGACCCCATGTTCGAGTTGAGTGGACGCATCGCGCTCGTCACAGGAGCCTCTCGCGGCATCGGGCGCGCTATCGCGTGTCGCCTCGCCGCGCAAGGGGCCGTCGTGGTGGCGACGGCCCGCGCGGATCACGCAGAGGTGACCGCGGAGACGATTCGTGGCGCGGGGGGGCAGGCGGAGGCGGTGAGTGTCGATGTGACCGACCGAGCCGCGCTCGAGGCGCTGCCTGGCGCGATCGTGGCACGGCATGGCCGGCTGGACGTCGTGGTCAGCAACGCCGGCATCACGCGCGACCAGCTGCTCATGCGCATGAAGCACGAGGATTGGCAGGCGGTGATCGAGACCAACCTCACGGCGACCTTCACCCTCGCCCAGTCGGCGATCCGCCCGATGCTCAAGCAGCGGTCGGGCCGCATCATCGCCGTGAGCTCGGTCGTTGGTCAGATGGGTAACGCAGGCCAGACCAACTATGCGGCGTCAAAGGCCGGGTTGATTGGATTCGCCAAGGCGCTGGCTCGCGAGGTCGCCTCACGGCAGATCACGGTCAACGTCATCGCGCCCGGCCTCATCGATACCGACATGACGCGCCAGGTGAGCGAGCAGGCGCGCGGCGAGTGGGCCGCCCAGATTCCGCTCGGCCGCTTCGGAACGGCCGATGACGTGGCGGCCGCGGCCTGCTACCTGGCATCGGAGGAGGCAGCGTATATTACTGGGCACGTGCTGGCGGTCAATGGCGGGATGTACATGTAGGAGGCGGAATGGCGGTAGCCGACAAGGTCAAGAGCATCATCGTGGAGCAGTTGGGCGTCGACGAAGAAGAAGTGACGCCGGACGCCTCGTTCGTCGACGATCTCGGCGCAGACTCTCTCGACACGGTCGAGTTGGTCATGGCCTTTGAGGAGGAGTTCGGCATCGAGATCCCGGACGAGGACGCGGAGAAGATCACGCGCGTCAAGGAAGCGGTCGAGTACATCGAAGCACACGGCAAGGGCAAGAAGTAGGGGCCCGACGTGGGGTGTGACCAGGGCCGCGTGACGAGCGTTGACATTGCCCGCATCCGCGTGTGTCTGGACAGCACATGGTGAGCAATCGCCGAGTGGTCGTGACGGGGATCGGTCTGGTGTCGTCGCTGGGCATCGGCACCCGTGCGAATTGGGCGGCGCTCACGGCCGGCACGAGCGGCGTGGGCCCGATCACGAAGTTCGACGCCGAGCAGTTCGCCACGCGGATTGCCGGCGAAGTCAAGGGCTTCGATCCCTTGCAGTTCATCGAGAAGAAGGACGTCAAGAAAGTCGACGTCTTCATCCAGTACGCCATCGCCGCCTCGCAATTCGCGATGGACGACGCGGGGCTCAGCATCACGCCGGAGTTGTCCACGCGGGTCGGCGTCTTCATCGCCTCCGGGATCGGCGGGTTCACCACCATCGAGCGCGAGCACCGCGCCCTGCTCGAGGGCGGACCGCGCAAGATCTCGCCCTTCTTCATTCCCTCGGCCATCATCAATCTCGCCGCGGGTCAGGTCTCGATCCGGTTCGGCGCCAAGGGGCCGAACTCGGCGACATGCACCGCCTGCTCCGCTTCGGCGCATGCCATCGGCGACGCCTACGAGATCATCCGGCGGTGCGACGCCGACGTGATGATCGCGGGGGGCTCGGAGGCGGCCATCACGCCGATGGGCATCGGTGGGTTCGGGGCGCTCCGGGCGCTCTCGACCCGCAACGACGAGCCCGAGCGGGCCAGTCGCCCCTTCGACCGGGATCGTGACGGGTTCATCGTCGGCGAAGGATCGGGAGTCCTGATCCTCGAGGAGTACGAGTTCGCCCGCCGGCGAGGTGCGCGGATCTACGCGGAGTTGGTCGGGTACGGGATGTCGGCCGACGCCTACCACATCACGGCGCCGTCGGAAGATGGCGACGGCGCGTTCCGCGTGATGCGTAACGCCATCGCCAGCGCGCACGTGAGTCCGGAGGACATCGCCTATATCAACGCCCACGGCACATCGACGCCGCAGGGCGACAAGCTGGAGACGCTGGCGATCAAGCGGTGCTTCGGTGATCACGCCACGCAGCTCGCCGTCTCGTCCACCAAGTCGATGACGGGGCACCTGCTCGGAGCCGCCGGTGGGCTTGAGGCAGGCATCACGACTCTCGCCGTGTACCACCAAACCGCCCCGCCCACGATCAATCTCGACCACCCGGACGAGGAGTGCGACCTCGACTACGTGCCGAACACGGCGCGAGCGCTCGCCATTCGGTACGCGCTCTCCAACTCGTTCGGCTTCGGTGGCACCAACGCCGCGCTGCTGTTCAAGCGGTTCGACAGCTGACGGCGACCGTTCACAGGGCCGACGGAGCCGACCATCGATGCACATCGCCGTCTGTATCAAGCAGGTGCCGACCCGCGACTGGCAGCCGCGCCTGAACGACGCCGGCACGTGGATCCGCGAGCAGGACGTCACCTACGAGATGAACGAGCCCGACGCGTATGCCTTGGAGGAGGCGTTGCGGCTCAAAGAGCGCCACGGCGGCGACGTCGTCGTCTGTTCGGCCGGCCCGGATCGCGTCTCGCAGGTGCTGCGCGAGGCGCTCGCACGCGGCGCCGACCGCGCCATCCATGTCGACGGGCCGGGGCTGGCGGAGGCCGACGCCTTCCTCGTGGCTGAGGCGCTTGCCGGCGCCATGCGCGACGAGCGCTTCGACCTCGTCCTGACGGGGCTGCAGTCCGACGATCAGGGATCGGCGCAAACCGGCGTCATCCTTGCCGAGCGGTTGGGGATGTCGCACGCTACCATCGTCATGGAAGTCCAGGCGGCGGGGTCGCCGCCGAGCGGGGTGCGCGTCAAACGCGAGCTCGAAGGCGGGTGGTTCCAGTGGGTCTCGATGCCGCTGCCGGCGCTGCTCACGATTCAGAGCGGAATCAACCAGCTTCGGTATGCGACGCTGAAGGGCATCATGGCCGCCAAGAAGAAGGAGATCCGGAGCGTCGCGGCCGCCTCGAGTGGGGCGGCGCGGCAGACGATCGCCAGGTTGTATGCGCCCGAGAAGGGCAAGAAGACGCGCCTCATCGAAGGGGCACCCGCGCAGGCGGCACAGGAGCTCGTGCGCCTGTTGCGCGAAGAGGCTCGAGTGATCCGGTGAGCCGATCATGATGCTGGTCGTCGCGGAGCAACGAGGCGGTACGCTCAATCGAGCGAGTTGGGAGACCATCGCCGCTGCACAGTCGCTGGCTGGAGCCCAGCCGGTGGTGGTGCTGCTCGCCGGCGGTCCGGAGGCCGTGACGGCCCCTGCGGCCGAGCTCGCGTTGGCCGACGTGCGCGAGGTCGTGTTGGTGCAGGACCCGTTGCTCGAGCCCTACACACCCGACGGCCATGTCGTCGCACTGGCCGTAGCCATCGCCGAGTTGCAGCCGACGCTGGTGCTGCTGCCGCACACCTATCAGACGCGCGATCTCGCGCCGAAGCTCGCGGCGCGACTCGATCGCGCCCTGGTGACCGATGTCACCTCGTTTCGAACCGACGGGAATCGCACCCTGCTCGTGCGTCCGATGTTCCAGGGGAAGTTGACGGCGGACGTGGCGGCCGAGGGCCCGGCGCCGCATCTGGCGACGTGTCAAATCGGCGCGTTTCGGGCTGATGCCGCTCGGCGAAGCGCCGCAGCGGTCCCGGTCCGTACGCTCGCAGTCGCGCTCGAGGCGTCGATTGTGCGCCAGCGCGCGGAAGCGCCCTTCCAGGAAGCCAAGCAGGCCGTGGATCTCTCACAGGCCGAACGGATCGTCTCGGTCGGCCGTGGGATCAAGGATCAGGAGCATCTGCCGGTGGCGCGGGCGCTCGCCGACGCGCTCGGGGCAGAGCTCGCCGCCTCGCGGCCCATCTGCGACGCAGGCTGGTTGCCCATGGAACGCCAGGTCGGCAGCTCTGGACAGACCGTGTCACCCAAGCTCTACGTCGCGCTCGGCATTTCTGGCGCCATCCAACACCTGGTCGGCATGAAGGGATCGCAGGTCATCGTGGCCATCAACAAGGATCCCGAGGCGCCGATCTTCGAGGTCGCAGACTTCGGCATCGTCGGAGACCTGTTCGAGATCGTCCCCGCGATGGTCGCGGCCTTGAAGGGCTAGAACGGGGCGCCAGTCCACCATCGATCGCCAGACCGAGCCGCCGACCCCGTACGAACAGCGGTGATACGCTTTTCCTGTGGATATGGGGCGTCGGCGTCGCTTGGTGGATGGCTCATTGGGGCGAAGCGGTCGCCTGCGTGATCCCGCATGACGGAACCCCTTGTGCTCTGGGCGCTCGTGCTCGTGGCGGTCGTGGTGTTCGCATCCCAGGTCCGCACGCGTGTCGCGCTCGTCCTCGCCGCGCCGTCGACTTTCTCAACGGCCGATATCCCGTTTCGGGTCAAGCGCTGGCTGGTCGACGTGCTCGGCCAGCGGCAGACGATCAAGGAGCGGCCCGTCGCCGGCCTCGCGCATGCGCTGGTGTTCTGGGGCTTCCTCGCCTTCGGGCTGTACACCGCTGCGGAGTTCCTCCGCCAGCTCGGCATCGTCGATCTGACGCATACCGGGTGGTTTCACGCCTATCGCGTGATTCTCACACCCTTCGCCGTGGGTGTGCTCGGCGGCATCGTCTATCTGGCGATTCGGCGGGGTCTCATCCGCCCGCCTGGGCTCGGTCCGAAAGTGTCCGCCGAGTCGATGCTCATCGCGGCCTTCATCGCGACCTTGATGATCACGTTCTTGCTGACGTGGCGGCTCGAGGAGACCACGTCTGCCGGTCGGGTGAACACGTGGATCCACTCAGTGGTGATTCTGGCGTTCCTCGCGCTCATTCCCGCGTCCAAGCACTTCCATCTCGTGCTGTCGCCCATCACCGTCTTCTTGAGATCTCCGGAGCTCGGCGCCGTTCCCAACTTGGACTTCGAGAAAGAGCAGGTAGGACTGGAGACGCTGAAGGACGTCGGCAGCAAGACCGTCCTGGATGCGCTGACGTGCGTCGAATGTGGTCGGTGTCAGGACAATTGCCCGGCGTGGGGTGCAGGCAAGGCGCTGAACCCCAAGACCATCATCCTACAGACTCAGGACGCGCTGCTTGCCGGCGCGCGCGAGACCCGATTGGTCGATGTGTACAGCGCGGAGGTGCTCTGGCAGTGCACGACGTGCGGGGCGTGCGAGAACCAGTGCCCGGTCGGCATCGAGCATCTTCCGCTCATCGTCGGGGCGAGGCGTGGGCTGGTGTCGAACGGCGAGGCCCCCGACTATCTGGCGGGCGTGTACAACAACCTCGAGCGTCGGGGAAACATCTGGGGTCTCACCTCCGATCAGCGACAGAAGTTCGTGCAGCAGGCCGGGCTCGAGATCTTCGATCCTCGACAGCACGACGTGCTCGTGTGGCTCGGCTGTGCCGGGTCGTTCGAGGCCGAGTTCCAGAAGTCGCTCCGGTCCCTCTTCGCCGTCTTGCGCGCACACGACGTCCGCTTCGGCGTGCTCGCGAAGGAGCGCTGCAACGGCGACCCGGCCAAGCGCACGGGCAACGAGTATCTGTTCCAGGAGCTTGCGACCGCGGCCATCCAGGAGCTGAGAACGGCATCGCCGAAGAAGATCCTCACGTCGTGCCCGCACTGTGTGAAGACCATCGGTGCCGACTACCGCCGATTCGGCTATGAGGTAGAAGTCGTTCATTCGGCCGTGTTCGTCGAAGAGCTCACGAGAGGGGCGGCTCGCACAGCCCCACCGAGCGACGGTCCGGCACACGCAAGGGTGACCTTTCACGACCCGTGCTATCTCGGGCGGTATGGCGATCGGACCGAGGAGCCACGGCGACTGCTCGAGCGGTTCGGAGGCGGGCTTGTCGAGCCGGTCCGGCACGGCGACAACCCGTACTGCTGCGGCGCGGGAGGCGGCCTGCTCTTTGCCGACAGAGAGGAGGAGCCGGGCGCGCGCATCAGCGACGTGCGATTCAAGCAGCTGCGCGACACCGGTGCGACGACCATCGTGACGGCCTGCCCTTTCTGCTCGATCATGCTGAAAGGCGCCCATGCCAGCGCCGCCACCACGCCTGGTCAGCCGGACGTGCAGTTTGTCGATCTCATGTCGTTCGTCGACGGACGACTGGAGCGACGGCCCCATTGACAGTGGAACACGCGGGCTGCGCCACGTTGGGCGCCAGCTCACACGCGACGCGATGAGCGAGGCGACCTGGCGGCAATCGAGGCTCAAGCGCTTCCAGGCGCAGGTCATCGCGAGCCTCGGCTACCGAGCCATCACGGCGCTTGGGTCCACGCTCTCGTGGCGTACCGAGGGCGTCGAGCACTACGACGCTATCCTCGCGAGCGGCCATCAGCCAGTGATGGCGTTTTGGCACGGTCGCATCCTCACCGCAACCTATTACTTCCGCCGGCGCGGCATCGTCGTGATGACGAGCGAGAACTTCGACGGCGAGTGGATTGCGGGCATCATCGAGCGCTTCGGGTACCGGACGTCGAGAGGATCGACGTCACGACGGGGCAAGCGGGCGCTGCTCCAGCTCGTCCGGGATATCGAGGGGGGGCGGCCCGCCGGCTTCACGGTCGACGGTCCGCGCGGTCCCGCTCGGATCGCCCAACCGGGGGCCGTGTGGCTGGCCCGAGCGACGGGCAACCCCGTCCTGCCGTTTCATCTCGAGGCGAGCCGCGCCTGGACGCTGCGGAGCTGGGACCGGACGGAAATCCCGAAGCCGTTTGCGACGATTGCGCTCGCCGTCGGTGAGCCGTTCGAGGTGCCACGCGGGACCGGCGATGCGGAGCTCGAGACGGCGCGGGTTCGACTCGAACGGTGCCTCGGGTCACTCGAAGAGCGTGCACGGCAGATGCTGCGATAAGGCTGAGCTGGAAATTCCCGGGTTTCTCGGCTCGCCGACAGTGGTATCGTTAATCCTCCCCCGGCGAGGTGTGTGTACGCCTCGCGAACTCAAGCTGACAGTATGTGAGCTTGGCTGCCGTCTAGCATGCCGAGCTGATGATTGCGTCGCGAATGCTTCGTCATCGACCTGATGACTGGCGCTGACGCGTCTGCGGAGAACCGGATGCGTGGATCTGCTGGTCTCACCGTCACCCAGGTGTTGCCCGTCGTCACCCGGGGTCCCGCGCGCGTAGTTCCTGTTGCACGGCGCCGCGGTGTCCGACTGGCAGCCGCGCGAACAGACGAACGGTTTCGTGTAGCAGTTCGACAGTCGCGGGTTCGACCAGCCACCGGGCGCGCCCACAGGGTTTCGGTTGATTCGATGAGGAGGACCGGGCATGGCGCTCTTGGCGCTGGAGATCGGGCTGCTGCTCGTTGTGGCGTTTCTCGCGGGGGTGGTCGCCGCACTCGCGTGGCCGGACCGCGGATGACCCGGCGAGCCGGCGGAAGACCCACATGCTGACGAGGCTTGGCGTCCCGACGACTGTTGGTGTTCCAGCCTGTGTGCTGGCGCTCGTGGGTTTCGGTTTGTACAGCGTTCCTCGATACACGTCGCACGTGGCCGACAGCCTGCGAAACCGGGTCGCCGGGCGTCTGCAGGCCGCATCGATTAAGGGTGTCGTCGTCGTGCCCAACGGGCGTGACCTCGCGTTGACCGGGACGGTCTCGAGTGCGACCGAACGTGCGACCGCTGGTCACGCGGCTCGGTCGACACCCGGCGTGCGATCGGTCAGAAACCAGATCGCGATTGTGGAGCCACTCTCGTACGCTTCGAGCTCCATGGCGCTCCAGCCAGTCGGCTCCGAGACAGCGTTGCCGCTGCCGACCGCGCCCGACGGCAAGTCCTTGCAGGCGAGGATCGACGGCTTGCTCCGCGAGGGTGGGATCGAATTCGAAAAAGAGAAGGCCGGTCTCTCGGCGGTGAGCGAGCCGTTGCTGAATGAGATCGTGCAGCTCCTGCGGGCCCAGCCGATGGCGGGTGTGCGGGTCGAAGGGCACACCGACAACATCGGTCAGCCGGACTTCAATCGTGCGCTCAGCCTTGCGCGGGCGCAGGCCGTGGTCGACTACCTGGTGAAGCAGGGGCTCCAGTCCGCCCGGTTCAAGGCTGTCGGACTCGGACCAGATCGGCCTGTCGTCCCGAACGACACGCGCGAAGGTCGCCTCAAGAATCGTCGCGTCGAGATTCTCACTGAGACCGGTGCCAACGCTTTTGGGAGCGCGGGGCCCTTCCATGACATCGAGGTTTCCGGGGTGCATACGATCAAATGAGCTCGCACCGCGTCCGGGCCTGACGCTGGCGCGCGGACTTTCCACGTTTGGGTGCCGTCATGATCTTCCTCGTCTCGCAGGTGTGGCCAGGCTTAATGCTCGCGTTCGGCCTTGGGGCTTGTCTTGGGCTCTTGATCCGGCGGAGCACGGCCGAGATTGCGCTCAAGAAAGACCTGCCGGATCTGTCGGCGTACATCCGCCGGGATCAAGCGGACGGGTCGCCTTCGTCAGACTCGTTCGCCCGCTGGTCCGATCTACCCTACGATGCACAGTACGTGAGCGAGACCGATGTGACGCGGGTCGGGCCGCGGGCCGACCCGCCGGATCCGGCGAGCCTGGCACGCAAGTCGGATCTCGAGGCGCTCTCCTCGCTGCTCACGTTCGGCACGGAAGGCGAGCGATCCACGGAGGAGCCAGAGGAGGCTGACGGCCTTGCCACCTCGGCTGGGCCTTCGCAAGGCCTGACCGCGCCGATGGTGCAGCACGTGGAGCGCCAACTGGTCGATCGACTCGAGGGGCACGCGCGGGAGATTGCCTGGCTGCGCGAGCGCCTCGACGAGGAGCGGACGGCACGCGCGGCGGCGGTGGCGAGGCTCGAGGTGCGGCTGGCCACCAGCAGTTCTCGACGCAAGGGCGTGACACGGCACCTGGCGATGGCGAGCGACGAGCCCTCGGCGAGGGAGGGGAACTGGCAGCCTCCCAAGGTTGACCCGCGCCTTGGGAGTCGATCGCAGGGCTGAGGGCCCCGCCAGGGCTGAGTGCGCTACCTGCCCGGCTTGCGGTCGGTGTAGCGCACCACCTCTCGACCATCGATGATCTCGACGATACGGAAGATCTGCGTCGTGTGGACCGGTGGCGGTCGCTCGCCTGCGATTCCGGCGACCTTGGTGACGTAACTGCGCGTCTCGGCGTAGGGTGGGACGGCCGTGCCATGCCGATCCACGGCACCTGGGCCCGCGTTGTAGGCAGCGAGCGCCAACTCCTCGTTGTTTTCGTACCGATCGAGCAATTGCCGCAAGTAGGCCACTCCCGCGCGGACGTTCTCTTCCGGATCGAACGGATTGCCCACGTTGAATCGTCTGGCGGTGGCCGGCATGAGCTGCATGAGCCCCATCGCCCCCTTCGGCGACACGGCAATCGGATTGAATGCCGACTCCACCTGCACGACCGCTCGCACCAGCTCGGCCCTCACGCCGTTCAGCCGCGCGTGCTCCTCGATGAGCGGTTCGTACAGCCGCGCCCGGCTCGATGACGCCGGGCGTGTCGCACGCAGCGTCATCGCCTTCGGCACGCCGTACGTCGCCAGCGCGACGCCCTCCTTTGGCCGATCGGAGAGCACGAGGTTGCCGTTCGCGTCACGCCATGTGTAGATCTGCGCCGCCGCGGGTGAGCTGACGGACACCAACAGTAGCGCGGCGGTCACCACGGATGTAAGAAGGCGGCGCATCACGGATGTCACAGGTTCAGACGGAGCTCGAGCGGCAGAGCCTTCGCCCTTGTGAGCTATCGGCGTCTGGCGGAGCTGTCATAAGCCGTCATCTCTGGTCCCGCGCCGGATGCCGTGCGTTACCGTGCAGCCGTGGTGAGCCGGCGGCGGCGCTACACTGGACGGGTCTCACCAGGGCGGAGGGACGGACGTGATGGGCAGTGCACGCTCGGCGGGCAGGACGGGAAGACGGAGAGGGCAACCAGGATAGGAACAGCGGCAGGGGCTGCGGGAGATCTGGAGGCGCGGGCGGAGCCGCGAGGTGGGCGTTCGATCGACGCTGCAGACAGCGCGGCCGTGAAGGCGGCGGAGCGGGGCGTAGGGGCCCCCGCAAGCGACCGAGCCGGTGTGCGGGGCGGAGCCCAGACGAAGATCGCACAGGGAGGACTAGGGTGAAGAAGGCGTGGGCATGGCTGATCATCGTGGCGGCGTGCGTTGCGGTGTCTCTCGTTCGCGCAGACGAGGGCATGTGGCCCCTCAATCGGGTACCGACGCGCGAGATTCAGCACCGGTACGGCACCACCCTGACACCCGACTGGCTGGCGCACGCCCGCCTGAGCTCGGTCCGGCTGGCCAACGGCTGCTCGGGCAGCTTCGTGTCGAGCACCGGGCTCGTCATGACGAACTACCACTGCGTCGTTGGCTGCGTCGAGGCGCTCAGCACCCCCGCGCAGAACGTCCAGCGAGACGGGTTCGTGGCCGCGACCGACGCCGACGAGCGGCGATGTCCAGGCTTGGAGGTGAATCAGCTGACGGAGATCACCGACGTCACCGCTCGTGTGCGAGAGGCCACGAAGAGCGCGACCGGAGAGTCGTTCAGGAAGGCGCGCGACAGCGCTTTTGCCGCAATCGAACGCGAGTGCACAACGGGTGACGAGGTGCGCTGTGACGTCGTGACGCTCTACCGCGGGGGGCGGTACGACCTCTACAAGTCTCGCCGCTATCAGGATGTCCGCCTCGTGTTCGTGCCCGAGTTCGACGTGGGGTTCTTCGGCGGCGACCCCGATAACTTCATGTTTCCGCGCTACAACCTCGATGCCGCCTTCCTTCGGGTGTACGAGCGCGGCGTCCCGCTGCAGGCGAGCTACTGGTTCGACTGGTCGACGCACGGCGCCGCGGCCGGCGATCTAGTGTTCGTGACCGGCCATCCAGGGAGCACCTCCCGGCTGTACACGGTGTCGCAGCTCGAGTTCGACCGGGACGTCAGCCTGCCGGCCAACCTGATGTACCTCAGCGAGCTTCGTGGATTGTTGATGGAGTTCCGCCGCCGCGGGCCCGAGGAGGAGCGGATCGCGGATGCACAGCTCGTTTTCATCGAGAATTCGCTCAAGGTCGGACGGGGGGAGTTCGCGGCGCTGGCGACGCCGGCGCTGATGGACCGCAAGCGAGCCGAGGAAACCGCGCTCAAACGCAGCGTCTCGGCCAGGCGTGATCTGCAGCGGCACTTCGGGAGCGCGTGGGACGAGGTGCAGGCGGCCGTGCAGCGCCGACGGGAGGCCTGGCCTCGTTCGACGGCGTTGGCCCGTCTGGGCGGGTCGCGGCTGGTTGGCTACGCGCAAACGCTCGTGCGCCTGGCCGACGAGCAGGCCAAGCCCAACGAGCAGCGGCTCAGCGAGTTCCGCGACGCGGCTCTTCCAGCCGTCCGGCAGCGGCTTGGCGCGGCGCGGCCGGTGAACAGGACGCTCGAGACGGTGCAACTGGCTTTCATCCTCCGGCACATTCGGGAACGACTCGGCTTGGACGATCCGGCGGTCAAGGCGCTCCTCGGCAAACGCTCCCCAGACGAGGTGGCCATCGCCGCCATGGCAAAGACGGAGCTCGATACCGCAGACGCGCGCACCACGCTCATGTCGGGTGAAAGGGCCGGCGTCGAGGCCTCGAGCGATCCGCTCATCAAGCTCGCGCGGGCCGTCGATCCATTCGCGCGCGAGGCCCGGCTGCGGCTCGAAAACCTCGACGCGACCATCGAACGGGCCAGTGGGCTCATCGCGCAGGCACGCTTCGCGGTGTCCGGCGAGTCGGTCTATCCCGATGCGACCTTCACGTTGCGTCTGACCTTCGGCACGGTCAAGGGCTGGACCGAGAACGGCCGCGAGGTGCCGCCCTTCACGACCCTCGGCGGCCTCTTCGATCGACATACAGGGTCGCCCCCGTTCGCGCTGCCAAGGCGGTGGCTGGACCGTCAGAACCGCGTGAAGCTCGACACCCGATTCAATCTGGTCGCAGACACCGACATCATCGGCGGCAACTCGGGCTCGCCCCTGCTCGATCGGGACGGCCGCATCGTCGGCTTGGTCTTCGACGGCAACATCCATTCGATTGGCGGTGAATACTGGTTCGACCAGGCGCGCAACCGCACGGTCGCAGTGGACAGCCGGGGCCTACGCGAGGCGCTGGGTGCCGTGTACGACGCCGACCGCGTGCTGAAAGAGTTATCAGCTCGATAGGCGCGCCGGGCTCGGGACGAAGGACCAACGGCCTCAGGCCGGACCAAGCCTCGCGCCTTGCCAGCCGGGCGTCCTCCGCCTGCTACCGTCCAGACCCCGCCGCGCGCCGGCGCTCCTCGGCTCGCGCGCCGGTCAGGCTGTTGGCCAGGCCGTAGTTTCCCTCGTGGCAGGCGTACTCGAGAATCCTGTAATTGTCGTCTCGATTCAACGGCATCGCGACGGTCCAGGGTCGCGTGTAGATCGCCGGATCTTCGATGGTCGCCTCGTACTGGATGGTTTGTTCGTCGATCGGTGTGAAGCGCTCGACGACGCGCATGGCTTCGCTCTGGGGAATGCCCTTCAAGGTTGCCGTGGTGGCGATGCCGGTGGCAACGGTACCGACTTGCTGTTTGATGTAGTTGGTCACTTCGACCACGAGCGTATTCCCCTCCCAGCGACCGCGTGAGTCACCGGTCCACTGGCGCACCTGCGTCGGCAGATGCGGACGGCCATCGAGCGGGATGATCCGAGGCTCGTGGATCATCTCGTACAAGATCACGACGTAGCCCGGTGTCTGGATGATCGAGTAGGCGTTGTTGTAGCCAGCCGGCAACATGCCGCCAGGGATGCCGCGCGTGATGCAGCGCTCCCAGGAGGTGTGGAATTCTGGCGCGTCGGTGAGGTGGAGCAGGTTGTAGTTCTTCCGCTCCTCGGCTTCCGGGCGCACCGGAACACGGCCATCTGGCGGATCGACGACCAGCGATCGGCGGGTCGGTGACCGCTTGCCTGTGTTGTCGTTGAACTCGGGCGCTGGGTTCGGTCCCTGAATCGTCCGCTTGCCCGAAGGGGCATCAATGCCCGGGAACCACCGCGCCAGCGCTTTGAGTCGGGCCGGATCATCAGGGCTCGGAGCTTCGAGGGGCGTGCTGTCGAAGTTCACCCAGGTGCCCTGAATGTCCAGCTGGCCGTCCGGGGTGCGGCGAGGCGTGTACTTCGCTGGCGTTCCCTCGGGAGGCAGCGAGCCCTGGACCTCGACTCCCCTTGCGGGCAGCAGGAGCAGGAGCGCCGCGATCACCGATCGGCGAAGAAGAAACGGCTTGAACATCGTGTCATGTACGCTAGCACAACAGGCTCGGGATGCCTTGCGGTAGGCTTGATCACGGATGACGTTCCACCGGATTGCGGACGCCCGCATACGCGACGCCATACGCGAAGGCAAGTTCGAGGGCCTGCGCAAGGACGGGCCGATCGATTTGGAGGGGTACTTCAAGCTGCCCGCCGAGTTGCGTATGGCCTACTCCGTCCTGAAAAGTGCCGGATGCGTGCCGGAAGAAGTCGAGCTGCTTCGAGAGATCGAACGGCTCTAGACCGAGCTCGCCGCAGCCACAGATGCCGGCCGGTGCGCGCACCTGCGTCGTGATCGGGACGCTGCGCGGCTGAAGCTCGACGTGGCGCTCGAACGTGCCGCACGCCAGCGCCGCAGGTACGACGGTCCGTCTGCGCTGTGAGATTAGGCCGTACCGGCCGTCTGGAGAAGCGTCGCGAGGACCTTCGGCGTGCGTTCATGCAGGAGGGCGATCTTCGTCGCGTCCTTGCCGCCTGCCTCGGCGAAGTCGGGACGTCCTCCACCACCGCCGCCGACGATCGGCGCCAGCTCCTTGACCAGCGTGCCGGCAGAGAGCCGTTTCGTCAGGTCGGGCGTGACCGACACGATGAGCGACACCTTGCCGTCCAGGCCGGACGACGTCACCAAGACGACGCCGCTCTTGATGGCGGCCTTCATCGAGTCGGCCAGACTCCGCAGGGCGTCCTTGTCGAGCCCGCTCGTCTGCGCGCGCGCGAGCTTGATGCCGTCGACATCGACCACTCCGTAGCCCGCGCTCTCGCTTCCGCCGGCCAGCGCCAGCTTGCTCTTGAGCTGTGAGACTTCTCGGCCGAGGCGCTTCACATCGGTTTGCAGCTTCTCGACCGCCTCGACGGCCTGATCGCTGTTCACGTGGAGGGCGCCGACGAGTCGGTCGAGGGCCGCGCGTTGACGTTGCGCCCACTCGAGAGCCCCCAGGCCGGTGAGCGCCTCGATGCGGCGGACGCCGGCCGCGACGCCGCTTTCGGCCACGATCGCGAAGAGGCCGATGTCGCCGGTTGCCGTGACGTGCGTCCCGCCGCACAGCTCGAGACTGAACCCGGGCACTGACACGACTCGGACGCGGTCGCCGTATTTCTCGCCGAACAGCGCCATGGCGCCTGCCGCGATCGCCTCCTCGGTCGATCGGACTTCGGTTTGCACTGTGCTGTTCTTCACGATCTGCTCGTTCACGATTCGTTCGATGCGGTCGAGCTCGTCGCGCGTCACCGGTTGGAAGTGGACGAAGTCGAAGCGCAGGCGGTCGGGCGCCACGAGCGACCCGGCTTGTTTGACATGAGGACCGAGTACCTGACGCAAGGCCGCGTGCATGAGGTGAGTCGCGGTGTGGTTGCGCCGCGTCGCATCACGGGCGCCCGCATCCACCGCCGCCGTGACGATGTCGCGAGGGTGAAAGGCGCCTGACTCGACTCGCACGCGATGGGCGCGTGGAAGCCCAGGTTGAATCCGTACGAGTCCCTCCACCTGCGCCGTTGCGCCATGGGCCTCCGAGACGAGCTGTCCGGAGTCCGATACCTGGCCGCCGGACTCGAGGTAAAAGGGCGTGCGCTCGAGCACGAGATAGCCCTGAGCACCTTCGGTGAGAGACGTGCTCGGACGGCGCGTCTCGTCGAAAATCGCGACGATGGGGATCCCCGAGACGCGGGTCGAGGTGTATCCCTCGAACTGGTCGCCGACGGCCGCCAGCGAGGCCGGATCGGCGAGATCGAACTGTGCGGCCGACGTGCTCCCTCCAAACGCGCTCTTGGCGCGGGCCCGATCGCGTTGGCCCTCCATGAGCGTGTCGAATCCGACCTTGTCGACCCGAATGTCGCGCGTGACGGCCGTGTCCTCGATGAAATCGTACGGCACGCCGAACGTGTCGTAGAGTCGAAAGGCCGCCTCGGCGCTGAGCGTCCGATGCGGTGTCTCGAGCGCCTCGGCGATCGCCGCTTCCAGGCGGGGCAGACCATCGGTCAGCACGGCTTCGAAACGGTGCTCCTCGGCGAGAATCGTGCGCTCGATCATTTCCCGGTTGCGGCGGAGCTCGGGATAGGCGTCGCCCATCTCGTGGGCGAGAACGGCCACCATCGTGTGCAGAAAGGGCTCCGTCAGCCCGAGATGCTTCCCGTGGCGCATCGCGCGGCGCATGATCTTGCGGAGCACGTAGCCACGCCACTCGTTCGATGGGATGACGCCGTCGGCGATGAGGAACGTCGTGGATCGCGCGTGATCGGCGATCACGCGCATTGAAATGTCGCGCTCCGTGTCAGACCCGTATCGAACGCCTGCCCACCGACTGATCTCCTGCAGCAGTGGCATGAAGAGATCGGTGTCGTAGTTCGAGTCCTTGCCTTGCATGACCGCCGTCATGCGTTCGAGGCCCATGCCGGTGTCAATCGACGGGGCGGGAAGCGACGTGAGCGTGCCATCGGCGCTCCGCTCGAACTCCATGAAGACGTTGTTCCAAATCTCGATCTCGGGATCGGTGCCTGTCCCGCGGACGTAATAGATCTCGGAGCAGCGACCGCACGGTCCCGTGTCGCCCATCTGCCAGAAGTTGTCCTCGGCGCCGAGCTCGAGGATGCGGTCGGCCGGGACGAATCGGCGCCACAACGCGTACGCCTCGTCATCGCGGGGAATCCCTCCCTCGCCCTTGAACACCGACACGACCAGCCGGTCGGGTGACATCTTCCAGACGTCGGTCAGCAGCATCCAGGCCAGCTCGATGGCGTCACGTTTGAAGTAGTCGCCGAACGAGAAGTTCCCGAGCATCTCGAAGAACGTGTGATGCCGGAGGGACGGACCCACGTTGTCCAGGTCGTTGTGCTTGCCGCTGACGCGCATGACCTTCTGGGACGTCGTCGCTCGCGTGTAATCGCGCGTCTCTCGCCCCAGAAACAGGTTCTTGAACTGGTTCATGCCGGCGTTGGCGAACAGCAGCGTCTGGTCGTCGGCGGGCACGAGCGGCGAGCTCGGGACGATCCGGTGCCCGTGCCGCTCGAAATAGGCCAAAAAGGACCTTCGAATCTCGTGGGACGTCATCGAGACTCATTCTACTCGCGGCCCGACCGGCAGCCAGGGCGCCACGGTCCGTCGGCTGCGTCGGAACGGTATCCACGGCTGCCTGGCGGGTGGTCTTTGGTATCCTTGAGCCCTTCACCGCGTGCGCGCCCCGTGGCCGGGGCGCGAAGGCCGGTCGCGATGAACCGAACGAGGAGATGAGGAGGAGATGAGCATGATCCACGGTGCAACCGTCAGGCAGTCGGCGTTCCTCCTGACCCTCGTTTTCACACCGGCGTTGAGCGTGGCACAGGCACGTAGCGCCACAGGCGTCTTCCACGACACCGAGGGCCTCACCGTGCGCTCCGCGGCCGGCTCCGCGAGCGCCACGAGCGCTGACGGTCGCTTCAGCTTCCGGGCCGGCGAGGCCGTCACGTTCGCCATTGGCGAGGTGGTGCTCGGATCGCTCACGTTGACCGCCACGCCCCCGAGACTGACGCCGGCGCACCTTGTGTCCGACGTGGCCGGGGACGTCAAGAAGATCAGGCACCAACGCGTCACGAACCTCGCCCGGTTCATTCAAAGCCTGGATGAGGACGGGAATCCTGAGAACGGCGTGACGATCTCGCGCCGCACGACCGACCTGGTCTCGAGTCGCAAGACCATCAACTTCGATCAGAGCGAGGCGGCCTTCGAAAGCGACCAGACCGTCAAGGCGTTGCTTGCGGAGCTGCAGAAGCCACTGCGCACCGGCCCCCAGGCGCGCAACCACTTGCGGCGCGCGCTCTACGGGATCCGCAAACTGTCGGACATCCGCATTCCGACGCGTGATTCGAACGTCTACCTGCTGGGCGATCTGTTCCTACCGATTGCGGCGGGGAAGCATCCCGTGGTCCTGACGGCGACGAAGTACGGCAAGTCTTTCGGACGAGGCTGCGCGTGCACTCCGCAGGCGTCCCTCGATTCGGAGAAGGCCGAGGACGCGTGGCACGAGCACGAGCCCGGTCCGACCACGCCCCCGCGGCCTCCTAACGAGGTGTCGGTGATGCCGAACTCGGTTGATTGGGCCTCGCAGGGCTATGCTCTCCTTCGGATCGATGGCCGCGGCAGCTGCAAGGCCCCGGGCCTCCTGCATCCGTACAGCGCCCAGGAAGCCGAGGACAACTACGACGCCATCGAGTGGGCCGCCGCGCAGCCCTGGTCCAACGGCAACGTCGGCCTGTGGGGCATCTCGTTCACGGCCGCCAGCCAGCTGCCCGTGGCCTCGCTCAATCCGCCGCACCTGAAGGCCATCATCCCGCACTCGCCGGATCTCGATCAGTACCGCGATATCGTGTTTCAGGGCGGGCTCTACTACATTGATTACCGCGAGAACTGGTTCAAGAACTCGGTGGCCGGTCGGCACATGCGCTGCCTGGACCAGCCGTTCACCGACATCGTCGACCTCTTCCGGAAGAATCCGTTCGACGATCCCCGCGTGTACGGGCCGTATCGGAAAGATCCGCAAACGGGTGAGCAGCTCCCGCTTGGCCCGGTCAGCCCCGATCCTTTGAAGCTGCGGGTGCCGATGTGGGTGCACATGCGGCAGGACATCTGGCCGATCCACATTCGAGGCGGCAGCGAGGTCTACATCCAGGCGGCGTCGAAGCACAAAAAGCTGTGGATCGAAGCCGGTCACGAGTACGCGCGCGCCTTCGAGAAGGAGACGCTCGCCCTGCACGTGAAGTTCTTCGACTACTGGCTGAAGGGCGTCAAGAACGGCATCATGGACGAGCCGCCGGTCCGCCTCGACCTGCGGCTGCCGCGTGGGCCCGACAACCCGAACGGCGGCTGGCGGACACGATTCGAGCACGAGTGGCCGCTCGCGCGGACGCGGTACGTGAAGTACTATCTGGACGCCACCAATCCCTCCGGCGATGGCACCCTCACGAGCGCGCCGCCGACCCCCGAGCGAACCACGACCTACTCGGCAGACGTCGAGTTCGGGAAGGATCACGAGAAGCTCTGCGCGGCCCAGGGTGTGTCATTCGTGTCGGAGCCGCTGGCGGAGGACACGGAGCTGGCCGGCTACATGAAGCTTGGCCTCCGAGTGTCGTCGACCAGCACCGATATGGACATCTTCGTCACACTCCGCGTCATGGACGAACAAGGCAAGGATGCCTTCTACCACTCGACGCACTCACAGGAATCGCCCGTGACGCTCGGCTTCTTGAAGGTCTCGCATCGCAAGCTCGATCCGAAGCGCTCGTCGCTCCATCAGCCGTTCCACACGCATGCACGTGCCGACTACCAGCCGCTCACCCCGAACGAGAAAGTGCAGGCCGAGGTCGAGCTCTGGCCGAACACGGCCCTCGTGAAGAAAGGCCACCGGCTGTGGCTGACCATCCAGCCGCGCGACGGCTGCTTCGCGGCCAGCCGCAACCTGCACGCCTACGACGCCTCGTACCATACGAAGGCCTCGAACTCGATTCACACGGGTGGGATGGAGCCTTCGTACTTGCAGATCCCTGTGATACCCGCCGACACGCGACGCGGTCGCACGGCGGCGAACTGAGTCATTTCGGCTGCGCGCGAGACTAGGCTTTCGTCAAAGGAGTGCCCATGAAGCGGTTCTGCACGTTCGGTTTCGTTCTGCTCGTCGCGCTCGGGGCTTCGTCGGCCGCCGCGCAAACGTCGCTCAGTTCGTGGACGGCCACGGTCTCCAACGACTACCGCATCGTTCCGAACATCGTCTATCACACCGCCAACAACTTCGAAGCGAAGCTGGACGTGTACACCCCTGTGGCGCCGGGGCCGCATCCGACCATCCTGCACATCCACGGAGGCGGCTGGGTGGGTGGCACGCGTGAATCCGTCGAGTTGCGGGCCTTGCCGTACCTCGAGATGGGCTTCGCGGTTGTGAACATCTCGTATCGCTTGGCTCGCGTGTCCGAAGCACCAGCCGCGGTCGAAGATTGCCGCTGCGCGCTCAGGTGGGTACACGCCAACGCCAAGGAATACGGCTTCGACCCGAATCGCATCGTCGTCATGGGGTATTCGGCGGGCGGGCACCTCGCTCTGACGACCGGGATGTTGACGACGGCCGCCGGCTTCGACCGGCAGTGTGGCGGACCGCAGCAGGAGCCGAAGGTCGCAGCGATTGTCAACTGGTACGGGATTGCGGACGTCGTCGATCTCTTGGAGGGCGCGAATGCGAGGACGTACGCCGTGGGTTGGCTCGGCAGCAGACCGGATCGCGCCGAGGTGGCCAAGCGAGTCTCGCCGATGAGCCACGTCCGAAAGGATCTGCCGCCCATCCTCACGATTCATGGTGATGCCGATCCCGTCGTGCCGCACAGGCATGGCACCGGGCTCCATGCGGCCTTGCAGAAGGCTGGTGCGACGACTGAACTGCTGACAATCCCGAACGGAAAGCACGGCAACTTCCCGCCGGCGGACCAGATCAAGGCCCTCGAGACGATTAAGGCCTTCTTCGCAAAGCACGGCATCTCGGCTCGCAAGACGCCGTCGACGGCCGGCGACTAGTCGTTTTCCGCAGGCGAACGCGGAGGTCCGGCTAAGGCCGAGCCGCCACGAGGGAGGACACCCTTCGTGGCGGACGGCTTCAGCGCGGCTTCAGCCAGGTGCGCCCATCGCAGGGTTGGAGCCTTGCGCGACGTGGCATGCGGGCTCTTCAGGCTTGGCGCTTGAGAAACTCGACGAGCAGCTGGGCGACGACTTGCGCCTGCTCTTGCTGCACCCAGTGTCCTGCCCCTTCGAGCAGGTGGACGCCACGCATCTGGGTGCACGCGGTCCGCGTCATCGCCTCAAGTGCGCCGGCGCGCTGGTAAACGCCCCAGTCGGACTTCCCGGAGACGAACATCGACGGGACGTCGATCGTTCGGCCTGCAAAAAGCGTCAGTTCGGCGGACCACTTCGGATCCTGCCCGATACGGTACGACTGCAGCCCGCCCTGGAACCCGGTCCGGCCGTATTCACCGCTGTAGACACGGAGCTCTTCGTCGGTCAACCATCGACACGCCGCGATGTGGGCCGCCGACGGCATGTGAGGAGCAACGGTCTCGGCCATGCCGGTGTCTCGGTCCATCACGTAGTAGCGGGGCAGCTTCGCCAGCTCCCGCGCATTGAAGGCGCTCAGCGGATGCGGCCGGTTCTCCGTCCAGTCGGCGCTCTTGAAGTGGTAGTACGCCCGCAGGAAATCGTGGACGCCTTGGGGGGCGCGCCACATATTGGCGTTGGCCTCGCGGGTCGAGTAATACGCCTGGTAATGCCTCCGCGGCTGCGGCAGCGCGGCGAGATCGGCGTCCACACCGCGACCAGTCGGTGGACCTGCGGAACCGCTCGCGTCCAACGTGTTGAACGGGAAAGTAGGAGGCCCGGCGAACGGCGCGCTCATGAGCACGACCGATCGAAATACATCAGGTCGCGTCAGCGCGCACCATGCCGAAACGGGCGACCCGTAGTCGTGTCCGACGATCCCAGCGACGGCGCGGTACCCGAATGCGCTCACCAGGCCGAGCATGTCGCGCACGCGGTTGAACGTCGAGAAGGGCGTCCGATCGTCGTCGTACTGGACATCGGTCCCCCCGGAGCGGCCGTAGCCACGTAGATCCGGCGCCAGCACGTGGAAGCCAGCCCGTGCGATCGGCAGCATGATCCTGCGCCAGCTGTAGGCGAGCTCAGGAAACCCATGGACGAGGAGCACGCACGGCCGGCCGGGAGTCTCGTAGCCACATTCGAGCACATGGAACGAGGTGCCGTTGACACCCTTGGCGAACCGCGAGCGGATGCCGGCAGACAGCGTTGCGTGGCCGTAGGCGACCTCCGCATTGTGCCCGGATTGTGCCCCGATTGCCGACCGAGCGGCCACGACGGGTGAGGCGGCAATCATCTGCAGCAAAGCTCGTCTGGTCATTGAGCAGCCTCCGCCATGGCGGATTATTCCATACCAGCCGCTGGGCCGTGCTGACTCGGCGTTGTGGTCCATGACGGTTCTTGATTGCGCCGAACAGCAGGCGGTCGTTCGTGTAGACACCGACCGGCAATGGACATCCGACTTCTTTTCGGTCGGCTGTTGAACGCTGCAGGAGAGACAGTGTGCCGTCTGGTCGAAGCTCATCGTCCGATCCGACAGACGCCGCCTGACTACCCAACGGGATTCGAAAGAACGGTATTGATGAACGCTGGCGACACCAGCACCGCGGCTTGCTGTACTGGCGGTCGAGAGATTCGAGAGTCAGGCTCCCATCACTCCGCGTCCCCCCGCGCGCGTTTGCGCAGGGCCGACAGGGCGCGATCGGAATCGAACCCCTGTTGTATCAGGTAGCGGTAGAGTCTGGCCCGTTCACGCGCATCCGCAATGTACGTGCGGCCGCGCAGGCGCTTGGACAGGACTGCCTCGAGCAACGCGTCTGGATCCAGCTCGGCGTACACCTGCGCGACGGCCTCTCGGGCGATGGCGGGGGCGATGCCGGCGCGCGCGAGGCGCTGCTCGGCGCGACGGCGCCCCCGCGATCGCAGGGTGGCTTCGGATCGAACGATCGCCTCTGCGACGCGCCGGTCGTCGAGGGCGCGCGCTTCTTTCAGGCGGGCGACGGCGGCATCGACGACCGGATCGGCGTAGCCCTTGTGCCGGAGCCGCTGGCGAACCTGCGCTTCGGACAGCTCGCGCGCGGCGAGCAGCGTGAGGCCGGCGACGTAAGCGTCGGGCGCGCTATTTGGCAAACCGGGTGATCTCGGGTCGTGCGGCGCCAGCCGCGGCCATCTGGTCGCGGCTGATGTCGGACGTCGTCGAGATCCACTGCACCTTCAGCTTGAACTCGTCCACGTTCGTCGCCCACCGCAGCGCCTCATCGTAGGACACCTGGCCGGACTTGAACAGGCCGAAGATCGACTGATCGAAGCTCTGCATCCCGTATTGCGAGGTCCCGGCGGCAATGGCGCTCGGAATGAGATGCGTGCGCTCCTTGTCGACGATGCAGTCACGGATGAAGGGCGTGCTGATCATCACCTCGACCGCAGGTGCACGCGACTTGCCGTCGACTGCCGGGATGAGGCGCTGGGAGATGACGGCCTTCAGCACGGCTGCCAGCTGCAGGCGGACCTGCTTCTGCTGATGCGGCGGGAAGACCGCGATGATGCGGTTGATCGTCTCGGTGGCGTCGAGCGTATGGAGTGTCGACAGCACCAGGTGGCCCGTCTCGGCGGCGAGCAGGCCCGTTTCGATGGTCTCGAAGTCGCGCATCTCGCCGACCAGGATCACGTCAGGGTCTTGCCGAAGCGCGCTGCGGAGGGCCTGGGCGAACGACCGCGTGTCGACCGAGACCTCGCGCTGATTGATGAGCGAGTGGTAGTCGCGGTGCAGGAACTCGATCGGATCCTCGACCGTCATCACGTGGGCGCAGCGCGTCCGGTTGATGTAATCGATCATCGCGGCGAGCGTCGTGCTCTTGCCGCTGCCGGTCGTCCCCGTGACGAGCACCAGTCCGCGCTCCTCGTCGCCGATCTTGCGGAGGACTGCCGGGAGGTGGAGCTCGTCGATGGTTTGGATGCCCATCGGGATGACGCGCAGGACCAGCCCCACGGTGCCTCGCTGCTGGAAGACGTTGCAGCGGAACCGGCCCAAGCCGGGCACGCTATAGGCGAGGTCGACCTCCTGGGCGTCCTTGAATTTCTGGCGCTGCGACGTGGACATGACCGCTGCGCTCATGGCGACGACGTCCTCGTGGTCGAGACGCCGTTCTTCGGTCGCGGGTGCCAGGTCGCCGCGAACGCGCATCATTGGGAAGCTGCCGACTTTGAGGTGGAGGTCGGAGGCCCCGTTGTCGACGGCAATTTTGAGCAGATCGTTGACGTGCATAGCCGCGCGGGCTCGAGACCCGGACCTCGGGTTCTCATAACTACGCAAGGCGGCAACGCGGCACGCCGGCAGATGCCGGCGCGCACGCTCGCGAGCCCCGGAGCCCCGCGATGTCTATCGGCTCTTCGCGCCCGTTGTCTGCAGGGGGGGGAGGTCGATGACCTCGTCGGGATAGACCCAGGTCAACCACCCACGGGTATCCGGCACCTGCGCGTTGACCACGTCGAAATACGCCTTTTGCAGCGCCTCGGTCACCGGGCCGCGGCGGCCTTGACCGACGGTGATCTTGTCGACCGATCGGATCGGCGTGACCTCGGCGGCGGTGCCCACGAAGAACACTTCGTCGGCGATGTAGAGCGACTCGCGCGGCAAATCGGTCTCGACCACGGTGAAGCCCAGGTCGCGGGCCAGCGTGATGACCGTGTCGCGGGTGATACCCCCGAGGATCGACGCCGAGATGGGCGGCGTGTAGATCGCGTGGTCACGCACGATGAAGATGTTCTGCCCCGAGCCCTCGCTGATGTTGCCCGCCACGTCCAGAGCGATGCCTTCGGCGTAGCCGTCGGCGAGCGCTTCCATCTTGATGAGCTGAGAATTCGCGTAGTTGGCCGTCGCCTTGGCCATCGCCGGGATCGTGTTGGGTGCCAGGCGCGCCCAGGTCGCCACCTTGACGTCCACGCCGTTCTCGAGGGCGCCCTGGCCGAGATACGCGCCCCACTCCCACACGAGAATCGCTGCATCCACCGGGTTGCCGAGCGGATTGACGCCCAGCGTCTCGTACCCCCGATAGACCAGAGGCCGGATGTAGCACTCCTTCATGGCGTTGATGCGAATCGTCTGCAGGACGGCCTCACGCCAGCCCGGGAGGTCGAGTGGGTACTCCATTCGGTAGATCTTGGCCGAGCGCTGCAGCCGGAGCAGGTGATCGTCGAGCCGAAAACAGGCGGACCCCCGGGCGGTTCGGTAGCAGCGCGCCCCCTCGAAGACGCCGCTGCCGTAGTGGATGACATGCGACGCAATGTGGATAGTGGCGTCCTTCCAGTCGACGAACTTCCCATTCATCCAGATCTGGCCCGTGGTCGGGAATGACATCGTCCGCTCCTATCCCAGAATTCTAGCAGCAGCCTTCCGTCGACGCGCGCTCGTGCCTCATTGGGACTCGCCGCAGAACGGGCACCGCGACGTTCTGGCGTGGAGCGGCTTGCGACAATGCCAGCAGAACCGGGCCTGGGGCGTCTCGCGTCGGCGGAGCCGCTCCTGAATGCCCCGCACGTCCTCTGCCGCGCGAGCGGCGGGAGGGGCAGGACGCGGTGTGCGCGCGGCCTGTCGGCTCGCCAGGAGATCGTCCAGGAGGTCGCCCGCACGCCGGTAGCGCGCCGAGATGTCAGGCGCCATCGCCTTCATCACGATTGCGTCGATGTCCTTCGGGATCGCGTGATTCTTGACGCGAAGCGGCGTGACCAGCTCGCCACGCATCAGGCGCTCCAAATCCGCCGGCGACGGCGTGCCGTAGGGCGGGGCGCCGGTGAGCATCTCGTACATCGACACGCCAATCGAGTACACGTCGCTCGCCAAGACCGCGCGTCCGTGGAACTGCTCGGGAGCCATGTACGGCGGGCTCCCGATGACCGTCGTGCCGAGCGCGGCGATCTCGAGGAAGCGCGAGGTGCCGAAGTCGGCGACTTTGGCCAGACCCTGGTCGGTCACCAGCACGTTCGAGGGCCGCAGATCGCGGTGGAGCACGCCCTGACGGTGTGCGTGATCGACCGCATTGCACATCTGGCACGCCACGTCGAGCGCGGTCGCGAGGTCGAGCGGCCCTGTCCGTGCGACGATCGCTTCGAGCGTCTCGCCTGGCACGAACTCCATCACGATGAAAAAGACGTTCTCGAGCCGCTCGGCCGTGAGGATCGTGACGATGTTGGGATGGTTGAGACTTCCGAGTAGGCGAGCTTCGCGCAGCAGCTCGGTGAAGTCCGCGCCTTGCCGATGGGGAACCTTGAGCGCGACCTTCTTGTCGATCCAGGTGTCGTCGGCGAGGAAGACCGTGCCGAACCCGCCGCTGCCGATCGTCGAAAGGATCTTGTATTTCCCGACGACCTGACCGCGAAAGAACATCCGCGGCGAGAATAGCACAACGTCACCGCGCGAGCGGACGACCGCGGGCGCCGAGAGCGGCTTCCTTATAATCGTGCCGATGCACCGATTCTTCGCCGCGTTCGACGTCGGTGACGACCTGGTCACCTTGCCGCGTGACGAGGCCGAGCACCTGACGCGCGTGCTCCGTCTGAGCGTGGGCGACACGGTGTCGGTGTTCGACGGACGCGGACACGAGTATCTCGCCCGCGTCTGCGAGGCGGTGAGGCGCGACGTGCGCGTCCAGCTGCTCTCGAGCCTCGATCCCGCGCGCGAGCCGACGGTCCAGATCACGCTGGCCCAGGCCGTGCTCAAGGGCGAGAAGATGGACGAGGTGGTGCGCGACGCGGCCATGCTGGGCGTCTCCGCCATCCAGCCCCTCGTCACGCGGCGAAGCGAGTCGACCGTCGCGGCCATACGGCGCGGCGGGCGCCTCGAACGCTGGCGCCGGATTGCCCTCGCCTCGGTCAAACAGTCGCGGCGCGCGGTGCTGCCCGACGTGCGCACCCCGCTTCCGCTCGAGGCCTTCCTGGATGATCCGCCATCCTCCCTGCGAATGATGCTCGTCGAGCCCACCGCGACAGCCCGGGTCGAGCCACTTGGCGTGCTGCGCGGGATGCCTCTTCCGTCCGACGCCGCCGTGCTCATTGGTCCAGAGGGAGGGTGGGAATCTGCCGAGTGCGCCGCGGCCGAGACCCGTGGCGTGCGCCTCATCACGCTCGGTCCTCGCACGCTGCGCGCCGATGCGGTCGCCGTCGCAGCCCTGAGCGTGCTCGCCTTCCTTTGGGAGGAGCCGTAGAGCGGAGGATCAAAGCCTCAGGCCGGACCAAGGCCGAGGAACGGACACCTGGCCCGAGACCGAAGAACGAGGACGACAGCGATGGGAATGACGCCGTCGGCGCCGATCCTGTTGATGTCGGTCAGCGGCTGCTCACGCGGAGGTGGTGCGTCTTCACCTCGCCGTCGGCGAGCGTGACGCGCACGGCTCCGGCTTGGTGGCTTTCGAGATAGGAGGGCTCGAACCACTCGCCTTGCTCCGCGGGTTGGATGGCCGTCACGAAGTACTCGCCGGCCGGAAGCCCGCGTATCTGGAACCGGCCGGTCTGGTCGGGGCGGGTCGTCGCGATCTGGCGCGCCTGCGCCCGCCACAGCGCCGCGTCGACGGGAAAGGCCAGAACTGTTGGCTCGCTCAGGGGTGTGCCCTGCTCGTCGGTGACGAATCCCGAGATCTCCGTCAGCGCATCGGTGAACACGACCTGCACGGCGATTCGTTGGCCGGTTCGCAAGTCGACCGGTGTGTCGGTGATATCACGTCCGTCCATGGTGACGCGGTGCAAGACCCAACCGCGGGGCGCCTGGCCTCGAATGAGGTGCTCGCCCGCGCCCACCCCCTCGAGGGTGAACGAGCCGTCGCCGTTCACTCGAGCCATCGCGCCGCGACTGGGGGCCGAGCCGTCAAGCGTCAGAGCTCCGATGCGAAACTCCCGTGGGTCGGGTCCGACCGCGCGCGACCGCCGGAGCGTCACCGTTCCGGAAATCGTGGCCCCGGAGGCGACGACCAGCTGGATGTCGGTCATGGCGCTGCCGCCCGCGACGGTAAGTGGGACCGCCGCGAACCGAGGAACGTCCCCGTCCTCGGCCCGTGCGCGTAGCACGTTAACGACCAGGCGGCACCTGGGCGATCGTGAACGCGCCGTCGACCAGTCGGGCGCCGAGCCGCATCCCCGAAGCGGAGCGTCCGCCAGCGCCTTCCAGCGACAGCGTCACGAGGCCTCGCTGAACTGGCCGGCCGTCCGGACCGGCTACCCGCCCTGTGATCGTGGACGTCCGCACGAGCAAGAGGCTGAAGTCGATGCTGGGCACTTCGACGGCCAGCGCGACGGAGACCGGGCGTGCGAGCTCGACCGAATCGACGCCGGGGTAGTAGGTCGGCGCATATCCCGACTCCTCCTGACGGTCATCATCCGGAGACAGTGTGGCGGTTCCTCCACCGACTGGCTGGCCACCGACTGCCCCGCGCCCACCGCCGTCGGGTGGTCGACCGCCGCTGCGAGGCACGTTCGCGTCACGGGGAACCGCCGAGACATAGTAAACACCCGGGTTCAGCCCCCAGACGCGGTACTCTCCACGGTCATCGGTGAGCGCCATTCCCACGGGGACGAGTTGCCGCACGCCCTGGGCGTACTGATAACGCCACACACGGACGGCGATACCCGGCGAGGGATCGCCGGACTCGTCGAACACATGTCCCGCGATCACGGAGCCACGCGGCAGCCTGAACTCGATGCCGCGCAGATGCTGTCCGGCCTCGAGCTGCAGTGGCGTGCCCGCCTCAAGCGGCCGACGTTGTCCGTACGACAGGGTGACGAAGCCGTTCTTGCCGACAAACAGCATGTAGCGTCCCACGGGCAGCTCGGGCAGGTCGAACACGCCCTCACCATCCGTCAGCGTGCCACGACCGCCGGGCAGCTCGGGCGCGGTCAACGTGACGCGCGCGCGTTTGATCGGTCGACCGGTGTCGGCCGTCACGACTCGACCGCTGATTCGCCCCGTCATCGGCGCGGCCATCCCTTGTGTCTGGGCTGGCGTGTCTCTGGCGGGTTGCGCCGGGGCAGAGCGGCGCTGCGCGCTCTCAGCGGGTGGCGCGCCGAGCAGGCACCACGCTGCCAGTAATGTCAACAGTCGTGCTCGAGCGGCCATGTTGTTCGCCAGGATGATCCACTGTAGCCCGAAATCGAGGCGGCGTCTCCGCGACAGCTCTCGACGCGGCGCGTCGGGCCTCAGCCGGCGAGGCCGGGCCCGGCAGCCGGCTTCTGAAAGATGAGGCCGACCCACTCGTCTTCGCGACCCTCCCAGAAGAGATCGAGCGATCGATACGCGGCGCACACGGCGTCGCGCTCGCTGTCCAGCACACCGCTGACGATCAGCACACCGCCCGGCGCGATCGCCCGGGTGAGCGTGTCCGCCGATCGCACGAGCACGGCACCCGTCAAGTTGGCGGTGACGGCCGACGCAGACGGAAGGGAGGCGTCCTCGAGCGAGGCGACTTCGAAGCGGACGTCGCCCACATCCGGATTCAGCGGGAGATTTCGTTCGGCGCTCAGAATCGCGTCGGGATCCGAGTCGATGCCCACAACCGTCCGCGCGCCCAGCCGCTTGGCTGCCAGCGCGAGGATGCCGGAGCCCGTGCCGATATCCAGAACGCGCGCCCCTGCCAGATCGATGCGCTGCAACGCTGCCAGACACAGACGCGTGGTCGCATGGTGACCGGTGCCGAACCCCATTGACGCCCGAATCACGAGAGTGGGCGCTGTCGGCTGGTCCGCCGGCTCCTCCGGAGAAGCCCCAGCAATCTCGGTGCCCAAGGCCATTCGGATCATGAGGGCCCCGACCTGGACGTGTGGCAGAGCCGTCTGCGAGCGCTCCGCCCAATTCTCATCGTCGACCTCGCGCTCGGCGACTACGGCGTCCGGAAAGGCAGCGGCGAGCGCCTGGCGGGCGCGCGTGCGGTTGTCTCGGTCGGTGAAGTACACGATGAGGGCCTCTCCCTCGTCTTCGGCTGCGGTCGGACCGTAGTCGTCGAGCAGGGCGAGAGCCAGCGCCGGGTCGGTGCGCGCGATATGAAGGGCAGGGTAGAGGGGCACGGCGGCCGGCGTTGCAGGCTCAGCCGAACATGTCCTTGACGCGATCGAAGAGGTTGCGCTCGTCTTCGACTGACTGTGGGGCGCGCGGCTCGAACTTCTCGGGCGGCAGCGCCTTGGCTAATTGCTCGAGCAGATGCCGCTGTTCCTTGTTCAGCTTCCGGGGCGTCTGCACCTGGACGGTCGCGAACAGATCGCCTCTGTGGCGCGCGCCGATTTCGGGCATGCCCTTGCCGCGCAGCCGCAACGTCGTGCCGGTTAGAGTTCCCTCGGGAACCTTCACGGTTTCCTGCCCGTCCAGCGTGGGCACGATGATGTCCCCACCCAGGGCGAGTGTCGGGAAGTTCACGGGAATCTCGCAGTACAGGTTGGCTCCGTCCCGTCGGAAGAACTCGTGCTCCTGGACGTGGACGACAACATAGAGATGCCCGGGTGGACCGCCTGCCGCGCCCGATTCGCCCTCGCCCTGCAGGCGGAGCTGTTGCTCCGACGCGATGCCTGGGGGGATCTTGACCGTGATCTTTCTCTCGCGGGCTACCGCACCGGTCCCGCGGCATGACGGGCACGGCTTCGAGATCGTCTGGCCCGCTCCGCGGCAGGCAGGGCAGGTGCGGGCGACCGTGAAGAACCCCTGCTGGGTGCGAATCTGGCCCTGGCCGCGGCACTGCGCGCAGGTCACCGGCGAGGAGCCGGGTGCCGCGCCCGAGCCGTGACACGCTTCGCACGTCTCCTGCCTTGGGATCTGAATCGTCGTCTCGGTGCCACGCGCGGCTTCGTCGAACGTAATCTCCAGGTCGTACCGCAGATCCGCCCCGCGCTGCGGACCACCACGCCGGCGGCCCCCGAAGATGTCGCCGAAGCCGAACATGCTCCCGAGGATGTCTCCGAAGTCGCCGAACTCGCTGAAGATCGTCGGATCGAATCCCGGCGATCCGCCCGGACCCTGGCGCACGCCCGCGTGCCCGAAGCGATCGTACGCGGCGCGTTTCTCGGGATCGGCGAGCACGCCGTACGCTTCGGCGGCTTCCTTGAAGTGCTCTTCGGCCGACTTGTCGCCCGGATTGCGGTCCGGGTGGTATTTCATGGCGAGCTTGCGATAGGCGCTCTTCAGTTCCGCCTCGCCGGCCGAACGGGCCACGCCCAGGACCTCGTAGTAGTCGCGCTTGCTCACGCCTTTGCCACTTTCACCATCGCCGGCCGCAGGAGCCGGTCGCGCAGCAGGTAACCGCGCTGCATCTCCTCGAGGATCTCGCCGTCGGCGTGTCCAGGGCTCTGCTCGTGGGCCACCGCTTGATGGAGGTTCGGATCGAACGGCGCTCCGAGCGCCTCCATCGGGCGAACGCCCTGCCGTCGCAGCACTTCGTTGAGCTTGGCGTGGATGAGCGTCACGCCTTTTCGGTATGCCGCGATATCCGGTGCGCCTGCAGTCAAGGCACGCTCGAAGTCGTCGACCACCGTGAGCAGCTCCAACAGCAGGTCGCGCAGCGCCGCGTCGCCCTGCTCGCGGCGCTCGCGGTCGGTGCGCTTGCGGAAGTTGTCGAATTCGGCCGTGGTCCGAAGCAGCCGGTTGTACAGATCGTCGCGCTCGGCTTTGAGCGCGGAGAGGTTGGCCTCGGGCGTCTCGGTGCCGGTGTGTGTGGGCGATCCGTCAGCCCCCGTCGGTGGCGCCGCAGGGTCGCCCGTCTGATCGTCAGCCATTGCGCATGGAGTCAGTTGGAATCGCGGAGCACTCGCGTAACGGCCTGAGCCGCGGCGTCGACGACGTTGATCGCCCGGGAGTAGTGCATGCGGGTGGGTCCGATGACGCCGACCGCGCCCGTGCCGGACGCGTCCTCGTAGGTGGAGGCCACGAGGCTGAACGGCCGGAGACTGGGGTTGGCGTGCTCGGCGCCGATGATGACGGTCAACCCCGGGCCGTCGATGCACTCGTTCAAGAGCTGCACCAGCCGCTGCTTCTCTTCGATCATCGCGACCAGGGCGTGAAGTGTGCCGAGCGTCAGGCCCTGCGTTTCACCCAGCAGCGACGCCGCGCCTTCGACGAACAACCCAGGCTCTTCTGGAAGCTCCGCGAAGGTAGAAGAGGCCAGGCGCATCGCGCGGGCGAGCAAGGCGTCGTAGAGCAGCCGCTCCTGCTGCATGCGATCGAGGACCGCTTCGCGAGCGCGATGCAGCGGCAGGCCGCTGAACTCGAGGTTCAGGTAGTTGCTGGCCTGACGCAGCTCATCGTGCGTCAGCGGCTCGGTCAGATCGATCAGCTTCTGCGACACGTGCCCACCGCGGGCGATGATGACGACCAGGACTCGTGTGGCGCTGATGGGCACGAACTCGACCCGCTCGAAGACGGCCATCTGCGGCGCGAGTCTGAGCGCGAAGCCGACGTGTCGGGAGGCCTGAGAGACGACGTGCGACGCTTGGGAGAGGACCGAGTCGGGGTGCGCTGCGCCGGCGTCGCGCCGGAGCTTCGCCTCGACCGCGTCAGCCGATCGGCTCGAGCGCTTGCCCTCGAGCAGCAGATCGACGTAGAAGCGGTAGCCGCGATCGGTGGGAATGCGACCCGCCGAGGTGTGCGGCTGCAGGACGAACCCTTCCTCTTCGAGCCGTGCCAGGATGTGCCGAACGGTCGCCGACGAGACGCCGAGACCGGCAGCCTCGACGAGCAGAGACGACGGAATCGGCTCGCCGAGCACGATGTACTCGCGAACGAGCGCCGCGAGGACGCGTTTGCCGCGGTCGTTCTCCATTAGTAGGCCGGGACGCGAAGTCGCGCCCGATTCATTATAGCAGCGTGCCCGTGGGCCCACGAGGGAGGGCGGTGCCCTGGATCCGTCACGCGACCTCAGGACGATGGGCACGTGACTGCAGGGGGTTCCACTGCAGTGCGCGCTCGGCGGCATCCCGGGGGCCGACTTTCCCGTGCTTGACCGCGATGAGCTCGGCCAGAATGCTGACAGCGATCTCCTGAGGCGTGACCGCGCCGATGTCGAGCCCGATCGGGGCGTGCACGCGCGTCAGCTGCTCCGCGGCCACCCCCTCGTCGCGGAGCGCGTCATACAGCCGTGCCACCTTGGCGCGACTGCCGATGAGTCCCAGATAGCGCAGTTCGCGGGGCGCCAGCGCGCGGAGGGCGGCGAGGTCGTTGGTATGGCCTCGCGTCACGATGACCACGTAGGCGTGGGCGGGGAAGGCCGTGCGCGCCAACCACTCAGGGATGTCGTCGGCGACGACTTCAGCCGCCTGCGGAAAGCGCTCCGCGCTGGCGAACTTCTCGCGATCGTCGATGACATGAATCTGAAACCCCACCTGGGCCGCCAAGTGGGCCAAGTGGTAGCCGACGTGCCCTGCGCCGATCACGTAGAGCTCCGGTGAAGGTTCGATGGGCTCGATGTAGACATCCATCTGACCCCCGCAGATGAGCCCGGTCTCCTGGGCGAAGTCATCGGCGAGCTCGTAGCGCACGAGCTGTGGCCGATGATCGGTAATGGCCTGGCGCGCCTTCCAGAACGCGTCGTTCTCGTAGCAGCCGCCCCCGATGGTGCCCACCGAGCGGCCATCGGCGAAGACCAGCATCTTGGCACCCACGCGTTGGGGGGTCGATCCCGTCGTGGAGACGATCGTCACGAGCGCCGCGGGCTCACCGCGCTCGAGCGCCTCGGCAACCGCCCTGAACACCTCTCGGTTCATCGCTGTATCCGACAGGCGCGGGCGAGGCATGGCGCGCCACCCACTACCCGCTGGTCAGAATTATAGGGCCGGTGCGGACGGCGTCTGGGCGGGTGGATGAGCTGCTGGTCCTTCACCGGGCACGGGCGTGCCCAGGCCCGGGACGGGCGCACCCAGGCCGTGCTGATCGCACTCGCGTGTGGGCTCGGTCCCGGCGATGAACGACTCGGTCCGCATCCGGGGACACAGCGGTGTCCAGAGGAGGCCCGTCTCTGGATCGATCGCTGCCTGGCTCAGGCCCGACGGCACCTCGAACGGGACGCTCGCGTGGCCGGCCAGCGCGCGCATCATGAAATGCGTCCAGATCGGCAGGGCCGCCTGCGATCCTGAGAGCCCGAGCGGCTGATTGTCGTCGAACCCCACCCACACGACGGTGAGCAGCTCAGGCGTGAACCCCGCAAACCAGGCATCGCGCAGATCATTGGTCGTGCCGGTCTTGCCGGCCGCCTCCACCGTGAAACCCTGGCCCCTGGCGCCTGCGCCGGTCCCCTCGTTGATCACGCTCTGCATCATGCTCGTCACGAGGAACGTCGCGGCGGGGCTGGCGACCGGCGCGGGGGCCTGCGTCGGCGTCCGCGTCACGTCGGCCGCTCCACGGACGATGCGCTCGACGTGTCGGAGGGGGCGCACGGTGCCGAGGTTCGGGAAGATCGAGTACGCCGTGGCGATCTCGAGCGGGGTCGCCTCGAAGACACCGAGCGCGATGGACGGATAGCCTCTCGGCGCCTGACCGACCCCGAGCTTGCGCCAGAGCGCGGCCACGCGCGAGAAGCCTACGGTTTCGGCTACCTTGACCGCCGCGACGTTGCGCGAATGCGCAAGCGCCCGCCGCAGCGTGATCGGGCCGTCGTACTTCTGCTCGTAGTTCTCCGGCGACCACGGCCCTTCGTCCGTCTCCCACGTCGCCGGGCTGTCGTCGACGATCGACGCCGGAGTGAGCGCCTCGACTTCGTCGGAGGAACGTCGCTCGAAGGCCGCGAGGTAGACGAACGGCTTGAAGACCGAGCCGGGCTGGCGGCGCGCCATCACGGCGCGGTTCAGCTGCGACTGGTTGTAGAACCGCCCGCCGACCATCGCCAAGATATCCCCGCTCATCGGATCGACGGCGAGCAGCGCTGCCTCGGCCCGACCTCTCTTCTTGCGCTTGGCGAGCGTCTGATCGATGCGGGCGAGCCCGTCCCGTACGGCGTCGAGCGCGAGGCGCTGCAGGTGCAGGTCGAGCGTCGTGTGGACATCGACCGCCTCGCTCGTGCGCGTCGTCAGCCCTGGATAATCCTGTTCGAGCATCTGTTCCACGTAGTCCACGAAATGTGGGGCTTCGGCTTCGAGCGCGCGTTGGACCACGGTGAGCGGCTGCTTGGCGGCGGCGTCGGCCGCGTCCTGGGCGATGAAACCCGAGTCGACCATCGCCTGCAGCACTACGTTGCGACGATCGCGACAGCGATCGGCGTTGCCGAACGGCGAGAGCGCCGACGGCGACTGAATTACCCCCGCAATCGTGGCCGACTCCGCGAGCGACAGGTTGCTGATGTCCTTTCCGAAGAAAAGCCGCGCTGCCTCCGACACGCCTCGAATCGCGAACGATCCGCGCTGACCGAGCGGGATGTCGTTCAGGTACAGCTCGAGGATTTCATCTTTGGTGGCACGGCGCTCGAGCACGAGCGCCATGACCTGCTCCATGAGCTTGCGCCGGAGCGATTTCTCGGGCGTCAAGAAGTAGTTCTTGACCAGCTGCTGGGTGATGGTGCTCCCGCCAACGAGGTACGGCCGGTCGCCGCGCAGATTGGTGACGATCGCGCCCAGGCTGCGGATGACGTCCACGCCGGGGTGGTCGTAGAAGCGACGATCCTCAATCGCCAGCACGGCCTGCGTTACGACCTCGGGGATCGCGGCCAGGGCGACCGGCCGTCGCTTCTCGCGTTGAACCTCGCTGATGGCGGTGAGCAGTGGGGCGTCGAGCACGATGCGATCCCGAGACCGGCCGTCGAGATCGAGCATCTCGACGCGATCTGGCACAGGGGGCGCCGATCGGCTCTTGGCGGGGGGGACGCTCTTGGTCTTGAAGCCGACGCGGATGAGCCGGTCCGCCGTTTCCGGTGTGCGGCCCATGATGGCGACCGCTGCCCCGTCGATGGCGAACTCGCCCGGCTTCTGGGGGGCCGACCGCTGGGTGTATCCGAGATCGTTCAGACGGTCCACAAGCTGCGGCTCGGTCAAGGCCTGTCCGCGGTGGAGCTCGAAAGGTCGGGCGAACACTCGTGGGAGCACGCGCTGTCGCTCGCCGTGCAACCGCACGTCGATGACGCGCGCGAACGTCACGTAGTAGTACGCGACGGCGCCGACGAGCCCGACGAGAGGGACGAGGGGAACGAGCGCGGCCCAGCGAACCCACCGCCGCCGCCAGAAGGGAGCGATGCGGAGCCGGACGCCGTACCGCTGAGGCCGAGCGCTCATCGAAAGATGCCGCGAGAGAGTCGGCGACGATCACGAGGCCGCGTCGACGGCGACGGCCTGGAACCGAACGAGGTGGCCGGGCCGATCATAACGTGATCACCCAGTGGTGGCCCAGATCGAGCGAGACCTGCTCGATCAAGCGGTCGACCAGCACCCAGCCGTACTGATTGAGGAACGACACACCGCCGATCAGACGTTCCTGCGGCGTGCCCTCGGGAAAGACGAGGGCCTGGGTGCGCGCGAACTGCCGTCGCAGCGTCTCGTCGCGCCGCTTGACCGCTTGAATCATCTTGCCGTGCAGGCCTTCGAGATCGTGCTGCATCCGGCCGAGCGTCGATCGTGCCGTTTGCTCGAGCGTCGGGTCTACCGCCGGGATGGCCTCGATCACGGCCGCCATGGTACTCGCCAGCGCCGCCGAGGCTGCCTCGAACCGGGTTTCCACGGCCTGCGGAATTTGGGTCGCAAGCAGGGTGTTCAGCGCAGCCTCGTCCCGTGGCTGCAGCGACTCGAGCGCAACGCCGTACTTGCGGAGAAACCGCATGGCTGCGGCGTCCAGGACCGTCACCGACGCGCGCGGGTAGATTAGGGGCATCGGGATGTCGAAATGCTCGTACGCGCCACGAAGCTGCCCGAGATACGCGAGCTCGTTCGGACCGGCCACGTAACAGGCGGTCGGAAACAGGGTATCCTGCACGAGCGGACGTAACAGCACGTTCGGTCCGAAGTCGGACGGTCGATCGGCGATCTGGCGCTCGAGCTCTGCGGAGGTGACAGGGTGTTCGCCCACCATGAGCCCCCCGTCCACCACGCGGATCGGAAGACGGCCGTCGGTCAGCTGAAAGAGCGAGAGCGCGTCACCGGTTGCGTGCACCTGCGCGTGATAGCCCCGGGCGACCAGATCGGCGCCGGCTCGAGCGGCGAGACGAGCGGTCCCGCCAAGCGACGACACCTCGCGCCGAAACAGATCGGCCACGAGCGGTTTCGCCGTCGGATCGGCGGCGTCGAAGACGACCAGGCCGCGGTGGCCGAGCACATGCTCGAGCCAGCGGGCGAAGGCCTCGGCCATGCCGACACCCACGGCGTAGCAATCACGCAACGCCGCCAGTACCGGGGGGCGGAACTCGGTGGCTGGGAGAGCCTGCTCCAGCGCGTCGAGGGCGTCCTCGATCGATCGGTCGAGAGACACCGATTCGACTGGCGTCGCGCGACCGTCCTGGCGGGATGGCAGGGCGATCGTACGCGGCGTCGAGGCCGTATCGAAGACCGTGCAGGACCGAACCTCGTCCCAATCGTGATCCTCGGCATCGACCCAGAAGACCGGTACGCACCGAACACCGTGTTCGGCCGAGACCTGCGCGGCGAGCTTGATCGCGGTGATCGCCTTGAGCCACGTGAACAACGGCCCGCCGAAGAGGCCAGCCTGTTGCCCGGTCACGATCGCGACCGTGCCAGACAGCGAGAGCGCGCGTGCCGCCTCACGCGCCGGTTCTGGCGCCTGTCGTCCGCGCTGTTGGGCGTCGAGGACTCCCGCGAGCTCGGTGCGCGGCCGCGCTCGGCGGGAGAGGCGCGCCAGGGTCTCGGCCCACGCGGTGCGGCCGGTGGGATCACCGGCAAAGAACGGCGCGACGGCGGGGAAGTTGTGAACGTACTCGGTCGCAAGGCGGCGCATCCATGGGAGCTGCCGGAAGTCGACCGCAAGCTGGGCGGAGGCGTGGCCGGCGGAAGGAGCGCGATCGGTTGGGTTGGCCGGCACCGAGGGGGTACTGTCGCAGGTCGATCCATGCGTGTCAAGGCGCCGCCGCAGTGCGGGAATCTCCGCCGTAACGCATTGAAACCGCTACCCTTCAGTGCTACGATGACAGTCGCCTTCCGCGAGATCGGAGGCCGCGTGGTGGCAGGGTGTGTCACGGGTCGTGCGGCTCGAGGCCCGTCCCACGCAAGCTCCGGGAGTGAGGAGTACCCGCTGAAGACCGACGACCGCCGCGCGCTGCCTGAAGTCCTCGGCCCCTTCCGAGTGCTTCATGAGATCGGCGTCGGCACGCTGGGGCCAGTGCTCCGCGCGTACGAGCCGGCGCACGATCGGCTCGTCGCCATCAAGCTGTTCCATCTCGATCTCGATCCCACACGTCTCGCACAACTGGTGAATCGACTACAGCAGCTGGTCGACGGCCACGTGATGGATCCGGCGATTCCGACCCCGCTCTCCGCCGGCTCGGTAAACGGCGTGGCGTATCTGGCGCAGACGTTCGTCGCCGGGACGTCGGCTGACGCCGTCCTGAAGGCACACGGCCCGATGCCGCCCGCGCACGTGGTCCGTGCAGCGACAGCGGTCGCGCACGCGCTTGCAGGCACCACGCACGGCGCGCTCCATCCGCGTGACCTGGTGATGGCTCCCGATCGTGTGTGGGTCACCGGGTGCGGCATCGCCGCCGTGATCGCGGCCGTAGGCATCAAGCCGCCCGTCCGGCAGCCGTATGCTGCGCCTGAACGGGCGCACGGCGGCAGCATCGACAGTCGAACGGACGTCTTCGGCCTGGCAGCCATCGTGACCCAGTTGATGACGGGGGCCCCTCCTGCCGCGGATCTCGCGCGGGCGTTCGAGCGGCTGCCGGATCCGGCGGGGGTATACCGCGCTGCGCTGGTGCGTGTGCTGGCGCGGGCGATGGCTCCGCGGCCGGAGGATCGCTTTGCAACCACCACCGAGCTGGCCTGCGAACTCGGTCGCGCCCTGACAGGACCAGACCAGCCCCACGACCGTGTCAAGGACGCTCTGACGACTCCGGACCGCCTGGCACTGCCGCTCGGATTGAGCGTGCTCGAGCCGCCCCGGGCCGAGGTCGACATCCAGGTGATCGGTGCATCCCAGCTCGCGTTGAACGAGGTGCCGCCGCTCGCTCTCGATTTGGCCTCGCCTTCGACCGACATCGGCGACGTGTTGCTGCGACCCGCCATGGAGGAATCGACTGAGGACCTGTTCGGGTCGGCGGATGTGCCGGCCTTCGCTCAGACGACTGGTTCCGTGGACCGGGTTGCCGAGCGTGGCATCGCGCCCCACGAGCTCAGCCAGCCGGGCCTCCTCGAATCCTCCACGGCACCGGTGGCTCCCGCCGTCGCGATGTCGGGGGTTCCCGAGTCGGCACCACCGGCGAGGGACACCGTTGCAAGTCGTCCGGTCCTCACGATGCCGGCCGGCGACGCGTCACAATCAGCGTTGTGGCCTCTGTCACTGGCGCTTGTCGTCGGGCTCGTCGTGGGAGCCGCCGTGGGGTTCATCGCGTTCATCACGCGGAGCACTGGGGAGACAAGCATTGCATCGACGGCCCCAACACCGCCGACGGCCCCCGCAAGTGTCCCGGCGGCTCCGCCGACAGGGCTCGCGGCTGATTTGGCGACACGACGCCATTCGACCGACATATCCCCGGTCGGGACGGGTGTCGGACGGGCTGACGGCCTCGAGCCAACGGACGGGCGCGCCAGGGGCACGCGGCAGCCGGAGATGATGCCGAATACACGGGCGGCTTCCCGCATGATTGGTCGGCCGAACCTGGACGCGGGCCGCGCGGCGGGGACGAGCCCCGTCGGGTTGGGTGGTGACGGGCGAGGCGACGCGACGGGGCGTGTGCTCGTGCGAAGCCTTCCGACCGGTGCGCGGGTGTTCCTGGACGGGAAGGAAATGGGCGTGACGCCACTACCGCTTCGTTCGATCCCGTTTGGCGGTCATAGGGTGCGCGTGCTGCGCGAGGGCTACGAAGCGGTCGATTCCGACGTCACCCTGACGCCTGCGCGCCCCTCGGACTCGCTCATCGTCGACTTGAAGCCTCGGAGTGGCACAGTCACGGCAAGCACGTCGTCGAATGGCGCACCGGCTGTTGCGGCCGAGACTCCGACTGCTGGGCTCGTGGTCGAGTCACGTCCACCGGGAGCGACCGTGTTCCTCAACGATCGGCGGCTTGGCACGACCCCGCTGACGATGGACGCCGTGGCGAGCGGCGTCTATGCCATCCGGCTCGAACTCGACGGCTATCGTCAGTGGTCATCGTCGGTTCGCGTCGCGCCTGGGGAACGCAGCCGCATCGCGGCATCGCTGGAGCATTGACACCAATCAGGGGACGTCTCGTGGCCCGTTGGAGGTGGGTGGGATGCGCGTGTGCCTGCGGGTGCCGACCTCGCCCGCACGGTGGCATCGCTCCGAGTGGCGTGACGTGTGAGTCGTGAGTTCGAGTGATCCTGGGTGATTGCTGCTGTGTCGCGCGACGCAGCATGTTCATCACTCCAAACTCCAAGCAGCAGTGAAGGAGCAGCGTGGACGCCATCCTCGCACTTGAAGACGGGACCTGGTACTGCGGTTTTTCGGCCGGCGCGCCCGGCGAGTCGCACGGAGAGGTCGTGTTCAACACGAGCATGACCGGCTATCAGGAGGTGCTGACCGATCCGTCCTATGCCGGACAGATCGTCACGATGACCTGTCCTGAGATCGGCAATTACGGTGTGTCGCGCGAAGACATGGAGTCGCGGAGGATCCGGGTGGCCGGCTTCGTGGTCCGCGAAGAATCACCGATGGCCAGCAACTGGCGTGCGGACCAGACGCTCCCTGAGTACCTGGCCAGCCACGGCGTGGTGGCGATCGCTGGCATCGACACGCGAGAACTGACGCGCAAACTGCGATCGGTGGGGGTCATGCGCGGGGTCGTCGCGGCCGGTCTCGACCTCGATCACGACGCGCTCGTCGCGCGGGCACGGGCCATCCCCAAGATGGAAGGATCGGATCTTGTACGCGAGGTCACGTGTGCCGAGCCGTTCGAGTGGAGCGATGACGGCGCCGGGGAGTTCCTCGTTGCACCGGAGGCACGCGCCGCGCGTCCGCTGAAGATCGCGGCCTACGACTTTGGGATGAAGTGGAACATCCTCCGCCGCTTGTGCGCGCACGGCTGTCATGTGCGTGTGTACCCTGCGGCGACACCGGCGGCAGAGCTGCTCGAGTCGCGGCCAGACGGTGTCTTCCTGAGCAACGGGCCGGGCGACCCGGCGCCGCTTGGCTACGCCGTCGCCAACGCCAAGGCGCTCGTCGACGCTGGGGTGCCGGTGTTCGGGATCTGTCTGGGACATCAGATTCTGGGGCTTGCGCTCGGCGGCTCGACCTACAAGCTGAAGTTCGGGCATCGCGGAGCCAACCATCCCGTCAAGAAGCTCGAGACCGGCAAGGTCGAGATCACGTCACAAAACCACGGGTTCGCCGTCGACCCGAAGTCGCTGCCAGACGATGTGGTCGTGACGCACGTGAACCTCTATGACGGCACCGTGGAAGGCTTGCGGCACCGGCGGCGGCCGATCTTCTCCGTGCAGTACCATCCGGAGGCCTCCCCGGGTCCGCACGACGCCGACTACCTTTTCACGGATTTCATCAAACTGATCGAGGCCCAATAGGCGCGTGGGCGGTGTGACACGGCGCTCGCGCCGAGCGTGCCGGTAGAGCAGACGATGCCACGTAGAGCAGACCTGAATCGTGTATTGGTGATCGGCTCCGGGCCGATCGTGATTGGACAAGCCTGCGAGTTCGATTATTCCGGATCGCAGGCCTGCAAGGCGCTGCGCGCCGAAGGGCTCGAGGTCGTGCTGGTCAACAGCAATCCGGCGACGATCATGACCGATCCCGAGCTGGCCGAGCGCACCTATGTGGAGCCGCTGACGGTCGACCACGTCGCCGCGATCATCGAGCGGGAGCGCCCCGATGCGGTGCTCCCGACCGTGGGAGGCCAGACGGCCCTCAATCTGGCGGTCGCGCTCGGCGAGGCGGGCGTCCTGGACCGCTACGGCGTCAAGCTCATTGGCGCCTCGCTTCACGCGATCAAGGTGGCCGAGGATCGGCTGCTCTTCAAGGACGCGATGCGCTCGATCGGGCTCGACGTGCCCGAGAGCGGTCTGGCCCGCAACCGTGCCGAAGCCGACGAGCTGGCCCGAACGCTCGGGTTTCCCCTCGTGATCCGGCCCTCGTTCACGCTGGGCGGCGTGGGGGGCGGCATCGCGTACAACATCGAGGAGTTCAAGGAAATCTCCGGGCGTGGCCTCGATCTGAGTCCGGTGCACGAGGTCCTCATCGAAGAGTCGCTCATCGGGTGGAAGGAATTCGAGCTCGAAGTGATGCGCGACGTGGCGGACAACTTCGTCGTCATCTGCTCGATCGAGAACATTGATCCGATGGGCGTGCACACCGGCGACAGCATCACCGTGGCGCCGATTCTGACGCTCACCGACAAGGAGTATCAGCGGATGCGCGACGCCGCGCGCCGCATCATCAGCAAGGTCGGCGTCGAGACGGGTGGGTCGAACATCCAGTTCGCCGTGAACCCCGCCAATGGCCGGATGGTCGTCATCGAAATGAACCCGCGGGTGTCGCGGTCCTCGGCGCTCGCCTCGAAGGCCACGGGATTCCCGATCGCGAAGATCGCCGCCAAGCTGGCGCTCGGCTATCACCTGGACGAGATTCCGAACGATATCACCCGAGTGACTCCCGCCTCGTTCGAGCCGACGATCGATTACGTCGTGGTGAAGATTCCTCGCTGGAACTTCGAGAAGTTCCCGCAGGCGGACAAGACCTTGACGACGCAGATGAAGTCGGTCGGCGAGGCGATGGCCATTGGGAGGACCTTCAAAGAAGCCTTCATGAAGGGGATTCGGTCGCTCGAGCTGGGCCGAAGCGGTCTACTGTTCTCGGACGTCGAGGCTGAGCGGCTGACGCCGGGCGCGAGCCCGTCGTCCGTAGAGGATCTGCAGCTGCGCAAAAGCCTGTCGGTCCCACACGATCGCCGCATGTGGGATCTGTTCCGCGCGCTCGATCGGAACTGGAGCATCGAGCAGTTGCACGATCTCACGAAGATCGACCCCTGGTTCCTCCGGCAGTTTGCCGAGATCGTCGAGATGCGGCGCGAGGCCAAGAAGCTCGGTTTGGCGCGCGTCGAGACCAGTACGATGCGACGCCTGAAGCGGGCCGGCTTCGGCGACGCCGAGATCGCTCTGGCGACCGGAGCGACCGAAGCCGCAGTGCGGTCCCGTCGGCTCGCCCAGGGGCTGCGGCCGGTCTACAAGCGGGTCGACACCTGCGCGGCGGAGTTCGAATCCTTCACGCCGTACATGTACAGCTCCTACGAGCCGACGTGCGAGTCCAATCCGAACGCCAGGAACAAGGTCGTGATCCTCGGCAGTGGGCCGAACCGCATCGGGCAGGGCATCGAGTTCGACTACTGCTGCTGTCACGCGGCCTTCGCCTTGCGGGAGGAAGGCCTCGAGACGGTGATGATCAACTGCAATCCCGAGACGGTCTCGACGGATTACGACACGGCCGATCGCCTGTACTTCCAGCCGCTGACGTTCGAGGACGTCATGGCCGTCATCGAGGTGGAGCGGGCGGCGGGTGGTGAGGTCGCCTGTCTGGTGCAGTTCGGCGGGCAGACGCCGCTCAAGCTCTCGCTGGCTCTGCAGGAGGCCGGCGTCAAGATCCTCGGGACGTCACCAGATTCGATCGATTTGGCCGAAGACCGGCAGCGATTTGCGGGCCTGCTCTCGGAGCTCGACATCCCGCAGCCGGCGAGCGGGACGGCGACCTCGCGGGAGGAGGCCCGTCAGGTGGCTTCCACGATCGGCTTTCCGGTCGTCGTGCGCCCGTCCTACGTCCTGGGCGGGCGCGCGATGGCGATCGTCTATGACGTGGCCACGCTCGACCGCTACATGACGCACGCGGTCGACGCCTCGCCCGAGCACCCGATTCTCGTGGACAAGTTCCTCGAAGACGCCTATGAGTTCGACGTCGACGCGGTCGCCGATCGCACCGGCGCGGTCGTCATCGGTGGGTTGATGGAGCACATCGAGGAAGCGGGGATCCATTCGGGCGACAGCTCGTGCGTGGTGCCGCCCTTCATCTGTCCGGAACGGCACCTCCAAACCATCCGTGGCTACACGCGGCGAATCGCGAGGGCACTCGAGGTGGTCGGGCTGATGAACGTGCAGTACGCAATCAAGGACGACAAGGTGTACGTGCTCGAGGTGAATCCGCGCGCCTCACGCACGGTCCCGTACGTGTCGAAGGCCAGTGGCGTCCCGCTCGCGAAGATCGCGGCCAAGTTGATGGCGGGCCGAACGCTGGAGTCGCTCGGGCTGACCAAGGACGTCGAGGTCGCGGGCGTCTTCGTCAAGAGCCCTGTGTTCCCCTTTGTGCGCTTCCCAGGGGTGGACACCCTGCTGGGCCCCGAAATGAAGTCGACGGGCGAGGTGATGGGCGGTGCGAACACCTTCGGCGCCGCCTTCGCCAAGGCGCAGCTGTCGGTGGGCCAGCGCCTGCCCGATTCGGGCACCGCGTTCGTCAGCGTGAACAACCACGACAAGCCGAGCCTCCTGCCCATCGCCAAGGATCTCGCCGCGCTGGGCTTCCGCCTGGTCGCGACACGCGGCACGGCGGCCTTCCTGCGCGCCTACGGCTTGAAGGTCGACGTGGTGTTCAAGGTGAACGAGGGGCGGCCCAATGTCGCCGACGAGGTCGTCAACAAGAGCATTCACCTCATCGTGAATACGCCGCTCGGCCGCGAATCCTTCCTCGACGATCGGACCGTGCGGCGTGCCGCCATGATGCAGCAGGTGCCGTGCATTACCACGCTCACCGGCGCGGCGGCCGCCGTGAGCGCCATCAAGGCGATGCGCGAGCAGGGGGTCAGCGTGCGGGCGCTGCAGGATTACTACGCCGGCGTTGAGACGGGAGCCACGCCGAGCGTGAACTAGAGCATTTTCGGCTTCGATGGAGTCCGTCGTTCTTCGGTCTTAGGCCTTCGGTCTTGGTCCGTTCCTGGGCTTTGGTCCGGCCTGAGGCGTTGGTCCTTCGTCCCGAGCCGGGCGTTCAGCGCCCAAAAACCGAAGGACGAGGGACGGACCAAGGCTTACAGCACCAAGGCCTCACGACGCGCGACACGGAAATCCAAAGCGCTCTAGTCAGCCGACCGAAAGCCGCCCAGGTCGCACGTCTGGCACCCGCCGACGCCAGGCAGGGTGGCACTCTCTGCATCCCCTCCCTTCGCCTGGGTGCCCTCGACCGGAGGAGCGCGGCTGGAAGTCCCAGCCACACCGGGCGTTAGCTGTTCGCCCCGCGCCTGAGACGACGACGCTCTGTCCCGCAGCGTTTCTTGCTGAAGACGGGGCATGCGCTGGGTCGCGCTCGTCCCATCCCTCTTCCTCATCGCCGGCACGGCGACGGCCCTCGTCGCAGACGATGGCGTCACCTCTCGTGCCGCGCTCGCGGTCGCCGTCATCGGATTGGCGGCGGCGCTCGTTGCATGGTGGCGCCAGCGCGCCGATCTGCTCGTGCCCCTGGTCGCCGTGGTCTTTGCTGCTGGCGGTGCAGCGCTTGGCCGCTCAGCCGTGGTGAACGCACGCGATCCACCGCTGCGCCGTGCCTGGCAGGAGCGCCTGGCCCAGGCCGACACGACGGGCTCGAGCGAGACCGCCCGACGCGACGACACGGTGTTCGCGGTCATCACGGGCGTTCTGCGCGCAGATGCCGTTGTCGGTTCCGATCAGGTGTCGCTCAGCCTCTCTGTGAGACGTGTCGCATTCGATCGCGGTTCCGCGGAAGACCCGAGGCGGCCCGACGCGCTGAGCACCCTCAGTGTCCATGACGAGATCCACGCGCCGGGCGGCGTACTGCTTGCTGTGAGTGGCGCGCCCGATCCCGAGGTGGTGGAGACCTGGCGAGCTGGTCGCACGATCCGTGTCCCGGCTCGGCTGCGGCGACCGTCCCGCCACCTCGACCCAGGCGTGCGCGACGAGGAGGAGGATCTCGCGCGCCGAGGCACCACGCTGGTGGGCAGCGTGAAGAGCGCCCTTCTGGTGGAGCTCGTCTCCCGCGGCGGGTGCTGGTCCGAGACGGCCGGACGCATCCGCGCCTACACGAGACGCGTGATCGCCGCGCACATCGGTCCCATCAGCTCCACCGCAGCAGCACTTGTCACCGCCATCCTGATCGGAGATCGCGCGGGGCTCGATCCTGACGTCGCGCGCGCGCTGCAGGAGGCGGGGACCTATCACGTCGTGGCCATCTCCGGCGGGAACGTCGCGGTGCTCGCCGTGCTCACCTTGACGGCGTTCCGGTGGGCCGGCATCCTCGGACGAGCGGCGATGGTGGTAGCCGTCATCGGGTTTCTCGCGTTTGGTGCGGTTGTCGAGGGTGGAGCGTCCGTCGACCGCGCCGTGACGATGGCCGTATTGTCGTTCGTGGCTCGTGCGGCCGATCACCGCGTCGACGCGCGTCATGCGGTGATCGTGGCGGCGGCGGTTCTCGTCGTCGTCAGCCCGTTGGTTGTCGTGGATCCAGGCTTTCTGCTCTCGTTTGCTGCCACCGCCGGCATCGTGGGCGCTGTTCCGCTGTTTGCTTCGTTGGGGTACTCGCGCTCCGCGGCTGTGGTCGCCGGAGTGCTGGTCGCGTCGACCGCGGCCGAGCTCGCCTCGCTGCCCATCGTGGCCCGACTTTTTGGACGAGTCACGCTCGCGGGCCTCCTGTTGAACGTCCTTGCGGTTCCGCTCATGAGCGCCACCCAGCTCGCCGGTCTCGCTGTCCTGCTGAGCGCGCCGGTCTCGGGCGTCCTGGCGGACCTTGCGGCGTGGGTCGCCGCGCTTCTCGCCCACGGCCTGGTGGAGTCAGCCGGACTGGTCGAGTGGGCACCGATCGTCAGCTGGCGCGTGGCCGCGCCATCGGCTGTGGCGATCGTCGCCTACTACGTCGGCTGGATGGTCGCGTACTGGGGATGGTGGCTACGGCGAACGCATGGGTCGGCTCGTCGGGCGAGCTGGGTCGTCGGCCTTCGTGGTGGTGTGACGCTTGGCGCCCTGGCCTTGTGCTGGATCGTCTTGGAGCCATGGACATGGCCTATTGCGCGCGGTGACGGCCGCCTCCACGTGGTATTCCTCGATGTCGGTCAGGGTGACGCCGCGCTCATTCGATTTCCACGTGGTCACACGATGCTGGTCGATGCGGGCGGCTCGCGATCCCGCCTCTACGACGTGGGTGAGCGTGTCGTCGGTCCAGCTGCCCGAACCGTAGGGGTGCGTCGACTCGACACCGTGGTGGTCACCCATGCCGACGTCGACCACGCGGGCGGCATCGCAGCGGTCCTGCGTGACTTCAGACCGTTCGAGCTCTGGGAGGGTGTCCCGGTTCCGCTGCTCCCGCTACGCCAGCAGATCCGGGCCGAGGCCGCGCGCCGGGCCATCCGGTGGGTCAACGTGCAGCGTCACGATCTCCTCTCCATCGACGACGTGGAGGTTACTGTGCGCCATCCGGTACCCCCTGACTGGGAACGTCAGACCACGCGGAACGACGATTCCATCGTCCTCGAGCTTCGGTGGCGAGATGTCTCGATCGTCCTGGCCGGTGACATTGCCAAGGCGACCGAGGCCGAGATAGGCGCGCTTTTAGACGGCTCGGTCCCG